>Ga0299914_10000192_pt1 | contig 35964 bp, 53 predicted proteins | sample RVTome_10_FD_201361 | JGI IMG/M metagenome (GOLD analysis project Ga0299914, IMG submission 201361) | Soil microbial communities from uranium-contaminated site in the Upper Colorado River Basin, Wyoming, United States - RVT153D57 (version 2) ... | reverse complement strand
AGGTCGGCTCCAGGCCGTCGAGGGTGGGCGGGATCTGGGAGCCGGCGGGCAGGCGGGCGTCGAAGGTGATCTCCACGTCGATGCCGTCGAGCTCGCGGGACTCCTTGTCGAGCCGGGCGTGCAGCGCGCACACGTAACCCATGAGGCTGCGGGCGCGGCCGTCGGCGTCGCGGGCGACGATCACCCGGTCGGGTGCCTCGTCCAGGCTGGGTGGGTTGTCGGAGTCGACGTCGCTGATCCAGGCGGTCAGGAGCATGAACCGGTCGGTGGCGGTGAGCCGCACGCCGTTGTGGAACTCCTCGATCGCGACCGTCTTGAAGAGGAGCGGGTCAGACCTCTTGTCGGTCGCCGATGCCTGGGCGACGGCCAGCCACGTGTGCGCCAGGTCGGCGCCGTCGAACCTCATGATTCGCCGCCTCTGTTGGCCGCGAGGATCTGACCGATGATCGTGAGGGCCTGCTGCCAGCTGCCGCAGGTCGGCAGCGGGCTCGACGGGGCTATTGCTCACGGCGTCTCCTCGACGGGCTCGGGGTCGTCGGCGAAGCGACGCAGCCGGATGTCCTTGTTGCCGTTGCCCTTGCTGCCCGGGCCCTTGATCGGGACCTTGACGTCGGTGACGACCAGGTAGCCGTCGCGGGCGCAGGCCTTCGACCAGAGAGCGGAGTACTGCCGGGGGTCGACCGCCAGCTCGCCGTCGACTAGGAAGTGCTCCCGCACCCGGTTCGGGTTGACCCAGCCGTCGTGCGCGTCGGCGTCGGCGCGGCAGGCCTCGCGGAACCGGTCAGCGACCGGCTTGTTCAGCACGGTCCAGCCGTCGGCGAAGAGCGCGAGCTCGTCGGGGTTGTCGGCCGGCCGGGCGCCGAGGCTCACGCCGGTCACTTCGTGCCGCCGGTCTTCGCGCCGCGGCGGGCCGCCGCGATCGCCTCCATGAGCAGAGGTCGGAGCTTGGCCATCTGGTCGTCGTCAGTGACGAGCACGATCGCCGGGTAGAACCCGCCGAGCGGATTGGCGAACCGGAAGACCAGCGCCGGCATGACGCCGACGTCGGGCACATCGACGGTGGAGGCCATCACCACGACGCCGCCGGAGTAGTGCACGTTGTCGTCGAGCAGCTCGCCCGGCGGACCCACCTCGAACGGCAAGTCGAGGCTGTCGCCCAGGTCGCCGCTCATCGAGCGACTCCATGCGTGGAGTCCGGCGAGGTTGGGCAGGCCGTCGAGGGTCGACGGCGGTCGGCAGAGAGTCGCCCGGCGATGCCCGGCGTCCCCTCGTCGATCCAGACCAGGACGCGGACAGCCGCCATCGGGAGCATCAGCACCACTGCCGCGAGGAGAAGCGGTGCAGCCGCGAGCAGCGACCCGGCGTCAGCTGGGCCCGGGATCGCCAGCCCGGTCAGCACGGGACCTCGATCGGGCTGCGCTCCAGCTCGACGGCGGCGGACCAGCTGACCGATGCGTCGGCTCGGGTCGCGATCGTGGCGAAGCCGTCGGTGTACACCGTGACCAGCACGTTCAGGCCGTCTTCGGTCTTGCCGATGTAGATGTCGTGGTCCATCGGTCAGCCTCCAGGCGTGACGAGGAAGGCCGACGTCGTCTCGACGTGAGCCAGGGCGGTAGGGAGTGGTTGGGCCGGGACCCCTGCGGTGGTCCCGGCCCGCCGGACCAGTGCGAGGGAAGGAGTGGACAGCCCCCGCTCCGGGCCGGAGCTCGTGGGCTTAGGGGGCGCGCTGCCGGCCACCGGCCCGGTAGTAGGCGTCTAGGACTCGCTTGACCTCACGACCGAGCGCTGCCGGGTCGGACGTCGGTGACGGCGCGGCGGCGGGCTCATCTCCGCCGCCGCGCCTACCTTCGGAAGGACCAGCAACCGAAGAATTGGAGTCACCATGACGAAAGAGATCGCCGACGACGTGTCGAAGGCGCAGGACAAGCTCATCGCCGCCATGCAGGAGATCGGCCAGCGGGATTACAGCGACGACCCGATCGGCGTCTCGGGCGGACCCCGGGACCTGACCGAGTTGGCGCTGACCACCGGCGCGGAGATCCTCACGCTGGTCGGTCGCCTGAGCCTCGAGGTCCACCAGCTGCGAGCGAAGGTTGCAGCAGCGGGCCTCTAAGCCCGAGAGCCGGGCATCCGCGATGCGGGCGGTCTGGTCGCTCATGCCGTCACCGTCCGTTCCATCGCGCAGACGTCGGCCTCGCGATATCGGCGGTGACCGGAGGGAAGGACGACTGCGGCCAGGTGCCCGCCGGCGACGTACCGCGCGAGCGTCTGACGTGAGACCCGGAGCCGCTTCATGACCTCGCGAGGCATGAGGAGCGCCGATCCGGCCACTTCGTCCGGTGTATTCCGATCTGATGGCATGTAGCGGACCATAAGGCACCGGATGGACGAATTACAAGCATGTGGTTCTAATTGGGCGTGTCGCCTCTAGTCCAATTCGTCCAGAACGCGCTAGGATGCTCCGCATGACGACAGCACACCGGGCGCCTGAGCCCGTCCCCTACGCGTCAGCCGACGACTACATCGGTGAGCGCGTCTCTCTAGAGATGCGGCGGCGTCGGATGTCGCAACTCGAAACCGCGCCCATGCTTGGCATGAGCCAGTCGAACCTCAGCAAGAAGCTGGCCGGTCAGCGAGGCTGGAGCGCCGACGAGATCCTGGTCGTGTCGCGTTTCTTCGGGCTCACGCTCGAGGAGCTGATGCCCGGCTCGGATTACGTGCCACAGGCCTGGGCAAACGAAGAGAGCCCCCTCCGGACTGCGCCGGGAGGGGGCTCCACCTTCGTGCTTGGATCTCGGTACGGCATCAGGGACTCGAACCCCGAACCCGCTGGTTTGAAGCCTGAGCGCTGGCTGACGCTCGTCCCCGCCGCCCGCGCCGAGCTCGCTGACGTCGTCGTCCCGACCCCGGGCCCGGTGACCACCGAGCCCCGAACCCCGAACCTTCCGATAACAGGGTTCGGCCTCCCGCTGCGCCTGGTCACCTCGGAGCGTGCGTCATGAGCGCCCGCCGCCGCGAGCCGGTCGAGACCACCGAGTACCTCGCGATGGTGAAGCGGATCGTGCGGGCCGCCGGCCACCGGGTCGCGCACGGCGACGAACCGGACCTGGCCGAGCTCGCCGGCCTCGTCGAACTGGTCGATGAGGCCCTCGTCGTCGCGGTCGCCGGGATGCGCGCGAACGGCCAGTCGTGGCCCTACATCGCCTCCGGACTGGGCACGACCCCGCAGGCGGCGCGGAAGCGTTTCGCCGAGCGGGTCGAGCACCGGATCCGCCAGCTCGCCGGTGGCGGCGGCATCGGCCCGCAGGCGGTGGCGGGATGACGCTGACCCGCACCGCCGACGGCGAGGTGCTGCACCCGTCCGGAGCCACCCGGCCGCTGGCCGTGGTACTCGCCCTGCCCCAGCGCGAACAGCGGCCCCCCGAGACCGTCGAGACTGAGCCGTCCGGCTCCGCAGCCTCGGCCGACCCGCCGACCGTGACACGCCTGGTCGCGCCGCACCCGGACGAGGACGAGGCGGTGCACGCGCTCGGCTTCATCACCGGCCTGCTCGACGACCTCCGCTCGACCCTGACCCGCCGCCAGCAGCAGACCGCTTCCGGTGAGCTCAGCGACCTGCTCCTCGACGCGGCCCGCGACGTGGTCTCCGAGGACCCCGCCTGCACCGTGCTCGACCTACCCGGCCGGACGGCCGCGGCCGCCCTGCGGGTGATCGTGCAGCGCGGACTGATCCGCGACGAGTGGGACACCTGATGGCCGACACCGGACGACTCGAGGCTGCGGCGGCCACGGACTGGCCGCCGCCCGACCCGATCACCGAGCACAACCTGGGCCTGATCGCGCACGCCCTGGTCGGGGTCGAGCTCACCGACGCCGAGGCGAAGTCGCTGGCCTGGCTGGCGGGCTGGCCGACGAGCACCGTCGAGCACATCACCGCGGCGTTCGGCCGGGCCGGCGGGAGGTCGCCGAGATGACCGCGCAACGATGCGAGTTCGCGCTCTGCCGGCGCCCCGCCGAGACACAGGTGATGCGCGGCGTCTCGCTCGCGCTCATGGTCTGCGGACTGCACGTGGGGCCGGCGAGGACCTGGGGTATCCCGGAACCCGTGGAGCAGCCGACCGGCTGCGCCTGCGACCCGAGGCACATCGAGGTAGGCGGATACGACGCGGGGTGTCCCGTGCACGACGGCACCCGGGGCGATGTTTCCCTACCTGCCGTGTCGGCCTGAACCGGTGGCATGACTGACCGGGACCTGTCTCGGGATCAAGGCAATTCAGAGAAGATTTTACCGTTCTCGTCCGTAACATCCACGGACTGTGATCGTATGCGCGACGTGGCTCTCTCGGAACATGAAATCAACAGGTGGGCCACCTGGCTGCGCGCAGCCGGTCGCCCGGCAACAACGATCGAGCTGCGCACGTACCACCTCAGGCGGGTGATGCGGGAGGTCGGGATCGACCCCTGGTCACTGACCGCGGAGGACCTGGTCGACTACCTCGGCGCGCAGGTATGGGGGGCGGAGACCCGCCGGTCCTACCGCGCCTCGCTGCGCGGCTTCTACACGTGGGCGCAGGCGACCGGCCGACGACAGGACAACCCCGCACTGTTGATCCCGAGCGTGAAGCTGCCGCGGCGGGTGCCGCGCCCGACACCTGAGGTGATCTACCGGCAGGCGCTCCTCGACGCCGACGACCGCGCCTGGCTCATCGTGCAGCTCGCCGCGGTGTGCGGCCTGCGGCGCGGCGAGATCGCCCGGGCTCACCGCGAGGCGGTCGTGCGAGACCTGGTCGGCCACTCGCTGCGGGTCCTCGGCAAGGGCGGGCACGAGCGGATGGTGCCGCTGCCCGACGACCTGGCGCGCACCATCCTGGCGATGCCGCCGGGATGGCTGTTCCCCTCGACCGCTCGGGGCGGCGGGCACCTGACGCCGGCGCACGTCGGCAAGGTCGTCTCCCGGCTGCTCCCGGAAGGGTGGACGTGCCACACGCTGCGGCACCGGTGCGCGACCGTCGCCTACGCCTCACGCGGCGACCTCCGGGCCGTCCAGGAGCTGCTCGGCCACGCGAAGCCCGAGACCACGGCGCTCTACACGTTGATCCCGGCGCTGGCGGTCCGGGCGGCAATGGAGGCTGCAAGCGCTTGACCGGGTGTATATACACCTTGGTAGAGGGTGCCCCTCGTGCCCAACCAGCCTGCTACGCCGAACCACTCGTTCCGTGTGCGGGACGAGCTGTGGGAGGCGGCGCAGCGGGCCGCCGCCGACAACGGCGAGACCCTGACCGACGTGCTCGTGCGTGCCCTGGAGCGGTACGTGCGGGATCACCCGCCGATCGAGGATCCGCGGCGTCGTCGGTAGCGAACGCGGCCACGCCCCGACTCCCGAAGGCCGGCGAACGATGACCGGTCAGACCCGGTCGCCGATCTTGCGTGGCCCCGTGTTCATCCGACACGACGGGTTCGTGCACACCCGCACATCACGCAGTTCACCCTCAGTCGCGCCTATTCTCTTCGGTCCCCGCTCGCTGTCGACCCTGACCTCGCCACCACAGATCCGGCACGGCTCCTCACTCATCACGCCCCCCCTCAGACTCTGTCGCCAGAGCGCATCGTGCCCGTGTTGCTCTCGCAGGATGCACTCGTACACACCCGCCCTTCGATCGTTGGCAACAGGTCGTCGCCGGCCCGGTGCGGCTGCTTCACGGGCACGATCTGGACAGGTGATCCGCAGATCCCACAGGGCTCAGTCATGCCGCCACGCTACGCCCAACCGTGTCACTCCGGAATGACACAACCGTGTCACTCGCCTGTCACTCGCCTGATGACCCTCGGGTCCGGCACGATGGCGGACGGCGGTTTCACGACAACCTCGGGTTGCGGCCCAATTCCCGCACAGGGTGACGGCGGGCTCGGAGTCCGCCACTCCCGCCCCGGGCCGTCAGAGCCGCGCCGACATGCCCTCAGCGCGACTCGCGCTCCAGCTCGCGCTCGAACTCGTAGTCGCGGACCTTCTCCATGGTGTCAGAGAAGTCATCGATCTCCTTCTCGGACAGTTCAGGCAGCTTGTCTTCGATGCACTCGTAGTGGGCCTGGCTCCATCCGCCGGCGGAGAACCCGTCCTCGACCGCATCGCGGGGCGACTGGCTGCCCCGGAGGGCAACAGCGAGATCCTCGGCGTCACATTCGATGTCGGCCTCCGACAGCTCGCTGTAGGTGTACGGAGGCGCGTCCTCGCCGCCGAGCCGCACGACCAGCAGTACCCCCAGGGCGACCATGGCCGCCGCCCCGAGCGCCAGGGCCTTCTTCGTCTTCATGCGGCGAGGCTAGACCTCAACGGCCGCGCGAGTAGTCGGTTTCGTCAGGCCGTATTGAGAAAAGTGTCTAGTACCTCTTTACTAGAAACTGTCTAGGGGGCTAGACTAACATCATGGTTAGCGAGCAGCCCACCCGGAAGATGGTCAAGGAACTGAAGGACGCTGGCTGGACGGTGATCCGGTCCGACGGCCGTCACACCGTGTACGGCTGCCCGTGCGGGAAGCACACCTTCCCGCTGCCGCAGAGCCACAAGACCATCTCGGCCGGAGTGGTCCGGAAATGCCGCAAAGCGATCGAGGAAGGGTGATCATGAAGTACGACGTGAACGTGACCCGCGATGGCCGCTGGTGGATGATCGAGGTCCCCGCGATCGACGGCCTCACCCAGGCCCGCAGAGTGTCCGAGGTAGAGGATCAGGCCCGCTCGCTCATCGCGGTGACAGAGGACGTAGCGCCATCGAGTATCGAGCTCGGCCGCGTCGACATCGTGCTCGACGCAGTCGGCCACGTCGGCGACGTCGTCGAGGAGATCGAGGCAATGCGACAGCAGGCCGCCGACCTCGAAGCCCACGCCGCCACGATGACCCGCACGACGATCCGAACACTCGTGAAGGCCGAGGTGCCGATGCGTGACATCGGCACCCTCTTCGGGGTCTCTCATCAGCGCGTGGCCCAGCTCGCGAACGAGGCGACTCGATGACCGCCGACACCGCCACCATCACGTCGTTCATCACGGACAGGCTGGATGCCGACGAGGCGGCGGCGGAGCAGGCCCTCGAACGCGGCTTCGGCGGATGGGAGTGGCTGGCCGACCATGGCATCAACTTCGAGGCGCGGACCCACATCGCACGCCACCACCCAGCCCACGTTCTCCGCACCGTCGCCGCACTCCGGGCCATCGTGGAGCTGCATCGCGAGGACGCGCCGCACCTGGCTGGGCAGCAGTTCTGCACGACGTGCCACGACTACAACAGGCACGACGGCGTGGAGTGGCCCTGCCCGACAATCCGCGCCCTCGCCGCCATCTGGTCCGACAGCGACGAATGGCGCGAGGAGTGGCGGTGAAGCAGCTCCCTAACACGAGACCGCTCGGCCGGTGGCCGCTGAAGCAGCGCGATCTACTCCAGTTCATCGCTGACGGCGAGATGGCGATCCTGCCGTGTGACTGTCGTGAGCACGGCTGCGCGGGCCTGGAGCTCACCGCAGACGATGACCGCATCCTCGCGTCGCTGAACTGAAACGCAAGAAAGCCCCCCACCGCCGAAGCGGTGGGGGGGCGAACTCCTGCGGTAGCGGGTCAGTGGCGTCGTAGCGGCCGATCGATGTGTTCGATGAATCCCGCGGCGAGCAGGCTGACGCCGACGTACAGCAGCGGCCGGCCGTGCGGACACCTCTCGACCAGCGCGCGGATCTGCTCGCTGATCGTGTCGAAGTCGGCCTCACCCTGCGCACGGATCGTGTTCTTGAGCAGGGCGGCGAGGAGGTCTGTGCCGAGCTCGGCCGGTGGGGACTGCATGGCTACAGCAGCTTGGGGGTGACGTTGACGGGGGTGCCGTCGTTTTCGACGGATGCTGGGCCGGCCACGGTGTCGCCCTGTGGCCCGACGACAGCGACGACTTCGGCTGATGCGGTGACCTGGCCGGCCTGGTAGAACTGCGTCCCGCCCTGCAGGGCTGCCACGATCAGGACGAACAGGCCAGCGGCCTGGAGGCCGACGACGTCGCCGAGGGCTGCGCCGCCGGCGAGGATCTGGAGGCCGACCAGGATGCTGGACCAGATGAGGAGTGGGTTCTTCATCGGAGCTCCTTGGGGAGGCGGGGGATCTTGTTGAGGTCGAAGTTGCGGCAGTCCTGGAGCGGGGAGACGTCGACGGCGGGCGGGTTGCCGTGGTCGGTGACGACGCGGGTGAACCCGGTGAGGGTCCGGGCGTTGCGGCCTTCGAGGCCCCAGCCGTAGACCTTGTCGATGTGGTCGCCGGCCAGGTGGCTGGCGCCCTGGGCGTGGAAGATGTCGTCGGCGCCCTTGTCGTTGTTGCCGTCGATCACGACCGACACCGGGCAGCCGGTGGCCTGGTGCAGCCACTTCCCGAGCTTGGCGATCTGGGTGAGGACGTACCGGTTCGCGGCGGGTGCGGTCTTCTTGCGGTCGGCGTGCCCGGAGATGAAGATCAGCCGGTCACCGGTGACGGTGTCGGCGCAGAGCTGGACGGGGATGAACAGCCACCGGGGGGTGCGGAAGTTGATCCGCCTGATCCGGAAGGTACGGCGGTGGAGCCGGCGCATCACCGCCAGCCAGGTGACGATGCCGTTGCAGACCTCCCAGTTGCCGCGCTTCTCGTTCGGGGTGGCGAGCCGGACAGCCCAGCGGGCGGCGTTCTTGAACCCGGTCAGCGTCTTCGGGCCAGCCTCCTGCAGACCGGCCAGCACGACCCAGTGGTCTCGGAGCAGCTGGCGCAGCCGGCGGCCGCGGGCCGGCCACCGCAGGAGCCGGCGCTTGGTGCCCCTGACGGCCTGCGGGGCGTTGATGGTGGTCACGGTCCACCACGGCCGGTCGGGGTCGTGACCGTTCGCGAAGGGGCGCCGGTCGGCCAGCGCCGCGAGGATCGGCAAGAGAAGAAGCAGGAGGCGGATCATCGCCTCGTCACTTCTTCGGCATGTGCTCGAGGAGGGCCAGCAGCTCGCGGCGCTTGGCCCGGAGCTGGGGGATGGCCTTCTGGACCACGGTGCGGCCCTCCGCGTCCTTGCAGTAGGCGATCGCGTTGCCGATGTGGTGACGGGCGCGGACGATGCTGTCTCGGGCCTTCTCGACGTCGTTCATGGGTGGCACCGTGTCCTCTCTGAACTCGGCCAGCGTGTAGACCGCCGGCGGGCTGGGTCGGTAGGGGTTGGGGTCCCGAGAGGAGCCGGACAGGCCGTCCTGTCCGGCGTCGTACTTGCGGATCTGGTCGAACGCCAGGTCCGCGATCCCGCGCCGGTTGGCGCGGGACTCGAAGATGTTCACGCCGTGGATGTGGGGACCCCAGACGCCGGGTCGTTCGGGGCGCAGCCAGACGGCGAAGCCGAGGTCGCGGAGCACCCGAACCTTCCGTGCGGCGTCGTTGTCGGTGAGGTCGACCGCGCGGCCGCCTTCGCCGTTCTTGCCGAGGTGGGTGCCGGAGCTGGCCGCCGCTCCGCCGACGCCTTGGATGATGGTCAGCGGGTAGCCGAGCTCGGCTTCCGCCTGGAGGAGCGCGTACTTGGTGGCGTTGTCGAGGACCTTGTCGCGGAAGATGGTCCGGGCGTAGGGGTCGATCATGGCGTCTCCTCAGCTGGTGGTGGGTCGATCTGTTCGGGCGTGCCGGACGGCTGGTCGTGGAGACGGCCGATGCCCTCCCACATGGCGGTGGACTCCAGCTGGGTCGCGACCCGTTCGACGCGGGCGTTCTCGAGCTCGGTGATCCGGTGCTCGTGGGCAGCCAGGGTGCGTTGCTGGTCGGCGATCTGCGCGACCAGGGCTTCCAGGTTGTCCAGGCGGGTTGCTAGGCCGGCCTTGTCGGCGTGAGGGTGCCATCTGGTGCCGGGGTCGTCGTCGATGCCGAGGTCGGCGAGGGTGAGGTGTTCGGGCATGGCGACCTCCAGCGGTCGGGTGATGAGCCGCGCCAGGTAGACGCGGAGACGGTGGCGCAGAGTCAGGGACGCCGTTCGGCCTTGAGTCGGCCAACCTCGGCCTCGAGCTCGCTGACCCGGAGGGAGAGTCGCCCGGCTTCGGCCTTGAAGTGTTGCTTCTCGGCGCGCTCGTTGCGTAGCTCGGCCGACAGTTCGGCGAGACGTGCATCGGTGTCGGCGCGGTACTGGGCGTGCTCCTCGCGCATCTTCCGCATCTCTGTGGACATGCGGGTGAACTGGTCCTCCAACTCGGTCGTGACGAGCTGAAACGTGCCCTGGGCGACGTTCATCGTGGCCTGCGCGATGGTCATGTCGACCTGTTCGCGTTGCCCGGGCTTGTACTTGAAGTAGGCCAGGACGCCGACACCGGAGCCGAGCACGATCACGGCGAGGCTGACGTACTCAGAGGCCCCCATCGTCGCCCCTCCGTGGCTCGAGGGAGACGTGGATGGTGGGCTGTCGGAGCAGCGTGTACCCGCGGCCCCCCAACCCGGCGAGGACAGCGCAACGCAGCGCGAGGCCGAGACCTGATTCGGCGCCGGGCGGGTTGGTCATGGTGTCGGCGGCGAGCGCGATCGTGTTCAGCGCAATGACGACCAGCAGCGTGAGTAGGCCGGCGAACTCGATCTGCAGGCGTCGCGCGGATTCGGAGAACATGCCGTAGAGGGCGACGAACGAACCGGCGAACAGGCTGTAGTGCCAGATGTGGTGGATGATGCCGCGCCGCTCGAAGGCGATGGGCGCGTGGTCCAGAGCCTGGGGCCAGATGGTGAACACGATGGCGAGGGCCGCCGCCGCCAGCACGATGGGGAGTTGGTAGGGCTGGAGGAGGAAGGCGGCCTTGAAGCGGTCCCAGGTGTTTCTCATCGCCGCCTCCAGATGATGAGCGCGGCTAGGACGACGAGTGGGACCACGATGAACGCCGAGTGGGCGAGGTGCCAGCCGCCCAGGTGGAGGGCGCTCACCTTCGCTCACCGGGCCAGAACAGGGCGATGGTGACGAGGGCGAGGGTAGTAACGATCATGTCGGAGCCGGCGTGGGAGATGGCGCCCCAGAGTTCGTAGTCGCCTTCGCCTTGGTCGATGCGGCGGTAGGCGTAGTCGTGGACGGCGGTGATGAAGAGGCCGGTGACGAGTAGGGCCAGGGGTAGCTGGAAGCGTGGGGGCATCGGTGGGCTCCTCGCGGTTGGGATCGACTCGATGTGATTGGACGGCGGCGAATGCCCAACGCGCGGAAGCCCATGCCGAGCCGCTGTACGGCGACGACGGATTCAATCTGGACGCCCTGGCGATAAGACTCGACGGGTGAGAGGCTCCGCGCATGGCAGATCCGGACCCCAAGGACGCTGGTCGGGACATTCCGCGCCCTCTACGGCGGCAGGTCATGATTGAGGCTGGGCATCGCTGCGCTATACCCACATGTCGGGGAACAGCTGCTCTCCAGGTGCACCACATCGTGGATTGGGTGAAGGTCAAGAGACACGACTTCGACAACCTGATCTGCTTGTGCGCCGTGTGTCATCACCGCGCCACGATCGGAGAGATCGATCGCTTGGCGATGCTCCAGTACAAAGCCAACCTCGCGCTGGTAACCAACCGCTACGGCGACCTAGAGCGGCGATGCCTCGAACTCGCCGTTCTGAACAACATGAAGGTCGGTCAGATTCTCGATCTGCCCGGCGGTCTCGACATCCAGATGTGGTATCTGCTGAGAGACGGCCTGATGAAGAAGGTGGCTTCGCCCAACAACACCATGGTCACGTCGGGGCCCACCGGCGTCGTGATGAACCAGCGTGAGGGGTACATGCTCACGGAAAAGGGAGAGGTGTTCCTCACGAGGTGGCGGGACGCTCGGGATCTGGAAGAGAGCTGACAACCAGTCGCGCAGCCTCTACAAAGATGGCAGCCGCGTTAGCGCCGTGTGGCATCCGCTCGTATGCGGCGGCCTCGTCCAGCATCTCTTGAGCGATCTGTCGGCGAAGGGCGAGCTCATCGCAGCATTCGACCCTGGAGCAGGAGGAGTCACCAGCGGCGACAGGGTCGTGTGGGGTGGGCATCACCGCCGGCTCCTGCGCCTCGGACGAGAGCTCGAACTCCTGCGGCTGTTGCCGAATCGCGGCGACCTCGTCCTGCAAGGCGGCGATGGTCTGTCGCTGCTCAGCGAGCATCAGCAGGATCGCGGAGTCGGTGGACATCATGCGACTACCTCTACGGCTTCGAACTTGGCGGACCAGTTGATCGTGGTCGCGGCGATCCCTGTGCAGGCCACGAACACGCGACCAGCGGACCCGCCAGCGCCTAGGAGGAGGGACGTGGTGGCGGCGCTGCCGTCTGTGTAGAGCGCGGTGGGGGCGGGTGTGCCGCCCAGCCAGGTGGGTGCGCCGCCGCCAGTGAGCCACTGGGCCACGCCTCGGATGGTCCACGCCCCGACCGTGGCTCCGGCCGCGGTCTTTGCGACGACCGTGGCGGTGAGGACCGCGGTCTGACCTTCCACCATCAGGTACTGGCTACTGGCGCCCGCGCCGGTGTAGGCCGCGATCAGCAGCAGTTGGGTGGCCGACGTGGACTGCCCCCGGTAGTGGGCCTCTGCGTGTTGGGAGTCGCCGTCTGCGGAGATCTTGCCCGACGACCTGACCGTTACGAACGGCGCGCGGGCCTTACCGTTCGCGCCGTGCATATCTGCGAACAAGGCGGCAGCGTCGGCGGTGTTCTGGTAGCCCGTGACGTTGGCGTAGGAAGTGTTCACCGTGTTCGACTGGCCGCCAACCACGCTCGCCTGCGACGACGCTAAGACATTCGTCCATCCCGACACGAACGAGTGGGCACCGTTGTTGTCGTTCTGGTCGCCAGTGGTCAGTGAGAACGCGCCGCCCACGTCGAGCGACCTGCCGCCCGCGATCATGGAGTGATTGGCTGCGGTGCGCATGATGTGGCCGGTGCCGCCGTAGATGCCGTTGTGGCCGGAGCCGCCGGGTTCGGTGTAGGAGTGGTCGGCGATGATTTTCGAGGAGATCTGTCCAGCGACGTTGTCGTAGCCGCCGATCAGCGACACTCCGCAGTTCCCGATAGCTGGGTCGACCACGTTGGGGGTGACCGTCCCGACTGTCGCGGTGCCGTCGCCGCCGATGATGTTGTTGTAGCCAGGGCCGCCGGGCTGGAGGATGACGCCGTGGATCTGGTCGGTGTCGATCGTGGTGCCGTTCAGGGCACCGCCGAGTTGTACGTTCGGCCTGGTCGGGCCACCCGCCCCGGCGATCAAACCACCGTCCGTGACGGCAAGTAGTTCGCTGGCAATCGCGGTTCGTGTCGTGCTGGCGCCGTTCGTAATGTCGGTGGAGACCTTGTCCGAGATGCGCGTGTTCGCGGCGGCATGGGTGGCGGACCCGGTGTCATCGACCAGGAACGCGACAGCCGCGTCCTCGCCCGTGAGCCCAGTGATCGCCTCGGCGTCTGCGGCGGCGGCCTCTGCTGCGGCCTGGGCGGCTTCAGCGTTCGCCTCCGCGGTCTCCGCTGCAGCCTGGGCGGCCAGCGCCTCCGGGGTCACGTCGCCGGTCGGACCCGCTGGACCAATGTCGCCAACCGCCCCACGACGGATCGCGGGCATGATGACCTCGCCCGTGCTGCTCGGCTTCAGCCTCAGCTTGGTTCCGGTCCTCGTCGTCAATTGGCCCATGTCACTCTCCTTGGTAGATGGTGAACGGGCTGTTGGAGGTCATCCACATCTGTGCCTCGTCGGTGCCGTCGTCGAGCACGCACTCCCACACGCACTCGCGGCCCGACACCTCAGCAGCCCCAGCGAGTCCTGCCGTCGTCGCCTCGTCGAGCTCGAGCGTGAACTGCCCGCCGACGTGGCCCGTCACCGTGAAGGTCGCCACGAGGGAGCCCTCGAACCCGTCGTAGACCTTGCAGAACGAATCGCCCGTGATCCCGGTCAGGTCGATCGGGTCGCCAGCCTCGTCGCGAAGGACGCCCAACTTGATCCGCCAGGTGGCTCCCTCGACCCCGCCGGAATCGAAACCCTCGTCGAGGTAGGCGGGCTGTGACTGCTCCACAATCGGTGCGAGTATGCCCACGGTCAGACTCCCTAACTCGGTACGTTGTCGATGATCTGGACGGCGAGGATGTCGCCGTAGGCGACACCGGTCTTGCGGGTCTCGAACTGCACCCATGCGCGGTTGACCCCGGACGCGGCGGCACGGACCCACTGGCGGCCGTCGACGTCGAGGACGACGGCGCCGCGCGTGAGGGGTTCGTTGGGTTTGGGCGGCGGCGTCTGTGCGGCGGCGAGCTTGTCGCGGAGCGCGAGCAGGGTTGCGCCGCCGGCGTTGGTGAGGGCGGCCAGGTCGGCGGCCGTGACCGTGGCGGCGGTCAGGACCACGACGTCGGTCACGAGATGGTCGGGGTGCCAGGTGAACGACGCGATGGGGGTGGCGCTCATCCACGCTGTGCGCGTGTCGCCGTCGCTGGTGGCCATGACGCGCACGCCGGGTCGGCCGCGGACGGTGGCGGTGGCGATGGTGCCGGGTGTCCCGATCATCGTGGCTTCCTCACGTCGGCATGTCGGGTAGGACTTGCGGGATCGCGGCGATCCCCGGGACGGTGAACCCGAGAGTGAGAATCCACCGCTCAGGCGTGATCTCGTGATGGATCGACGTGACCCAGTAGTCCTCGTCGATGCCCTGCTCTTTGTTCTTCACGGTGACCGTGTCGTACAGGTCGAGCAACGCGACCGCGGTGTTGCTGATCCGGTGCAGCGGAATCTGCACCGACAGCACCTGGAAGACCGGGTCCTTGTTCAGGTCCAGGAACGTCTGCGCGAGCGACTGGACCGATGAGCGTTGATTAGGGACCCTCACCGTGACCGGCCGCTCGCCCCACTCCTCGACCGACTCGGCGTCGACATAGGTCCCCAGGTCCTCCCCAGTGATCCTCTTCACGGTGACCTGGTTGAAGCAGGCGTCCATGTTGAAGCCGGTGACGAACTGGGAGTAGACGCTTTCGTTGACGGTGGCCACCGGCGCGACAGGCATGTTGGCGAGGTCGTTCACGATGCCGATCCCGGCTCGGTCGAACCACGCATAGGCCGGCGCATTGCTGTCGCGCGCCAGGACGACCTGGTCGATCGCCGTCATGTTCGTGTTGACGACGCCCTCACCCTCCATGCCCGGGCCTGCCGCCGAGGAGCCGTTGATCTTCCACGGGATCTCGGAGTCAGAGAAGACCTCCCACAGCGGTTCAAGGGGAAGGGTCCCGAACGTGCCCTCCGTGACCCGGTACTCGGGCCTCACCTGCAGCACGCGGACGTTGTCCGCCCCCTCCAGCACGGTCAGCGGCTGCGGACGGTTCGACTCCTCCGGCCGGCGCTCCACCAACAGGCACGACACCAGATCCTCGGAGCCGAGACGGATCCGGTAGCCGGCGCCCGGCTTGAGTTCCGCGTCACGACCCGCCGGCAACCGCGCAGAGTCGAGAACCGCGCCCACCGACCCCCGCTCCATGGGTCGCCGGGTGATCGACAGGGAGGTGTGCGGCCCCAGGATGTCGTCGTGCCACTCGCCCCGGTCAACGATGTCCAGCGCTTCTAGCGCCGTGGCCGCGATCCCGAGTTGCACGTTGCGGAAAATCAGTTCCTGGCCCGCCGTGGCGGCCGTACCGGTGTTGGTCGAGTAGTGCCAGAACACGACACGAACGGACTCGATGCCGAAGGCGGCCGCCTGGATCGCCCCGTAGGCGACGGCGCCGCCGGCAGTGAGATACCCCGACTGACTGGTCTCCTGCACGGCCCCGTTGGAGGCTAGGAACTGAAACCCGACCCGGTAGAAGCCGTCGACATAAGGCACCTCGTACTTGACCGCCACCCACTCTGAGATGACGTAGGGGTAGCCGATCGTCTGCGCCTTCCCGACGGGGCCGCCGCTCACGGCCGTCGCGCCGATGAACTTCGGGCCTGCGATTCCGTGGTCGAGCGGGCCGTCTGACGTCGCCGAGGCGGTGAGGTCGAGGGTGTTGACCTCCTCCCACCCTGAGGTGGTGCCGTTCTCCCCCGAAGGGTTGCGGATCTCGTTCAGCGTCCCCGTGTTCGGCACGAAAAGGCCGACCCGGAGGTTGTCGAGGAGCGTCATCCGCCGATCGCCAGGTCTCGACCGCCGGAGTTGTAGTAGGCATCCAGAGTGGACTTCACCTCAGCGCCGATCTCAGCCTTGGACGAACCCACCGGGGCGGTCACGTAGATCTTCACCGTCGTCGACCCCGTGCTGGCGCTGGCTGCTCCGGCGACCGCGTTGAACGAGTCCAGCGACGGAGTTCCGAAGCCCTGCACCAGCGACTTCGCCGTACCGGTGCCGAGGCTCGCCGCCCGCGTCTCGTCCAGGGCGATCTCCAGGCCCTTCATGACCTCGTCGCCGATCTTCATGAACACCCGCGACGGAGACTTGATCCCGAGCTCGCTACGCACCGCCGCAGCGAGCCGCCTCGCCAGCCTCTTCGCGGCCCGGTCCAGGGCGGCCGAGTCCTTCTCCAGCCCGCGCACCAGGGCAGCCGCAGCATTGATCCCGGCCGTGTGGAACTCAGCCGACATGGCGGTGCCGAGACCCTGCCCGGTGGTGACCAGCTGCCCGGTGAGGGTATTGACCTCGTCGACCGCCGCCTTCCCGCCGGCCGCGATCGCCGCCGCCGTGGCCAGCCCGCCCTCGGGGCCGGCGTCGATCAGCTGCTGCAATGCGGTCCCGCTGAGCTTCGCGTCCGCGAGCTGCTTCAGCACCCCGGAGTAGCGCACGGCCCGGGCGACCTTGTCCTTCAGGTCCGAGAGAATGCCGCCCAGCGAGACGTTGCCCTCTTCGTCCTTGCCGAGGGTCGTGAGATTGCCGGACTCGACGACCGCGTCACGGATCCCCGCCGCGTACTCCCTCGCCCCCTGGACGAGGCCTCTGTAGAGGTCGCGCTGTTCCCTCAGGTCCGACTTGGCCTTGTCCTGGGCTCGGCCGATCTTGGTCAGCTCAGCGAACCGGTCCTTCAGGTGCTTCAGGATCTCGCGCTCGCGGGCCGACTCGACCTTGTCCTTCTTGTGCTTGACAGTCCTCTCGACCAGCGACCGGATCTTGTCGAGGGCCTTGCCGACCTGATCCGACCCGCCGACCCCGGACAGCAGTGCAGCCACCAGATCCTGGCCGGCCTTCTTCTGCTGGGCGCGCGTCCTGGCCAGCCCGATGGTCAGGCCGTCGCCCAGGTCCTTGCCTAGCTTCATCGTCTCCCGCGAGGGGGACTGCGCCTTCGCTGCGCGGCGGCCGGCCGCGATCGCCCCCGCCACGGCGTTGCGGGCCATGGTGGAGAGACTGGAGATCGCGCCGGAGAACCCGCCTTCGAGGCCGGACTTCAGTGCTCCGCCGATCTCACGCCCGCCAGCTGCGGCACGCGCCTTACTGGTCGTGATCCCGGCGGTCAGCCCACCGAGGAACGGCTGCATGTTGGGCCTCTGCTCGCCGGCCTGCTTGAGGAAACGCTGCACGGCCTGCGACGCCTCGCGGGACTGTCGCTCGCCACGGTTCGCGTCCTGCTGGAAGAGCTGGACCCACTTGTTCGACGGCTTGGCGTCGCCCACCTTGCTGAGTCCAGCGTTCGCGCGCCTGCTCGCCGGCTCAGTTTCGAGGACGCGCTTGATCAGCCCCCGGACCTGGGCGTCGGTCTTCTCGATGTTGTTCGCGCGGAAGATAGTCTGGACCTGCTTGGGGGTCAGCTGGAACTGCCGGATCAGCCGCTTGGCCAGGCCGATCGAGACCTCACCGCCCTCCGCCCGGATCTTGGTGATCACCCGCGGCGGGACGCCCGCGTACACCTTCGACAGCTTCTGGGTGTCGAGGGCGTGCTGCCTGGCCGCCTCAGCGTTCTCCTTCAGGATGCGCCGCTCCGCGCCGAGCTGCGGGAGGAGCAGCAGCAGGGCGCTGGTCAGCTGGCGTGCGCCCTCGGCTTCCTCGGAACCGAATCCGTGTATGTCCTGGAGCCGCCGGAATTCCTCGTTCGCGTCACGCTGGGCGGTGCGCAGCCGCCTCAGCGCGCCCTCCTGTCCGAGCGTCGCCGAGATGATGTCTCGCATCGACGCGCCGTACTTGACGGCATCCTGGGCGTTGGCCGCTGTCGCCGAGTCGGCGAGCAGCCGCTCCTTCACCCGCGCTCGAGTCGTTGCCGTGATCGCGCCGGTCAACTGGTCGAGGGTGTCGGCATACGCCTTGGTGTTGTCCTTGGCGGTCACCATCTCGACAGCGCTGGTCGAGGTCGCCGACGCCAGACCATAGAGCGCGCCCGCCCCGGCGCCGATGGCTGCCCCGACAGGACCACCGAGGGAGAACCCCAACATGGCGCCGCCACCGGCCTTGGCCAGGAAGCTCAAAGACTGGTTGGCGGTGCTGGCCCCCGCGGAGAGCGCGAGCAGGCCGCCGATACCGGCGGCACCTCGTGCCGCCGTAGAAAGCCGACCCATCATGGCGGTGGCAGCCTGAGTCCGGGTGGCCGTGTAGGTCATCTCGGCGGAGTACTGCCTGGCGCGAGCGATGCCCAAGGACATTGACGCGGTGACGCCGGTGACTCCCGCCGTCAGCCGGGGCAGGATGAGGGCGGCGATGCCGGCCTGGATCCCGATCTCTTTGACCGGGGCGGGCAGCTCGGCGAGGAAGCCAGTGACGCCGACGACAATCTCGCCGAGGGTCTTCAGGGGCGGGAGGACCGTGTCCGCCACGGTCTGGGCGGTCGCGCGGAACTCGTCCTTGTTCTCCGACAGGTACTGGGTGACTCGGTCCACGGCCGGGCCGACCTCGCTGGCCAGGTAGGACGACACCTTGGCCAGGGCCGGGAGAAGTGCCTGGCCGACGCTGAGCCCAACGTTGCGGAGGTTGGTCTTCAGAATCTCGAACTGCCGCTCGGCGCCCTTGTTGACGGTGTCGAAGGCGTCGGCGGCAGCCCCGGCCGCCTTCTTCTGGTTCTTCAGCTCGGCCGTGAACTTCTTCGCGCCGTCGCCGGCCAGAACGTTCGCGGCGGCCACGGCCTCGGAGCTGCCGAGCAGCTTCTGCAGCTCGCCATTGTTGCCCTTCGAGGCGTCCTTGACGGCGTCGAGGGCGAAGCCGAGGCCCTTCGACTCGATCGCCACTTGAGCGTTCTCGTAGCCGAGTGCCTGGAAGATCTTGGTGAGGTCCGCGGACGGGCGCTGCAGCCCGGTCAGGGCCGCCCGGATCTGGGTGGTGGCCACAGCGGTCGGGGTGCCGCCGGCGGTGAGGGTCGCGATCGCCGCGTTGACTTCCTGGAACGACACCTTGGACGCCGCGGCGGCTGGGGCGACGTTGAAGAGGCTGGACGAAAGTTCCTCGAACGTGGTCTTGCCGCCCTTGACGGCGGTGAACATCGAGTCCGCGACCTTGCTCGCGTCCTTGGCGTCGAGGCCGTAGGCGTTGATGGTCGAGGAGAGCCCGTCGACCGCGGTCTCGACGTCGGTCACACCACCGATGGCCGCCTTCGAGGCGACCCGCATGAACTCCAGCGCGTTGTCCCGCGGCACCCCGGCCGAGATCGCCTGGTAGAGGCCGCCAGTCAGCGTCTCCTGGGCGATCCCGAACTCGTCGGACAGGGACCGCACCTGGCCGCGCACGACGCCCAGGGACCGCTCGGCGGCCTTGCCGGTCTCACCGAAGAGGGTGACGACCTCGCGCATCTTGGTGTCGAGGACCGCGGCGTCCTTGGTGAACTTGATCGCCGCGCCGGCCCCGAGAACAGCAAGGCCGAGCGCCGCCTTCTTGGCGGCGCTCGCGACCTTGGAGCCCATGCTGTCGGCTGTGCCCGCGACCCCGCGGAGCTCCTTGGTGGCCTGGGAGGCGTTCGCCAGGACGGCGATGCGGATCGGTCCAGCCATCGCGCACCGCCTTCCGGGTCAGCGGCCGCGCAGGGCCGGAGCGTGTTTCAGGAACCGCTCACGTTCGAGGCGCGTGAGCTGGTAGTAGACGTCAGGCGGCTGCCGGGTGATCAGGCAGAAGATTGCGAGCTCGTCGGCTCGCCCTCGGGCGAGGAGTCGCCTTTTCCCGAGTCGGTGACCGGGTCCTCCTCGTTGACCTCCTCGTCCTTCGCGAAGTAGTTGGTGGCCTCCTTGATCGTGAGGCTCATCGCCTGCTTCTTCGCCTCCTTGGCGTTCGCGCCACCGCGGGCCAGGGTGACCGCGACCAGGGCGCGGTACGCCTTGGTGGCCTTGGTCTCCAGCAGGGTCTCGATGTCGGCGCCGAAGTTGGTCTCGATCGCGATCTCCTCGAAACCGTTGAGGCTCTCGACCGTCTCAGTCAGGGTCATGGGGCTGGTGCTCATCAGGTCAGTCCTTCTCGTTGGATCTTGCGATTGATGTTTTCCTCGAGCCGCCGCAGCGCGTAGGGCTGCAGCGCCTGGTCGGCCTTCTGCATGAACCCGGAGGGCTCGATGTTGCGTTTGGCCCAGCCGTAGTTGATGGGCCCGGCGTAGGGCACTGAGCCACGGCCGGCGGTGATGACGGACTTGGACTTGGCTCGGTTGCCGCGGATGTCGCCCGCCAGCCGGCCGGACCGGCGGGGGGCGTACTGGGACGCCAGCTGCGCGCCCTCGCGGGAGATCTCGCCGAAGGCGTCCTTCAGGTCCTCGACCTCCACGCCGAGGGTCTGCAGGGCGCGAACGACCTGCGATAGACCCTCGACGCGGAAGCCCAGGCGATCGACCATGGGTCAGACGGTGACCTTGGTCGGCTTGGCCGTGCACGGGAAGGTGACCTCGATGGTCATCTTCGCCGTGTTGGACTTGTTGGCCTCGCCGCCGAGCAGGTCGCCGTCGGGCTCGGTGATGGTGCACGTGCCCTCGAAGTGCGGCTCGCCGACCGAGGGTGCGGCGTTGCCGTAGGGCTGCACCGAGTACGGCACGTCGGCGCCGGCGCTGTCGAAGACCTCCGACCACAGGGTCCCGGCGGCCGCGTCCTGGACGAGGGTGACCACCAGGGCGTAGTCGCGGGCACCTCCCTGCGCGGCCTCCTCGAACGTGACGAAGTCGCTCTCCGCCTCACCGGAGGTGATGCGGACGTTGGAGACCTCCGGCGAGTACTCGCTGCCGTCGACCTCGAGCTTGAGCTTGCGTGTACCGATGGCTGCCATCAGCTGTTCCTTCCTTGGGTGGTGGCGGCCGTGGTGGCAGCCGTCTTCTTCGCGGCGGGCTTCGAGCCGCGGAGCTTGGTGGAGCCCGGGTCGGGCTCGGCGCTGGCGCTTCGCCTGCTGTACGGCGCTTCGAGCTCGCGGACGCCCTCGCCCTTCACGCCAACACGGACGAGCGGCACGCCGTTCGTGGTGGCCAGGTTGTGCAGCACCCGGATCATCAGTGCCTGGTCCAACGCTGCGGGCCGTGTGGCCGGGATCTTGAGGACGGAGCGCTGCGCCGCCGCCTCGGCCGCCAGCACGGCGGTGATGGTCTCGTCTGACCAGTCGCCGACGACGGCCGGATCAAACGCGGCCAGCTGCTCGCGGACGTCTTCGAGGGTGATGGTCACGGGGTCTCCTCAGGTAGCTGGATCTCGGTGAGCAGGTTGACGACGGCGCCGAGGTAGCGCTGGCCGTTGACCTCGACCCGGCCGACCGTGGTCGCCTCGACGGCGAAGTCGTCGGGGATCAGGCCGAGGACCTTGAGCAACATGTCGTCGACCTGCGCGGCGATGACCTCGTTGACGCCCTTGCCGGCGGCGATGGTGATCTCGTGGCGGACGAGGATGCAGCCGTAGCTGGCGCCCTCGCCGGTGACGTAGGGGTCGCTCGGCCCGGCCCAGGCCAGCGGCGGTGTCGCCTTCTCGGGGACGATGTGGAACGCGTTGAGGTCGGCGCTTTCGAGCGCCGTCTTCAGTCGCTCGCGCAGCTCGGTCAGCGCGTTGCTCATCCGATCGCCGGGATGACGTAGAGGTCGAGGAGCCCGCGGGCCCTGCGCAGCGGGTCTGTGCCGATCCGCACCGGGATGGACTCGGTGCCGTCGACGCCCTCGTACTGCTGGTTGAGGAAGCCGTTGGGGGCCTTGCTCTGGTCGAACAGCTGGGCGCCGGTTGCGAGCGTCGCCTCGTCGGTGAGCTCCTCGCCGGGCCGGTCGGCCTCGACCTCGATGTTGTCGACGATGTACTTCGTCAGGAGCTCGACCGCGACGGTCAGGCAGCGCGTCAGCAGCGCGTCGTCGGCAGTGGTGGCGCCGACTTCTTCGCGGAGGTCTTCAACGGTGACAGCCATGACGACCTCCTCGAGGCGTTGGTGCAAGGGGGTGCTCGCCCATCCGCGGGACTGAGCGCGGATGGGCGAGCGCTGGTGGGGTCAGCCCTTGTCGGAGCTGGCGGCTTCCCCGATCAGCTCGGGGTCGATGCCGTCGACCGAGCCGTCGGCCTTGTACGAGTAGCCGACGACCCTGTCGTGGGCCGGCGCCTCCTCGGTGACCGGCTTGGCCGGGGTCTCGGCCTTCTTGGCGCTGTCGGTGCTGAGTGCCATGTCGTGCCTCCTTCCTCTGAGCGTTCCTGGGCCGGGTCGGCTCAGGCCTGGGTGAGCGCCCGGTAGGCGCTGTCGTCCTGGACGACGGAGTCGGCGCGGTCGAAGGCGATGAACCCGACCTGGCCGAAGTCCGCGTACCGCTCGTTGAGCCGGATCAGCTCGAACGCCTTGACGAGCCGGACCACGAAGCCGAGCTCGAAGTCGCCGTAGAGCACGGACTTCACGCCGGTCGCCGGGACGGCCATGTCGTTGTTCACGACGTAGCCGGCACCCGCGATCTGGTTGGGCGTTCCGCCGGCCACGTTGGCGGGCTGGAAGACGTACTCGCCCGAGCCGCTGGTCTTGAGCTTGCGGGCGCCCTTGAGCGCGGTGTCGGTGAGCATGTACTTCGAGCGCTCGTTGCGGTAGGCCGGGTCGACCGAGTGCTGCAGGTCGATGAACTCGTCCGCGGTGATCGCCGTGGCGCTGGCAGCGGTCACGCCCGAGACCGCGCCGGTCACGATGCCCTGTGGCTGGTTCGTGCCGGTGCCCGTGGTGAAGTGCTGGTTGTGGATCCGGGCCAGCCGCTCGGCGAACTTGCGGGAGATGAAGCCCTCGGCGTCGAGCCAGTCGACGTCCTGCAGGAACTCGAGCGAGACCCGCACGATCTTCGACGTGTACTTGTACGCGCCGAGGTCGGCCGTGCCGAGCTCGATGTCCTGCTCGGTGGCCTGCGTGTTCTCGGCCAGCAGCGCACCGACGTTGCCGGTGTCGTCGTTGGTCGGCCACGGCAGCGTGGCACCGGTCGAGGTCTGCAGCACCGTGGCCACCGACTGAACGGAGCCGTAGGCCTTCATCTTCTCGACGATCTGCTTGCGGAAGCCCTCGGGCACGAGGTAACCGCCGGCGGAGCCGGTGCCGATGCCCTGGGCGTTGCGGATGTCCTTGCCGCCGAAGTTGGCGCGCAGCGAGGCCCGCTCCTCGCTGTCGAGGTCCGCCATGCCGAAGGCGACGTACTTCTTGAACGCGTTGAAGTACAGCGCCTCGGCCTCGTTGGTCGGCTCGGGCATCTCGTCCGGGGAGACGACGCCCGTGCGGTCGACGCCGGTGTTCTTCTCGGCCTTGGCCTCGAAGCGCTCCTCGCGCTCGATGTCGGCGTCGAGCTTGTCGAAGTCGACCTCGGCCTTCTCGTAGGAGGCGGTGAGGTCGGCGGTCCAGCCGGCTCCGCCGTCCTTGGTGGCCTCGTCGATGTAGGCCTTCATCTGCTCCCAGACGTTCGCCCGCTGCTCGCGGAGCTTGGTCGTAGCCATGTGATGTTTCCTCTCGTGAGCATGGGGCTCGCCCGGGCCCGGTTGGCCAGGGGGTTCGTGGGGTGTTGCGGTGGGTCAGCGCTGCGCGACGGGGAGCCGGCGTGCGTTGAGGCGGTGCCGGCGGTCCATCGCGGCAGCGACGGCCGCGGCGTCTGCAGGGGTGGCCGCGTCTGCAACGGCGGTGGCCGAGCGGTAGTAGGCATCCAGCGCGGACTTCACCTCGGCACCGATCTCCGCCTTCGACGAGGCGACCGGTGCGACGACGGTGATCTTCACCGCGGTCGGCTCGTTATCGTCGGCCGGCAGCGGCGGAGCAGGAGCGTCCTCGCGGCCGGCGTGGGCGAAGATCGACAGGTCGAAGCGGTTCGCCGCCTCAGCGTCGACCTCACCCTCGACCCGGTCCGCGAGCCCAGCGGCGACAGCCTCGTCAGCGTCATACCAGGTCTCGGCCAGCATGTGGGCGCGCCAGTCGTCGGTCGACCCGCCCGCCTTCTCGGCGTACACGCTCGCGATGTTGTTGCTGATCTTGTCGAGCCGGTCGGCCGTGTCGCGCATGTCGACCGCGGGCCCGACGCACAGGCCCCATGCATCATGGATCATCAGCTGGGTGTTGCGGCCCATGACGACCTCGTCGGCGCCGGAAGCGATGAACGAGGCAGCCGAAGCGGCGAGTCCGTCGATGACGGCCACGACGCGCGCCGGGTGGTTGCGCAGCTGGTTGAGGATCGCCAGACCCTCGAAGACCTCGCCGCCCGGGGAGTTGATGTGCAACCGGATCTCGTTCGTGTCGTCCGGCAGAGAGTCGACCGCGCGAGCGAACTCCTTCGCCGAGACTCCCCACTCGCCTCCCCACGAGTCGATCGGGTCGTAGATGCGGAGGGTGGCGACACCGTCCTCGACGCCCACCACGTCGGCGGTGTTGAGCACCGCGGTGCGCTTGCCGGCCTCCGGCCGGTTGCGGCCGTGGAAACGGTAGGTCGGACCAGTCGGGGCGTCGCTCATCAGGGTGTCTCCTTCAGTGAAGAGGGCATGCCGGCGAGCACGAGCTGGCCGTTGATGTCGACGGGCTGCCCCGGGCCGGGAGTGCTACCGGTGTCAGTGGTGCCGAGCTCGCCCATGTTCAGCGGCCGGTAGCGGACGTCGCCGCCCTCGACCGGGGGCTTCTCCTCGTAGGCGCGGATCTCGTTGGTCGACAGCGCGCCGAGGTTCCACATGGACGTGTAGAAGGCCGAGCGTGCGGCGGAGTCGCCGCGCAGCAGACCCTCGATCCCGAACTTCGCGTAGTCGACCGGCCCGGTGGGGCGGCCGCGGATCGCCGACGGCGGCCGGAGAACGTGCTTGGTGACGCGCTGCTCGACGGCGACCAGGTCGGGGCCGAGGTCGAACTTCACCCAGCCGAGCGCCTGCTGCTCCAGGCCCGTGCCCCAGCTGGTCGACTTCTCGGTCTCGAACATCAGGAACGGCGGCATGCCGAACCAGCGGCAGACCTCGACGATCTGGAAGCGACGCGACTCGAGGAACTGGGCGTCGGCCGGCGGGATGGTCAGCTGCGTGAACTGCGCGCCCTTGTCGAGCACGATCGTGCCGTGCGCCGACGTCAGCCCCGAGTGCTTGCTGTTCCACCGCTCGGCGAGCTTGTCGGCCTGGGTCTGGGTCAGCCGCTGCTCGGTCTGCAGGATGCCGGTCGCCAGTGAGCCGTTGCCGAACAGCTTCGCGCCGAACTCCTCCGCGGCCAGGCCGAGACCGATGGACTGGCGGGCCGCGCGGATCGGGGAGACGCCGCAGATGCCGTCGTAGCCGAGGCCAGGCAGGTGCAGGATCTCGTTGTCGGAGAGGACTTCCTTGCCGCCGTCGATCGCGTAGACCTTCGCGCCGACGTCGGACGTGCGGCCCACCTTCACTCGACCCGGGTGGATCGTCCAGAGCTCCTCGATCTGGCCGAGCCGGTTGCGCAGCTTCCGCACATAGGCGTTGCCCCACAGCTTGCGGTGCATGAAGACCGTCTGCCAGAACTCGAACGGCGTCATGTCCGGGTGCGGGTCGTCGAGCAGGATCGCGCCCTGCCCCGTAGCCGCGACACGGGCATCGTCCTCGTCGCGGTAGGCGTGGATCGGCAGCGACGCCGGCACGTTGCACGAGACCTGGACCGCCCGCCACACGGCGCTCATGCCGAGCGCGGTGACCTCGCTGACGTTCTTCCCGGTGTAGGTCTCCTCGACGCCGAGGTACTGCAGCAGCGACTCGGAGGTCAACGGGATCAGCGGGTTCTCGGCGTCGACTGCGTTGCGCGCCTGGCGCACGGCGCCGAACAGGGTCATGCGCTACGTGCCGGCTTCGGCTTGGCCGCCTCGAGCGACATCGCCACGTAGACGATGACGATGCCGAAGAGCACCAGGAAGGCGCCGGCGGTGAGGACAGCGAGGGCCGTCGAGATCAGGGCCGCGGCGCCCACGATGGTGCCGGCGCCGACGACGACCAGGAAGCAGCCGATGATCTCCAGGATTCCAGCGGTCATGAGCGGCTCCTCACCATCCGAACTTCTCGGCGCCTTGGGCGGCGAGGGTCGCCGCTTCGAGCATGGACACGTCGGTCACTGACTTGCGCCGGCCGTAGACGTTGCGGTCTCCGACCGTCCGCCACACGGCGCCCTTCACGGCTTCGTCGAGCTCGTCGACCTCGTCGGCTTCGAGCCCCGCACTGGCGGGGTGCAGCAGGTTGCCGGCGCGGACCTTGTCGTGGAACCGGGAGCACGCCTCCGCGTACTCTTCGAGGTTCACCGTTTCGACGGCGACGTCGCCGTCCTCGAGGTCCTGGAGCAGGGCCTTGGTCGGGCCCTTCTCGTCGATCACGATCACGCAGTCAGTCGCACCCTGGATCCGCTTCAGCTCCTCGACCAGCCACCCGACGCCTTCACGTCGGTCAGTGGCCGCGACGAAGATCCGGTCAACCGGCTCGGCCTCCGGGTCAGTCGGGTCCTCGAGCACCTCGACCACCGACGCGGAGGCGATCGACGCCCAGGTGCGGTCGACCGAGACCGCGACACCGAGCGCCGCAGGCTTCTCCGGCCACTCCTCAGGCTGCCCGGCGCACGCTTCCCACCGGCCCTCGCCGAAGATCGGGGGAACAGTCTCGACCTTCTCGGGCTCTTCCCAGTAGCCCTCGCACTCGCGGAACCACTCGGCCGCCGTCAGGATCTGGCGGACGTTGGCCAGGGTCCCGAGCGTGATCCGGTCAGTGCTGACCAGTGTCGGGTTCGCATGCTCGATCAGCTCGATCCGGTTCGCCACACACGGGGCGCCGACCTCGAACCCCGACTTCGGGTGGAGACAGGCCGGGTCCTCGCAGTCAGGGCGGATGCCGTTGCTCCACTCGAGGTACGTCATGGCCGGCGACCGATGGTTGCGACCGCGGTCGCGGATGTCGAACAGGACCTCGCTGTCGGCCTTGCCCGGCGAGGACCCGAGCAGAACCTGCGGCCACTGCTGGGCCAGCATGATCGGGATCAGCGCGCCCATCATCGCGGCCTTCAACGCGAACGCCTCGTCGAGCACCAGCTTCGGCTTCGCCAGGCCGCGGCCGCCGTCGCGGGTCCTGGCCTTGAACCAGATGACCTGGGTCATCCCGGTCTCCGGGTCGAGGAGCTCGATGCGCTCCTCGCCGTTGGCGTCGTAGATGCCCTCGTTGCGCTGGGGCAGCATCCGCTTCCGCAGGGCCGGCGAGGAACGGAGGATGTTGGCCAGGTCGCGTTGGGCGGCCCGGGTCGTCGACATCTCGTGCGCCGACCAGACCACCTCGGGAACGTCGAGCACATAGACCCAGCCGATGACGGCCTGCAGGAACAGCCCGGTCTTCAGGTTCTGGCGGCTGCAGATGACGCAGAACTCGAACGTCGACGGCGACCCGTCCGGTTCGATCGCGAAGATGTGGTCGAGGCCGAGCTCCTGCTGAGGGTCCGGCGCATAACCGGCGCCCGCACAGATGTCCGCGACCTCGGGACCGTAGGTGAGCGACGGCTCCGGCCGGACACGAACGCCATGAGGGCAGGTCCAGAAGTCAGGCTCGACCAGCTGCCGCCGCGCGGGCCTTGTCTTCACGGGCCCTCCTCGCTCGACTGACCTGGTCGTCCTCGACCGGCGGCGCCGGCTCAGACCCGGCACCAGCGGCCGGCGGGACGACGGACACCAACGCCTCAGCCATCACCGCGCGGAGCTCCTTCGACAGCGCCGTGCTGCCGGACTCCTCCGGGTTCGCCAGCCGGCGCGCCAGCTGGATAGCGAGCTGACCGCTGAACGTCTGGTCCTTCTTCGCCTGCTCGAGCTCGGTCCGGACCGCCTTGACCAGGCCGTGCTCAGCCAGGGTGTCCGTCTTCGCCTCGTCGATCTCGTGGGCGTCCGCGGCCTTGCGGGCCCGAGCCGCGCGCTGCCGACAGGTCGCCGTGTGGAACCGGGCCGTCGACCGGGCCGGCTCAAACTCCACGTCACAGTCAGGCGCCTCGCAGGTCTTCACGACGTACTCCTTAGCGTGACGCCGCCACTCGTGACGGAGCGGAGAGAGAAGAAGGAAGACGGCGGCGGTCTTCTGGCGATCGCGCTGAACTTTTGACCGGCCCTCCCCGAATTTTTCTCGCGGAATTTTCGCGGAAATTTTTCAGAGAACCCAGCGGTTCGTCGGCCGTTTCTTCGTGGGCGGCGGCTTGGCCTTGCGTGAGCGCATCTTGTTGCCTCGCTTGGCGGCCTCGCTGAGGTTGCACTTGCGGTGGCCGACGCCGATGACGATGGTTCCGCTGGGGTCGTGGCACAGGTGCCAGAGCTGGGTCGTGGCCCAGTTGGGTGGGATCCATCGGCTCTTCATGAGGCACACGGGTTCGGCGCAGTATGCGTCTCCTGCTGCGACGACGGGGGCCCAGCGCTTGCGCTCTTGCTGGTGTGCGTGGCGGTAGCGGGGTTTGCTCACGTTCACCCCCGAACGCACTGAAGGTGCCCACACATCAGGGGCACCTTCAGTCTCAGACCTTAGCCGATCGTGCTCGGGCATGTGCGCAGATCACGCGGATCTTGTGGCGGCGGCGTCGCGCACAGCGATCACGTCGTCGACGTCGTACAGCATCCGACCCTGGTCGTCTCGGCCTCGGCGTCGGACCTTGAACACCTGGCCGTTGAGGGTCTTGCCTCGGTCGGCCCAGGTGCGAACGGTGGACTCGTTGACGTGGTACTGCTGCTGGATCTGGGAGGCGGTGAGCCGGTCGGCGACCCCGACGTACACGCCGAGGATCTTGTCCCGGTAGTTCTTGTCGGTCCACCAGTTGTCGCAGCTGGGGCAGTGCCACATGACGTCGTCGTCGGGGTCGTTGCCGTAGTCCTTGACCAGGGCCTTGTGTCCGCAGACGGGGCAGGGGGCGCCGGTGTCGGGGCGGTCTCCTTCGGCGAGCACGTTCTCGAGGTGGGCGTGGCAGCGGGCGACGTCGGCGGCGAGTTGGTCGAAGGCGAACGTGGGGTCGTGGGCGAGGTGGCTTAGCTTGCCGTCGAGGTAGGCCTTGGCTTCGGTGAGGGTGGGGCGTACGCCGTTGACCTGGTCGAGGTGGTCGCGGGCTAGGAGGTTCCAGGTGCCGAGCACCCAGGTGGGGTGGAGTTCGTCTCGGCAGTCTTCGAGCCAGGCGGGGTCGATGCGGCCGGCGAGTGCGGACATGCGTCGGTAGCCCCAGGCTTCGGGGTCGGCGGCGGGGCCGATCAGCATGGCGGCTTCGGAGTTGATCCCTCGGAGGATGGCTTCGCCGAGGAGCCGGGTGCAGAGCTTGAGGATCCCGGTCAGGTTGGTGCGGGTGGCGCCGAGGCAGGTGATGCAGGTCTGGTCGTCTCCGCGGCCGTCGACGGTGACGTGGGCTTTGTTGCACAGCTGGCAGTGGCGTTCGGGGCAGGGTTCGCAGCCGGGGCAGCCGGAGGTGTTGCAGTCCTTGAGGTGGGTGCGGAGCATCCGGGCCTGGTCGTCGCCGACGTACCGGCAGCGGGGGTCTGTCATCAGGTCCTCTCTCAGAAGGTGGGCTGGGCGTCGGCGGGTAGGGGCGGCGTGGTTTCGGGGAAGCGACTGTCGGTGTACATGCCGTGGGGTGGTGGCGGGGATGTGCAGCGGTGTTCGCGTACGACGTCTTCGCGGTGTTTGGTGCCGGCGGGGTCGGCGGCGATGTCGTGGTGGTCTCGGCGGTCGAGGACCCAGCGTCCGCGGTCGCGGTGGACGGCGAGGGTGCGTCGTCCTTCGACGAGGGCGAGGGCTTCGCCGAGTGGACTGAGGGGGTTGGGGTCGCAGGCGACTTCGAAGGCGCAGATGTCTTCGTCGAGGCCTGCGAGCACGAGCTGGTGGCAGGGGCAGGTGCGGATGCGTGCTCGTCGGGATAGGCCGGTTTCGGTGAGGTGGCCGGTGCGGATGAGGTGGTCGAGGAGCCACCGTTCGGGGGCGGCCTGGATGGTGGCCGGCCGGGTGATGGGGATCGTGGTGGGCTGCTCGAAGAGCTCGGGCTGGGTGGTCATGCCGGCACCTGCTGGGGGGCCGGCAGGGTCGGGAGGGTCGGGTGTTCCAGAACTTCTCTCCCCGCGCGCGTCACGCGCGTACGCGAGAGGACTTTCCGGATTACCTGACCCTCCCGACCCTGTTGCGTGTTTGCGCAGGTCAGCGGCTTGCGGCTCGAATGTTCGGACGACCTGACCCTGTGCGAGGTCGAGGTTTCGGAGTAAGTGACCCTGTTTCGGATGACGTGACCCTGTGTCATGCGAGCCCCGGGAGGCTCGCTGGAGGGTCGGATTGGGGTGCCGCATCTGTGCCCAGGTCGAGGGTCGGATCACTATCGGGCTCGGGCTCTTCGAGGATGGTGATGCGTGTGTAGAAGCGCCGGCCGTTGGACTTGCCGTCGCCGACAGCGAACCGGTCTTGGAGCTCCTGGGTGAGGCGCTTCGCGGTCGCCGGCTCTTCGCCGACCTCGCGGCACCAGGTCTCGTAGGCGGCCCGCAGCTCGCTGACGGGGATGCGCACGATGTCGGAGTCGGCGCGGTGGCAGACGTCGGTGACGAAACGTCCGATGGTGTCTTGGTCGGCGGCGTACGCCGCGGTGGCTTCGGAGACTGAGGCGGGTTCGCGGATGCCGCCGGTGAGGTAGTCGAGGGCGCCGGCGATCGCCCAGGCTAGGACGGTGCCGGCGGCCGCAGCGAGCTTGTCGCCGAGCGCTGGGTCGCGTCGTTCCGGTGGCACGACGTTGCCGAACTCGATGGTCTTCACGCGGCGCCAGAACGCCATGCCGCCGGTGCGGGCCTGGGGTCGGTGGTTGCCGAGCAGCCAGATGGTGTGGGAGGGGGTGAAGGTGAACGGTTGGCCGTAGAGGAACCGGGCGTTGATGGAGTCGCGGCCGGTGAGCTGTTTGATCTTGGCCTCGGCGAAGCGTTGGCCTTCGTCGAGCTCGGAGCAGACGACGAGGCGCGCGCCGGCGAGCTGGGCGAGCTCCGCTGGGTGCTCGGAGTGTTTGCGGATCATGAGCATCTCGGCGGGTGCGGCGATGGCGTAGCCGGTTTCGCCGACGCCGAGGGCGTGCATGAGGGTTTCGGCGAGGGTGGATTTGCCGTTGGCTCCGATGCCGTGGAGGAACGCGAGGAGCTGCTCGCGCACCTGGCCGATGAGGGTGAGCCCGACGAGTCGTTGGACGTAGTCGCGGGTCTCATGGTCGTCGCCGAAGGTGTCGGCGAGGAACGCCGCCCAGGCGGGGTCGGGCTGCTCGAGGACGGGTGCGACGCGGGTGGTTTTGGTGCACAGGCTGGTCGGGTCGGGGGGGTGGATGTGGCCGGTGCGGAGGTCGACGACGCCGGCGGGGGTGTTGAGGGTCCAGGGGTCGGCGTCGAGTTCGCTGATGGCGACGGTGACGCGGTGGTCGGTCTCGGCCTGTTTGAGGCACCCGGAGATCCCGGCGGAGGACAGGCAGCGGCGTTTGTGGGTGATCTCGGCGTTGTCGCTGCCGGGAAGGTCGCGGGCGACCTTCTTGGCGTATTCGCGGACGTGGCCGCCTCCGGGCGGCTGCCAGGCCCAGCGTGAGCCGTTCCAGACGAGCCAGCGGCCGCGTTCGGGGCAGTAGCGGATGAGGTCGCCGTAGGCGTTGATGAGCTGGTGGGCGTGGCCGTCCTCGCTGCGGAGCATGGTGTTGGGGCGGGGCTGCAGCTGGGTGACGGTGGCGCCCTGGGTGGCCGCGGCCGCTGTTCCGCTTTCCGGGGGTCTTGATCCGGTTTCGAGGCTCGTAGTCACGGTTTCGGGGCGGGGCGGGTCGGCTGGGCCGGGGACGAGCTCGAGGACGGGCTGCGGCATGGGGTCGCCGTAGCCGGCGGTCCGCAGCTTGCTGGCGGCCGCGGCGTAGTCGCCGCCGTGCTCGAGGAGCGCGTAGGCCCCGAACTTGCTGTAGGGGGTCTCGGGCTCGAACTCGGTGCTCGAGGAGAAGACGTAGAGGTTGTCGCCGTCGTTGCGTCCTGTGGTGGCGGAGATGCCGCTGTGGGCCTCCTTGCCGGGGCGGGTCCAGCCGATGCAGCGGGGCCCGAACCGTTTCGAGGGGGTCCAGCCGGCGGGTTCGAGGATGTCGTGCCAGTTGGCACGCTCGTTGTAGTCGTCGCCTGGCCGCCGTCCGTCACCAGGCGTGCTGGTGCTGCCGCTGCTGGCCCGGGGTGCTGGGGCGTCGATGGCGGGCATCTGGTCGAGCATGTTGGCGATGGCGTGGAGTGCGTCGCGTTCGTCGACGGTGATGGTGGGAATCGTGTCGGGGCCGCCGGCGAGCATGGTCCAGGCCAGGCCGGTGGAGTGGGTGCGGCCGGCGGAGGGTGCGACGACGACGAAGCCGCCTTCGCCGCGGGTCTCGACCAGGACCTTGATCTTGTCCTTGGGATCCTGCTCGAGCTCGGATGTGGTTGAGGGTCGGCGGGCGAGTTTCGTGTTGCCGGCGACCTGGCCGTCGACGCGGTAGAGCCAGTGCATGCCGCCTGAGGGTGAGCGTTCGAGGAAGCCGCCGCAGATCCGGGCCCACAGGTCGCCGTAGCCGTGGTCGGCCAGGAGGGCAGGTAGTTGGGCGAGAAGGCCTTCGTCGACGGCGCGGCCTTCGAGCTCGAGGAGTTCGAGGTTGCCGGAGACGGTGCCGGTGATGATGCCGAGCCCGTCGTACGCCTGGCCGGTGCCGTTGGGGGTGAACCAGGTGCGGAGCTGGTCGGCGTGCGGTGGGGTGGTCTGGTAGGGCTTCCAGGGGACGGCGACGGCTTTCGAGCCGTCGGGGCGGACGGGGACGACGGAGCAGCCGTGGGTGGCGTAGTCGAGGGCCGCGTCGAGCAGGGTCACGGAAAGGTGACCTCCTCGGGATCGACGTGCTGCCAGTCGGACACGGTGTCGGGATGTTTGGTCCGCGTCCGCCGCAACAGCACTCGCCCAGACGTACGCTCCGCATCGAAGCGGGCAGTCGTCTCGTCGTCGGCGTACTCCTCCACCACGTCTGCGCTGAATCGCACGCCCCACTCGGTGACGGTTTCGCCTGCCCCTGGGTCGGTGGTCTGGGCGGCGAGGACGGCTACCTCGTCTCGCCATTCCTGGGGCACATCCCAACCGGCCGTCTCGTATCGGCTGATCGCAGCGAGCACTTCGGCGATCCGCTGTTCGTCGGCCAGCCACTTGGGGCGCAACCCGAGCGGCGGCTTCGGGAGTCGCCCTGGGTCGGTAGCCTCGGCTGCGGTGCGGCGTTCGCGGTGCTTGTTGTGGTACTCGTCGAGGTCGTTCAACACCTGCGGGTCGGCCAGGAACTGGGGCTCTGGCGGGAGGTCGTGGTTGTACGTCATCGTCTGCTCCTGGTCGTCGGCCTTGCTGGGGTGCTGTGGCTGCTCGAGCGGCCACCCGGGTCGGGGTCGAGGTCGACCCGGGTGGCCTGTCCAGCAGCCCTCAGCCGAGGGAGCCGTCGTAGCCGGCGTACACAGCAGCCGGGTCGATGCCCGCGGCCTTGAGGCCGGCGACGGCTTCCCGGGTGGCGGGTACGCCCTGGGCGTTGACGAACTGCGACACCGGTGCGGCCGCGGGCGGTGCTGCCTGGGCGGGGGGTGGTCCGGTGATCTCGCCGGTGGCGGGGTTGACGGGCCCATGCTCGGTGGGCACCAGCTGCTGCTGGACCGGCGGCGCAACAGGCGGGGCGGCCTGCTGGGCGAACTGCGGGGGCTGCTGGCCGGTGGCGGCCTGGTGGGCGACGGTCTGCTGCACCGTCTGCTGAGGCGGGCCAGGAGCGAGATCAACGGCGGGGGCTTCGTACCACGCCTCGTAGTGACGCGGGTCCCCCACGACTCCCTTGCCCGAGACCCACTGCATCGTCAGCTTGCCGCCACGCTGCAGCTGCGTCCCTCCTGTCACCTTGCGCACCGCGTCGAGGACGGCGAACAGCTTCGACTTGGTGCCGTTGTCACTGAGAGAGCGCCGGCCGTCGAGGTAGACGTCGCGCTTCCCGTCGTCGGTCTGGTCCTCACGGAGCTCGGTCTGCAGGGTGACCTTGTACTGCATCTTGGGATTGCCGTCATCCCAGAACTCGAGCTCCTTCGTGGTGAAGTTGGTGGCCTGCACCTCCTTCATGTCGAGGACGTAGCCCGAGATATGGGCGCCGGGGTCAGCGCCTGGCGCCCCGAACGAGAAGTACTGGCCCCCGTTGCCGCCGAGGTCGAATCCTTCACTCATGCTGATCTCCTTGTTGTGGTTGTTTCCTGCTCGGCCGCGCGTCGGCGACGTGAGTTCTCTTCGGGCGTGACTGCTTCGAGGTGCTGGGGGTTGACGCACCTGGTGTTGCGGCACAGGTGGTCGATGTGGAGCCCGTCAGGGATGGGACCGACGGCGAGGATGTAGGCGTAGCGGTGGGCCTGCTCGTAGCGTCCGTCGATCCAGATGTGGCCGTATCCCTTGGCGTTGGTCGAGGCGAGCCAGGGCCAGCAGTCGTCCTCGCCACGCTGGTCGACCTTGGCCGCGAACCGGTCAGCCGCTAACGGATGGCTGCGTGCGTTGTGACCACGGATGAAGCGGAGCGGCTCGCCTTTCACACGACCGTCCCGGTTATCGGAGTAGGCGCTGAGGGGTGTGACTTGTCCGCACCCGCACCGACAGAGGCTCATGGGCCCGCCAACGTCAACGCGGGCTCGGGCATCCCAGCCTGAACTGCCTCATCGCCCGGGCAGCCCTGGGTGGGGTCGACCGAGCCGCGCTGGTAGTAGGGGCAGCGTTGGCAGTAGGCGTCGGCGGTGGGGAGCATCGGCAGTGCGGCCGGGCCGAGGGACTGTGCGGCGAGGGCGATTCCGTTGGCGCGTTCGAGGGCGGCGAGGGCGACCTGTTCGTCGTAGGGCTCGTGCCAGAAGTAGGCGTCGCGCAGCTCCCCGTTGCGGGGGAGGAACGCGATCATGACGGTGTCGCAGGGCAGGCCGCGTCGGCGTACGCCGCGGCCGTAGAGGTGGATTTGGCCGCGGTACTGCTCGCCGGGGCCCTGGCTGCGGTACTTCTTCAGGGGGGTGGGGCCGACGATCTTCCAGTCGATCATGGTGGCGGTGGCCCGGTCGTAGAGGTCGCCGTGTCCGGTGACGGGGATGCCGAGGATTTCGCCGACGTCGAGGGTGAGCTCGACGAGGTAGCGGACCTGGTCGCGGCCGGCGCCGTGGAGGAGGAACTGTTCTTCGGCCCAGGCGTGGACGGCGGTGCCGATGGTGGGGAGCCAGGGGACGTCGTTGGGGAACTCGGTCTTCGGGTGGCCGAGGAGGATGTAGCCGATGCGGCGGGCGCAGGGGTGGGCGACTTCGGAGGGTCCGATCCGGGTTTGTAGGGAGCGGGGGTGGTTGGTGATGGCGTTCTTGATGATGTCGAGGAGTTCGTCGCGGACGAGGTCGGGGTTGCCGCCGCGTTGGGTGAGGTGCTCGGGCAGGGCCGGGATCGCGGGAAGCGTCATGCGGTGGCCTCGGCGATCTGTCGGCGCTGCTCGTGCAGCCAGTCCGGGATGCCTTCGAGGTCGTCGAAGCTGTGGCCGTTCCACTGCTCGAGGCCCTCGGGCGTGATGCCTTCGTCGGGTCGATACGGCCCGTACTGGTGGGCGTTCATGAGCGGAGCCCTCCGCCGGTCTCGGAGTTGCAGTGCCCGCAGGCCGGGCGGATGTTGTCGCGGCGGTAGGTGCCGCCCTTGCAGCCGGGGATGATCCGGTCGACGGTGAC
>Ga0299914_10000191_pt1 | contig 36365 bp, 37 predicted proteins | sample RVTome_10_FD_201361 | JGI IMG/M metagenome (GOLD analysis project Ga0299914, IMG submission 201361) | Soil microbial communities from uranium-contaminated site in the Upper Colorado River Basin, Wyoming, United States - RVT153D57 (version 2) ... | reverse complement strand
CCGGGGCGGCGGGGCCCCCGGCCGGGCGCCGGCGCGGGCGGGGGCCCGGCCCCGCGCGGCGCCGCGCCCCCCCCCCGCCCCGCCCCCCCCCCCCCCCCGCCGGCGGCAGTGGGTGGGGGTGGGGGCGGTCGCCGCGCTGGGGGTGGGGTTCGACCTCGGCTTCTTCCTGGTGGATACGTTGCCGGCCACGGTGCCGGTGGCGCTTGGGCTGGCGCTGGCGCTGCGCCTCCAGCCGCCGCCGATGCCGCAGCGAGCCGGGTCGACCGCCGGGTCGACCGCCTTGCGGTCGTAGTTCTTCCCGCTATGCGGGAAGAACTACGACCGCTGCGTGGGCAGGGGGCCTATGCGGGAAGAGCTACGACCGCTGCGAAGCTCGACCGCCGCGAAGCTTCCTCCTGGCGGCGGCACCGGCAGCGCCGGCTCGGCCGGCTCGGCTCGCCCGGCGATCCCGGGCTCAGCTGTAGCGGTCCCAGCGCTTCAGGTGGCGGAGCGGGTCGATCGGGCTGCCACCCTCGTACCAGCCGGGCGAGCTCCAGATCTCGAAGTGGAGGTGGCAGGCCGTCGCCGAGCCGGTGTCGCCGACGATCCCGATCGGCTGCGCCGTGCGGACGAGGTCGCCGGTGCGCAGCGGCGAGGGCTCGGCCAGGTGCGCGTACATGAAGTCCAGCGCGGTCCCCTTGCCGTCGACGACGACGTAGTTGCCGGCGGCGCCGTGCGCGCCGGCGAACTGCACTCGGCCGCCGCGGGCGGCGATCAGCGGCGTGCCGCAACGGGCCATCACGTCGTGGCCCTGGTGGGTGTGCCCCGAGCGCCCGGCGCCGAAGACCGCCCCCGAGCCGCCGTAGTCGTGGGGGCCGAGGACCGGGAACGCGTAGCCGTAGAGCGAGAAGTCGAGGCTGACCGTCTCGCGCGAGGGAACGGTCGGCCGCGCCTTGCGGGCGGCGGCGACCTGGGGGCCGATGCGGAAGCTGTAGCGGCCGTTGCGAGCCGGCCGGCCCTCGCCCGTGGTGCCGTCCCAGCGGATCCTCAGCTCGGTGCCGGGGGCGACGTCGTTGCGGTAGAAGCTGCGCACTACGGCCCCACGGCCGTCGACGACGTCGACCTGGAGGTCGTTCTGCGCCTGGGTGCTTTCGATCGCGAAGCGCAGGCTCGGGTAGCGGAAGCCGTAGTAGAAGGACTTGCGCGGCGTCGCCCGGGCAGAGAGGAGGGTGAGGGCGCCAGCGCTGGGCGAGCCGGCCGCGGGGCTGCCGCTGGGGCTGTCCGGGGGCGGCGGGCCGCCGGCGGCGGTCGGCGCGCCGCCGGTCGCGGCGAGGGCGGGGGTCGCGAGCAGCGCCAGCGACAGCGTCGCCGCAACCGAAACCTGAATTCCCGCCAACCGAGGCCGGGCGCCCTTGCCTGCCACGTGCCCTCTCTTTCTCTCGCCTGCGGAGTTAGCTGTCGGGCTCGCGCTGAAAGAGATGCGCTACGACCTTTTCGGCCGATTCGCCCCCGGAACCTGCATCGGCTCCTGCGGTTCCTCCGCTCCCGGCCGTCGGAGCGGCCGGGATTCGGCATTCGTTGGCGCGGCAGTATAGCCACGCGGACGGGCGGAGTCCCCTATCATGCGCCGGCCCGTGAAGACCTATGTCGCCACGCCCGCCAACCGCCAGCGAGACTGGTACGTCGTCGACGCCGAGGGTCAGACCCTGGGCCGGCTGGCGACCCGCATCGCCGACGCCCTGCGCGGCAAGCGCAAGCCGGAGTACACCCCGCACGTCGACACCGGCGACTTCGTCGTCGTCGTCAACGCGGAGAGGATCCGCGTCACCGGCGACAAGCTCGCGCAGAAGCGCTACTGGCGCCACAGCGGCTACCCGGGCGGGATCAAGTCCCGCACGCTGGGGGAGATGCTCGAGCGTCGCCCCGAGGAGGTCATCCGCAAGGCGGTCAAGGGCATGCTCCCGCGCAACCGGCTGGCGCGGCGGCAGCTGACCAAGCTGAAGGTGTACGCCGGGCCCGAGCACCCGCATGCCGCCCAGCAACCCAAGCCGATGGAGATACGGACTTGATCGACGACGAGCAGAAACCGGACGAAACCCCCCTCGAGCAGGACGAGACGGATCCCCCCGCGGGCCCTGTCGAGGAGGAGGGCCCCTCGTCCTCGCAAGCTGCGGGCGAGGAGCCCACCCCCACGCCACCCGCGGATGAGGCGCCCGCGGTGGAGCCTCGGCCGGTGGCCGAGAAGGCCGAGAAGGCCGAGGAGAAGAAGAAGGACGTGATTCCGGGGGCCGACCTGGAGCCGATCGCGGTGGAGCCGGAGGAGCGGCCGCGGAGCGCCGAGGAGCAGGCGCGGCTGGAGGCCGAAGAGGAGGAGCGGGCCAAGCGCGAGGCCGCGCTCGCCGGCGAGGCCGAGGAGCCGCGGGCGAAGAGCCGTCGCGCGCCGGCCAAGATGGAGGGCGACGCCCACTACCTGGCAACCGGCAAGCGCAAGACCTCGATCGCCCGCGTCACCCTCACTCCCGGCAAGGGGAAGATCGAGGTCAACCGGCGGGCCCTGGAGGAGTTCTTCCCGCGCCCCCTGCACCAGACGACGGTGCGCCAGCCGCTCGCCGCCAGCGGCTACGAGAAGAGCGTCGACGTCAAGGTGCGCGTCCACGGCGGCGGCATCAGCGGCCAGGCGGGCGCCGTCCGGCACGGCATCGCCAGGGCGCTCACCGAGGTCGACCCGGAGCTGCGCGGCGAGCTGAAGCGCCGCGGCTTCCTGACCCGCGACGCGCGCGCCAAGGAGCGCCGCAAGGCGGGACTGAAGAAGGCCCGCAAGCGGCCTCAGTTCAGCAAGCGCTGAGGACGCTGCAAACCTTCGTCTGGCGTCGTCCTCGGGGTCGGCTGGTTCGCTCACTTAGCAACAACTAAGCTCGCTCCACCAGCCTCCCTGCGTCCTTGCCAGTCTCGGTTTTCGCGCCCTCAGTCGCTTGCCATCCCGTATGAACCAAACGAGAAAGCTCTTCGGAACCGACGGCGTGCGGGGGGAGGCGGGGACGTTCCTGACCGCCGAGCTGGCGACCGCGCTCGGACGGGCGGCGGCCGCCTCGCTCGAGGCGGCGCGGCCGCAGGTGCTGATCGTGCGCGACACGCGCGAGTCGGGGCCGATGCTGGAGGCGGCGCTGGCCGCGGGGATCGCGGCGGCCGGCGGCGACGCGCTGCTCGCCGGCGTGCTGCCGACGCCGGCGGCGGCGATCCTGGTCAGGCGGCTCGGCCTCGACCTCGCCGCGGTCGTCTCCGCCTCGCACAACCCCTACCGCGACAACGGCATCAAGTTCCTCTCGGCGCAGGGCACCAAGCTCGACGACGGGGTCGAGGCGCGCATCGAGTCGCTGCTCGAGGCGCCCGCGAACGGCGGCGAGCTCGGCCGCGTCGGCGAGCTGAACGGCGGCCTCGAGGACTACCTTCGCGCGCTCGAGGCGGCCTTCCCACTCGACCTCTCCGGCCGGCGGGTGACGCTCGACTGCGCCAACGGGGCCACCTTCCGCGCCGCGCCGGCGATCTTCGCGCGCCTCGGCGCCGAGGTCGAGACGCTCGCCGCCGAGCCGGACGGGCGCAACATCAACGACGGCTGCGGCTCCACCCACGTCGAGGCGCTCGCCGCGCGCGTCGCCGGCTCGGGGGCGAGCGCCGGCTTCGCCTTCGACGGGGACGGCGACCGCGTGCTCGCCGTCGACGGCGCCGGGCGCGTGCACGACGGCGACGAGCTGATCGCCCTCGCGGCCCGCGGCATGGCCGCCCGCGACGAGCTGGACGGCGGCGTCGCCGTCACCGTGATGAGCAACTACGGCTTCCACCGGGCGATGCGGGCGGCGGGCATCGAGGTCGCCGTGACCCAGGTCGGCGACCGCCACGTCCTCGACGAGCTGCGCCGGCGCGGCTGGCGGCTCGGCGGCGAGCAGTCCGGCCACATCGTCGACACCCGCTTCGCCGCCACCGGCGACGGCATCGCCGCCGCCCTGGCGACGATGCGCGAGCTGGGCGACCGCGACCTCGCCGAGGCGGCCCCGATGGAGAAGCTGCCGCAGGTCCTCGTCAACGTCGAGGTCGGCGACCGCGAGGCCCTCGCCGGGGCGGCGGCGGTCTGGGAGGCGGTCGAGCGCGAGGAGGCCGGCCTGGAGGGCCGCGGCCGGGTGCTGCTGCGCCCCTCGGGGACCGAGCCGCTGGTGCGGGTGATGGTCGAGGCGCCGGGCGCCGCCGAGGCCGAGGCCGTCTGCGAGCGCCTTGTCACGACGGTGCGCCGCGAGCTGGCCTGAGCCCCCGCGCCACTACCCTTTCTCCCTCCTCATGTGCGGAATCGTCGGATACGTCGGCGGGCGGCCCTGCCGCGACCTCCTGGTCGCCGGCCTGGAGAAGCTCGAGTACCGCGGCTATGACTCGGCCGGCATCTCGCTGCTCGAGGACGGACGGATCGAGAGCGTGCGCGCGGTCGGCAACCTCGCCAACCTGCGTGCCGCCGTCGCCGAGCTGGACGGGAGCGGCGAGACGGCTCGTGCCACGACCGGCGTCGCCCACACGCGCTGGGCCACCCACGGCCGCGTCAGCGAGGAGAACGCGCACCCGCACGGCGACTGCTCCGACCGCGTCCACATCGTCCTCAACGGGATCGTCGAGAACCACGCCGAGCTGCGCCGCGAGCTGGCCGCCGAAGGCCACGAGCTCAGCTCGGAAACCGACGCCGAGATCGTCGCCCACCTGATCGAGCGCAACTACGAGGGCAACCTGGCCGCCGCCGTGCGCGCCTCCTTCGCCGAGCTGCGCGGCCACTACGCCTTCGTCGCCATGCACGCCGGCGAGCCGGAGCGCCTCGTCGGCGCCCGCAAGGAGTGCCCGCTGGTGGCCGGGGTGGGGGACGGCGAGGCCTTCCTCGCCTCGGCGATCCCGGCCTTCCTGGCCGAGACGCGCGAGGCGGTGGCGATCGAGAACGGCGAGATCGTCACCGTCGACGCCAGCGGCGTCAGCATCGCCGACGCGGCCGGCAACCCGGTGCAGCGCAACTCCGAGGAGATCTCCTGGGATGAGGCCGCGGCCGAGAAGGGGGGCTACGAGACCTTCATGCTGAAGGAGATCCACGAACAGGCCGACGCGGTGGCGGAGACGATCGCCGACCGGCTGCCCGGCGAGGCGGGCGTCGACCTCTCCGAGCTGGAGCTGGAGGACTCCTTCCTGCGCGGCCTGCGGCGGATCGTGATCGTCGCCTGCGGCACCTCCTACCACGCCGGGCTGGTCGGCCGCTACGCGATCGAGGAGTGGGCGCGGGTGCCGGTCGAGATGGACATCGCCTCCGAGTACCGCTACCGCAACCCGGTGGTCGGGCCGGAGGACCTGGTGATCGGCATCACCCAGTCCGGCGAGACCGCCGACACGCTGGCGGCGATGCGGCTGGCGCGCGAGCACGGCGGCAGGGTGCTGGCGATCGCCAACGTGATGGGCAGCCAGGCCACCCGCGACGCCGAGACGGTCCTCTACACGCGCGCCGGCCCCGAGGTCAGCGTCGCCGCGACCAAGACCTTCGTCGCCCAGGTGGCGGCGATGTACCTGCTCGGCCTGCACCTGGCCGAGCTGCGCGGCACCCTGGAGCCGGCGCGGCTGGCCGAGCTGGTCGCCGAGCTGAAGGCGATCCCCTCGAAGATCGAGGCGACGCTCGCCACCGCCGAGGGCCGCGCCCGCGAGGTCGCCGCCGCCCGCTCCGAGCACGGCTTCTTCCTCTACCTGGGGCGCCACATCGGCCTGCCGGTCTGCCTGGAGGGGGCGCTGAAGCTGAAGGAGATCTCCTACATACCCACCGACGCCTACGCGGCCGGCGAGATGAAGCACGGCCCGATCGCCCTGCTCGACGAGTCGACCCCGGTGGTCTGCGTGGCGACCGAGAGCCCGGTGCTCGACAAGGTCCTCTCCAACGTCGAAGAGGTGCGCGCCCGCGGCGCGGAGACGATCGCGATCGCCACCGAGGGGTGCGAGCGGGTCGCCGACGTCGCCGACGCGACGATCGAGGTTGCCCGCACCGACTGGATCCTGCAACCGATCGTCGCCATCCTGCCCCTGCAGCTGCTCGCCTACGAAATCGCCCGCGCTCGCGGCCTCAACGTCGACCAGCCGCGCAACCTCGCCAAGACCGTCACAGTCGAGTAGGCCCCCCGCCAAACAAGGGCCGATGGGCCGATACGTCAAGGCTGCCTTGCCTTTTCGGCCCGTCGGCGGGGGTGGGTAGGCTGCGCCGATGAAGAAGACCCGTGGTGCTCTCCCTGCTCTCGCGGCCGTGGCCGCCGTCGCGATCGCCGGCTGCGGCGGAAGCGAGGACTCCAGCTCCGACCTGGCGGGCTTCGCGTCGCCGGGCTCGCTTGTCTTCCTCGAAGCCGAGCTGGAGCCGAGCGGCGAGCTGAAGGCGGACGCAGACGCGGTCGCCGCCACCGTCGCCGGGGCCGACAGCCTCGGCGACCTCGTCGTCGAAGAGATCGAGGAGGCGGCGCGCGAGGACGGCGAACGGCTCGACTTCGACGCCGAGGTAAGGCCCTGGCTGGGCGAACGGGCCGCGGTCGCCTTCGCCGAGATCGAGGACGGCGACCTGACCGACCCGCTCGTCCTCGTCGAGACGACGGACCCCGAGGCGACGCAGCGCTTCGTCGACGAGCGGACCCGCGAGGGCGAGGACCGCTACCGCGACGCCTCCTACGAGGGCGTCGAGTTCAGGGTCGGCGGCTCCGAAGACCAGGCGATCGGCGTCCTCGACGACTTCCTCGTCGTCGCCGAAGGCGAGCGCGGCTTCGAGGCGGCGGTGGACGCCTCCGAGGGCGAGTCGCTCGGCGACGAAGCGGGCTTCCAGCGGGCGATCTCGGCGGCCTCGCAGGGCAGCCTCGCCGACGTCTACCTCGACGTCGGCCGCCTGGTCGAGGGCTCGGACGAGCGGGTCGACCCGCGGGCGCGCCGGGCGCTGGAGAGCGCCGGCATCGACCTTTCCGAAGCGACGGCGGTGGCCAGCGTCATCCCCGGCGAGGAGCGGGTCGAGATCGAGGTGAGCAGCGAGACCGGCGACCAGGAGGCGCCCAGCGGCGAGGCATCGGAGCTGCTCGGCACGATGCCCGCCGACGCCTTCGCCGCCTTCGCGACGAGCGGCTTCGGCGAGCAGGTCAAGGACGCTATCGACGAGCTCGACAGCGAGGGGGTTCCCGGCCAGGTGCCGCCCAACCAGCTGAAGTCGACCCTGAGGGCGGCGGGCATCGACCTCGACCGGATCGCCGACTCGCTCGAAGACGCGGCGGTCTTCGCCCAGGGATCGAACGAGGCGAGCCTCGGCGGCGCGCTGGTGCTGACCAGCGACTCCGGCGAAGCGGCGAAGACCGTCGCCAACCTCGGCGTGCTGCTGCGCAGCACGGGCACGCCCGGCGTCACCGCGATCGCCCGCGACGGCGCCTCCGGCTTCTCGGTGCGCAGCGAGGATCTCGGCCGCAAGCCGCTCGTCGTCGTCGCCGAGGGCAGGCGGATCGCGATCGGGTACGGCGTCGCGCCGGCCCTGCGCGGCCTCGCCCCCGGCGCGGAGACGCTCTCCGGCACACCCGCCTACGAGGCGGCGGTGTCCGCCCTCGGCGACACGCCGATCGGCGCTTTCGCCGCCGGCCCGGCGGCCCTCCGCCTCGCCGACGCCATGGTCTCCGCCGAGGACCGCGCCGATTTCCGCGAGGCGCGGCCCTACCTCGACGAGATCGCCTGGATCGGCGTCGGTTCCGGCAGCGACGGCGAGCTGGCCACGGCGAAGGTGATCGTCGGCCTCGAGGAGTAGCCGGAGGGCATGGCCGGCGTCGGCATCGACCTGCTCGAGATCGAGCGCCTGGAGCGCGCGCTGGCGCGCCACCCCCGCCTCGCCGAGCGCGTCTTCACGGCGGCCGAACGGGAGTACGCGGCGTCCCGCGCCCGCCCCGGCCGCCACCTCGCCGCGCGCTTCGCCGCCAAGGAGGCGGTGACCAAGGCGCTCGGCATCGACGGCTCCTTCCGCCTGCACGAGGTGGAGATCGTCGCCGGCGAGCCGCCGGCGGCGCGCCTCTCCGGCCGCGCCGCCGAGGCGGCCGCCGGCGAGCGGGTCGAGATCTCCCTGACCCACTCGCGCGAGTACGCGGCGGCGGTGGCGATCAGGTCGGGCTGAGCTGGCCACGGTCGCGGAGCAACCGGGAGCGGATCCTCCATCGGCCACCAGCCGTCGAAACATATGATCGTCGAGCGATGGAGCCCTGGCTCGAGCCCCTCTACGACGCCGAGGGCATGCGGGCGGTCGACCGCTGGGCGATCGAGGAGACGGGGGTGGCGGAGGCCGAGCTGATCGAGGCGGCGGGGACGGCGCTGGCCGAGGCGGTCGCCGGGCTGGCGCCGCAGGGGCCCGTGCGGATCCTCTGCGGCAAGGGCAACAACGGCGGCGACGGCCTGGTGGCGGCGCGGCGGCTGGGGGCGATGGGCTTCGAGGCGGAGGCGGTGGAGGTCTTCGCGGCGGAGCCGCCGGGGGGCTTCGACGCCTGGCTCGAGGGCGCCGGCGCCGCCGTCGACGCGATCTTCGGCACCGGCTTCGCCGGCGAGCCGCGCGGCGCCGCCGCGACGGCGATCGAGGCGATCGGCCGCTGCGGCGCCCCCGTCGTCGCCTGCGACGTCGCCTCCGGCGTCGACGCCTCCAGCGGCGAGGTCGCCGGCGCCGCCGTCGAGGCCGACCTCACGGTCAGCTTCCACGCGGCGAAGGTCGGGCACCGCGTGGCGCCCGGCAAGTGGCGCACCGGCGAGCTGCGCGTGGTCCCGATCGGCATCCCGGCGGGCGCCCCCGGGGAGCCGGCGGCGGGCGCGATCGGTGCCGCGGTGCTGGCCCTGGCGCCGGCCCGGGGGCCGCGCTCGACCAAGTTCAGCTCCGGGCAGGTGGCGATCGCCGGCGGCTCGCGCGGGCTGACCGGGGCGGTGCGGATGGCCTCGCTGGCGGCGGTCCGCGCCGGCGCCGGCTACGCGACGGTCGCCGTGCCGGCCGACCTGGAGGCGGTCTTCGAGGCGGGCCAGCCGGAGGTGATGTCGGTCGGCTGCCCCGGCGGGGACGGCTGCCTGGCGCCGGCCTCGCTGAAGGCCGTGCTGCGCACCTTCGAGCGCGCCGCCGCGGGGGTGCTCGGCCCGGGGCTGGGGCGGGACCCGGGCTCCGTGGAGCTGGCCCGCGACGCGGCGGCGGCGATCGGCGCGCCGCTGGTCCTCGACGCCGACGGGCTCAACGCCTTCGCCGGCGAGCTGGCGCGCCTGGCGGCGCGGAGGGGGCCGACCGTCCTCACCCCGCACGCCGGCGAGCTGGGGCGCCTGCTCGGCCGCCCGGCCGAGGAGATCGCCGCCCACCGCCTCGCCGCGGCCCGCGAGGCGGCACGCGCGGCCGACGCCGTCGTCGTGCTCAAGGGGGACGACACGATCGTCACCGACGGCGAGCGCGTCGCCGTCAACGCGGTTTCCGCACCGGCCCTGGCGACGGCGGGCACCGGCGACGTCCTCTCCGGCGCCCTCGCCGCCCTGCTCGCCCGCGGCCTGGAGCCCTTCGCGGCGGCCTGCGCCGCCGTGCTCGCCCACGCCCGCGCCGGCGAGGAGGCCGCCGCCCGGGTCGGCGCGGCCGAGAGCGTAATCGCCACCGACGTGATCGACTCGCTCCCCGCCGGCCTGCGCCCGTAGGCGCGACTGGTCACCTGTGCGCACGGACGCGAGCACAAACGTCCAATCAAGGATCCTGTGCTTCGAATAACCTCGCCGGGGCCATGAAGACCGCCGCCGAGATCATGAACGCGGAGGTGCCGGCCATCTCGCCGGAGGCCGACGCGCGGGCCGCGATCGAGCTGCTCGCGAAGACCGAGATGGGCGCGCTCCCGGTCCTCGACGCCGAGCGCCGGGTCGTCGGCATCGTCAGCGAGTCCGACCTCGTGCTCGGCGACGAGGCGGCGGACCTGCACCTGCCGCACTACCTCAACATCATGGGCGGCATCGTCTTCGTCGGTTCGCTGAAGGGCTTCGAGGAGCGGCTCAACAAGGCGTTCGCGACCAAGGTCGCGGAGCTGATGACGGCCGACCCGGTCGTCGTCCGCGCCGGCGACGACGCCGAGTCGGTGGCCAGGACGATCGCCGAGCGGCACCACAACCACCTGCCCGTGGTCGACGGCGAGGGCCGCCTCGCCGGGCTGGTGACGCGGGCCGACGCGCTCGCCGCGCTGCTCGCCGGGTAGCCGATGGAGCGGGCACTCGCCCGGATCGACCTCGCCGCGGTCGAGCGCAACTGCGCCCGCCTGAAGGCCGAGCTGGGCGACGCGGAGCTATGCGCGGTGGTCAAGGCGGACGGCTACGGCCACGGCGCCGAGGCCTGCGCCGGGGCCGCGCTCGCGGGCGGCGCGAGCAGGCTGGCGGTGGCGACCGGCAGCGAGGCGGCGGCGATCGGCGCCCGCTTCCCGGCGGCGGCGCTGCTGACGATGGGCGCCCTCACCCCCGAGGACCTCGACGCCGCGCTCGCCGCCGGCTCCGAGGTCGCCCTCTGGCGGCCCGGCTTCGGCGAGCTGGCGAGCGCCCGCGCCCGCGCGCTGGGACGGCCCGCCCGGGTCCACGTCAAGCACGACAGCGGCATGGGCCGGCTCGGCAACCGCGACCCCGAGGGGGTCCTCGCCCTGGCCCGTGCCTGCGCGGCCGACCCGCACCTCGAGCTGGCCGGGATCTGGACCCACTTCGCCACCGCCGACGAACCGGACTCGGACTTCTTCGACGCCCAGCTCGAGCGCTTCTCGGCGCTGGCCGTCGCCGCCAGGGACGAGCTGCCGGGGGTCACGGTCCACGCCGCGAACAGCGCCGCCGTCTTCCGCGACCGCCGCGCCCACTTCGACATGGCGCGCTGCGGCGTCGCCGTCTACGGGCTCGACCCCTTCCAGGAGGATCCGGCCGAGCGCGGCCTCTCGCCGGCCCTCTCGCTGAGCTCCTACGTCGCCGACGTGAAGCGCTTCGCCGCCGGCGAGAGCGCCGGCTACGGCCGTACCTGGCGCGCCCCCGAGGACACCTGGGTGGGGGTGCTGCCGCTCGGCTACGGCGACGGGGTGCGGCGCGGCCTCTCCAACAACGCCGAGGTGCTGATCCGCGGCCGCCGCCACCCGCTCGTCGGCACCGTCTCGATGGACAACGTCACCGTCGACCTCGGCGCCGAGACCGACGTCGAGCCCGGCGAGGAGGTGGTTCTGATCGGCGCCCAGGGGGAGGAGACGATCCTCGCCGAGGAGGTGGCGCGGCGGCTGGGCACGATCAACTACGAGGTGACCTGCGGCATCTCGGCCCGGGTGCCGCGGGACCGCCCGTGAGCCTCGCCGGCCGCCTCGCCACGGCGCCGCCGGTCGGCCTGGCGCGGCAGGCCCTCGGCGCGGGGGAGGGGGTCTGGATCGCCGGCGGCGCCGTCCGCGACGCGGCTCTCGGCGAGGAGGTGGTCGACCTCGACCTCGCCGTCGCCGCCGACCCGGCGCCGGTCGCGAGGGCGATCGCCCGCGAGGGCGGCGGCCACGCCTTCGAGCTCTCGGCCGAGTTCTCGACCTGGCGGGCCGTCGCCGCCGACGGCGGCTGGCAGGTCGACGTCACCGCGCTGCGCGGCGAGACGATCGAGGCCGACCTGGCGGCGCGCGACTTCACGATCGGCGCCGTCGCCGTGCCGCTCGGCGGCGGCGAGCCGGTCGACCCCTTCGGCGGCCTCGCCGACCTCGACCGCCGCCTGCTGCGCGCGGTCGGCGAGGGCAGCTTCGCCGCCGATCCGCTGCGGCTGCTGCGCGCGGCCCGGCTCGCCGCCGGGCTGGGCCTCGCCGTCGACCCCGGCACCGCCGAGCTGGCCCACCGCGACGCCGCCCGGCTGGCCGAGGTCGCGGGAGAGCGGCAGCTGGCCGAGCTGCGCCGGCTCGTCGGCGGCCCCGACCCCCTGCGCGGCGTGGCGCTGCTCGACGAGCTCGGCCTGACCCCGGTCGCGCTGCCCGAGCTGGAGGCGCTGCGCGGGGTCGAGCAGGGCCCCAACCACCACCTCGACGTGCACGGCCACACGATCGCCGTGCTCGAGCGCACGCTGGAGGTGGAGGCCGACCTGGAGCGCTTCGGCGGCGAGCGCGCCGGGGAGCTGCGGGCGCTGCTCGCCGAGCCGCTCGCCGACGAGATGAGCCGCGGCACGGCGCTGCGCTTCGGCGCCCTGCTGCACGACGCCGGCAAGCCGGCGACCCGCGCCGAGCAGCATGGCTTCGTCACCTTCGTCGGCCACGACCGCGACGGCGCCGAGATCGTCGCCGCGCTCTGCCGGCGGCTGCGCGCCAGCCGCGACCTGACCAGGCACCTGCAGGGCCTCACCCTCCACCACCTGCGCCTCGGCTTCCTCGTCCACGAGGCGCCGCTGCCGCCGCGGCGCGTCCACGAGTACCTGCGCGCGACGGGGCCGGTCGGCGTCGACGTGACCCTGCTGACGATCGCCGACCGGCTCTCGGCGCGGGGCGCGGGACCGTTGGCCAGCGAGGAAGCGATCGAGGCGCACCTCGCCCTGGCCAGGGCGATGCTCGCGGCGGCCCTGGACTGGCGCCGCGACGGGCCGCCTCGCCCGCTCCTGCGTGGCGACGAGCTGGCCGCCGAGCTGGGCATCGCGGTGGGGGAGGAGCTCGGCGAGCTGCTCGCCGAGCTGGAGGCGGCCCAGTACGCCGGCGAGGTGAGCACGCGCGAGGAGGCGCTCGCGCGGGCACGCGCCGCGCGCGGGTGAGTTACGCTCCCCCGCGCATGGCGAAAGAGGAGAAGATCGAGATGGAGGGCGAGATCACCGAGGCCCTCCCCAACACGATGTTCCGCGTCAAGCTGGACAACGGCCACGACGTGCTCGGCCACATCTCCGGCAAGATGCGCCGCCACTACATCCGCATCCTGCCCGGCGACCGGGTGAAGATCGAGCTATCGCCCTACGACCTCGACCGCGGTCGCATCACCTATCGCTACAAATAGCCCTGCCGTGGGGGAGGAGCGCCGGCGGCGGGCGCGGCGGTGAGCGCGGCGCTCGGCAACCGACCCGGCGGCGAGCAGCTGCTCGTCCTGCACGCGGCGCTCGACCCCGCCGAGGAGGCGCTGGGCGCCTGGGAGCGCTGGCGCGGCGCGGTCGAGCTCGACGACGTCGACCACGGCTCGGCGCGGCTGCTGCCGCTCGTCTACCGCAATCTCGGCCCCGACGCCTTCGACGCCGAGGTCGCCGGGCGGCTGAAGGGCCTCTACCGGCGCGCCTGGAGCGCCAACCAGCTGCTCTTCGGCCGTGTCGCGGCGGCGATCGAGGCGCTCGAGCGGGCCGGGATCGAGACGCTGGCGATCAAGGGCGCCTCGCTGGCGCTGCTCTCCTACGGTGACACCGGCGCGCGGCCGATGGACGACGTCGACGTGCTCGTGCCCCTCGACCGCGCGGGCGAGGCGATCGAGGCTTTGCATGGGGCCGGCTGGGCGCCCGACCACGCCGACCCGCTCGCCTGGACGCAGGTGCACCACTCGCTCGGCTTCGCCGGGCCCGGCGGCGGCAACATCGACCTGCACTGGTTCGCCCTCTGGCAGCCGGCCGGGGACGCGGAGCTGTGGCGCGCCTCGGTGCCCCTGGAGCTGGCCGGGGCCGCCACCCGCGCCCCCTGTCATGCCGACCAGCTGCTGCTCGCCTGCGTGCACGGCACGCCCTGGAGCCCGCTGCCGCCCTTCCGCTGGATCGCCGACGCGATCGCCACGATCCGCGCCGCCGGCCGGGGCCTCGACTGGGAGCGGCTCGGCGCCGAGGCCGAGCGCCGCCAGTTGACCGTGGCGACCGGGGCGGCGCTGGGCTACCTGCGCGAGGAGTTCACCGCCCCCGTGCCGCCGGCGCTGCTCGACCGTCTCGCCGCCGCCCCCGCCTCGCGCCACGAGCGCGCCGCCTTCGCCGCCGCCTGCCGCCCCGACAGCCCGACCCGCACCCTGCGCATGGCCTGGGACCGCTACCGGCGCCTGCGCGACCTCGATACGGGCGCCCCGCCGCCGCGCGGCTTCGCCTCCTTCGCGCGCCGCTTCTGGGGCCTCGACAGCGCCTGGTCGCTGCCCCTGCACGGCGCGCGCAGCCTCGCCAGGCGGTTGACCCCCAGTTCCCGCAGCCGCGGATGACGCCCCGGGCGCGCCGCCGGACCGCCCCCCGCCCCCCCCCGCTCCGGTGCGCCTTTTATCCCTATGAGGTCGAAAAGGCGCACCGGAAGCTTGGGCTTGGGGCTAGGAGGGATTGACGAAACCCCCGCCCACGCCTGGCGGCGGCGGACACGGCGCGGTGCGGCGTCCTCGGTCGGCCAAATAGCGCTGCTATTCGGCCTCCCTGCGTCCTTGCCCCGCTTGGTCCGGCGCTCGCCAGGGCGCACACGGGGGTTTCGCCAATCCCTCAGAGGTGGCTGCGGGCGGCGGCCGGGTCGGGGTCGGCCAGCTCGGCGGCCAGGGCCGACCAGGCGAAGTCGCGGGCGCCGAGGCCGGCGCCGGTGCGCGGGTCGTAGTACTCGCGCAGGCCTTCGCGCTCGACCGCCCCGACGACGCCGCGCGCCAGCCGCGCCGCCGCCTCCATGTAGCCGAGGCGGCGCAGCCCGATCCAGAGCAGCCAGGCCGCGTTGACCCAGGTCGGCCCGCGCCAGTAGCGGCGCACCGGCCCGCGGCTGCCGCCGGGCTCGTAGCTGGGCTCGGCGGCCGAGACGGAGGGCGGCGCGACGGGGGCGAGGAAGCGGCCCTCGTCGAGCAGCTGCTCCTCGACCAGGCGGCGGCCGATCGCCTCCGGCAGGTCGGGCAGCGCCAGCGGCGCCAGTGCCGCCCAGGTCGCGATCCCGGGCCTGGCGCCGCCGGGCTGCGCCTCGTCGAGGAAGAGGCCGTGACGCTCGTCCCAGAGCCGCTCGACCAGGGCCGGCGTCGCCGAGGGCCGGCCCAGCGCCTGCAGCGAGAGCGACCAGAGCGTGTTGACCAACACCTCGCAGAGGACGGGCCCGCCGCCGGCGCGGATCTGCCGTGCCTCGAAGCCGAGCCGGCGGTTGCGCCGGACGAGCAGGGGGAAGCCGGGCCGGGCGCCGGCGCACCGGCCCCAGACGGGGTCGAACTTGGGCGAGGCGTCGAGGCCGGACTCGTCGGGCTGGACGATCCAGAGCAGGCCGTCGCCCTCGAGGTCGCGCGCGGCGGCGAGCCAGTCGGCCTGCGCGCCGATCCGCGGCTCGGCGGTGGGGTCGCCGACGGCGATCCGCCAGGCCCAGGCCAGCAGCGGCGGCTGGATCGTCTCGGTCTGCGGCGAGCGCCGCGAGGCGACGTTGTAGAAGGGCAGGCGGGAGAGCGAGACGGGCCGCTCCCAGAAGAGCGTGTGGCCGACGAAGCCGTCGGGGCGCTGGGCGGCGAGCAGGGTTTCCAGCTCGGTCCGCGCCCGGGCCGGCTCGAAGCGCCGCCAGGCGATCGCCGCGAAGCAGGAGTCCCAGTACCACTGCCACGGGTAGCGCCCCGGGCTCGGCCGCGTATACGCGAACGGAACCCCCGCGCGCTCCCCCTCCACCCAATTCCTCCGCAGCACCCCTTCGGCCCGTCGGCGGGGGGAGGTCACCGGGCGGTGCGGCGCATCTCGCGCAGCGCCCAGGCGCCGAGGACGGCGAGCAGGCCGAGCAGGGCGAGGAGGCCGGGCCAGGTCCCGGCCCAGTCGACGCCGCCGACGAAGCCCTGCCGGGCCGCTTCGAGGACTTCGGTGACCGGGTTGGCCTCGGCGACGCTCCGCAGCCAGGGTTGCAGCAGCGTCAGCGGCGCGTAGGCGGGGGTGAAGAGGATCAGCGCCATCGTCCCCGCCTGCATCAGCGGCGCCGCCGACTGGCTCTCGAAGCGCAGCGCCAGGGCCGAGCCCCAGCAGGCGGCGACCGCCGCCATCGCGACCACCATCGCGTAGGTGACGAGGAGCCCGGCGACGCCCGGCCAGCTGGCGCCGAGCGCCAGCGCGATGAGCAGGACGAAGGTGGCGGGGAGCAGCGCCCGCGTGCCGGCGCCTAGCACGTTGCCGGCGAGCAGCACCCAGCGGGGCGCGGGGGAGACGAGCAGGCGGTCGGTCCAGCCCTGCTCGATGTCGCGGGCGAGGTTGACGCCGGAGGCGGCGCCGGTGAAGCCGGCCCCCTGCAGCATGCTGACCGGGACGAGGAAGCTCTCGTAGGCGTTGGCCTCGAAGCCGCGCAGCTGGATCAGCGCGCCGAAGACCCCGTTGAGGCCGAGGAAGAAGATCGTCGGCGCCAGCAGGCCGGGGATCGCCGCGCCCGGCACGCGCGCCAGCTCGTTGCGGCTGCGCGCCATCAGCGCCGCGATCGTCGCCAGGTTGGCACGCCACTGCGGCACTCGCGCGACGCCCTCCATCAGCCCACCCGCAGCCGGTGGCGCAGCGCCCTGGCGCTGAGCGCCAGGCCGAGCGCGACGATCCCGGCGATCGCCAGCACCGCCTCGAGCAGCTCGCCGCCGTCGACGTCGGCGATTATCGGGTTGCGGATCCCTTCGACGACGAAGCTGAGCGGGTTGTATGCGGCGATCGTCCTGGCCGGCTCGATCATCAGCCCCTCCGGGAAGAAGGCGGTGGAGAGGAAGAGGATCACGAGGACGAGCGGGAAGAGCCCCTGGACGACGCTGGCGCTGCCCGTGCGCAGGGCGATCGCGGCGCCGATGCCGCCGACCGCCATCGCCGTCGCGGTGACGAGGAAGACGGCGATCAGCGCTCCGGCGAGGCCGCTGTGGATCTCGGCGCCGAAGAGGAGGCCGATGGCGAGGAACCAGAGCGAGGCGAGCAGCCCCAGCGCCGCGGTGCCGGCGAGCCGGCCGAGGACGATCGCGAAGCGCGGGATCGGCGCCGTGAAGAGGCGGTCGGTGAAGCCCATCTCGAGGTCGACGGCGAGCGCGATGCCGCCGCTGTTGCCGGCCAGCATCAGCGACTGCATCATCGCCCCCGCCAGCATGAACTGGAGGAAGCTCTGCACCGGCGGGAAGCCGGGCAGCTCGACCGCCGAGCCGGCGCCGCCGGTCTGGATCGCCAGCAGCAGGGTCGGGAAGACGACGATCGGCGCCATCAGCTGCGGCCGCCGGAAGGTCTGGCGCACCGAGCGCATGCCCAGCGCCCGCACCACGCGCGCGTTCCTCGCCAGCGCGCTCACGCGGGGACCGCCCCCCGCTCGGCCTCGCCGTCCTCCTCCTCCAGGTGGTAGCCGGTCTTGGCGACGAAGACGTCGTCGAGGGTGGGGCGGACCAGCTCCAGGGACTCGACCGCGATGCCGGCCTCGTCGAGCGCGCGCACCGCGCGCGGGATGTCGGCGGCGCCGTTCTCGACCTCGACCAGCACGGTGCGGCCGTCCCTGGGCGGCAGCAGGCGGCCGACCGCGGCGCAGACCTCTTCGGCCAGGGCGATCGAGCCCTCGGCCAGCTGCAGCTCGATGTGAGGATGGCCGATTTCGGCCTTGAGTGACTCCGGCGTGCCTCCGGCGACGATGCGGCCACTGTCGATGATGCCGACCCGGTCGGCGAGCCGGTCGGCCTCCTCCAGGTACTGGGTGGTGAGGAAGACCGTCGTCCCCTCGTCGTTCAGCGCTCGCACCTCCTCCCAGATCGTCTTGCGGCTGACCGGGTCCAGGCCGGTGGTCGGCTCGTCGAGGAAGAGGACGCGCGGCCCGTGGACCAGCGCCGCGGCGAGGTCGAGGCGGCGCTTCATCCCGCCCGAGTAGCCGCCGACGCGGCGATCCGCGGCGGCGGTCAGGCCGACCCGCCCGAGCAGCGCGTCGGCGCGGCGGCGGCCCTCGCCGCCCGGCAGGCCCTGCAGCGTCGCCTGCAGGCGGATCAGCTCGCGGCCGGTCATCAGCGGGTCGAGCGCCGCCTCCTGCAGGGCGACGCCGATCGAGGAGCGCACCGCGCGCGCCTCGCGGACGACGTCGTGCCCGGCGACCGTGGCGCTGCCGCCGCTGGGCAGCAGCAGCGTCGTCAGCATCCGCACCGTGGTCGTCTTGCCGGCGCCGTTGGGGCCGAGGAAGCCGTAGATCTCGCCCTCCCCGACCTCGAGGTCGACGCCGCGCACGGCCAGCACGTCGCCGAAACGGCGTTCCAGGCCCTCGACGACGATCGCTCCAGAAGCTGCCGGCATAACGGCTGGCAACCCTACCTAGGTCACTTAGGCGCTCTGGCCGGGATCGTGCACGGCCGCCACCGGCAGGGCACGCCGCCGCGGCGGGCGGCAGAATCGGGGCCGCAACCCTGGCCGGGAGCCGGGTTTGCAGCTTGAGATCGTGTCAGGAGCAGCCCAAAACCGCACAGCAGGGTCGCGCGCGCCGGTGGCGCTCGGGCTGGCCCTCGTCCTGCTCGCCCTCGTCGTCGCCGCCTGGCCGGGAGCGGCCGGCTCGGCGCCGCTGCGCGTCGTCGTGCTCGGCAAGACGGCCACCACGCCACCGCCCTCGTGCCCGGGCAAAGTCGTCAACAACGTCGAGGTGATTCCCTGCCGCGTCGAGGGGCACGTGACCGGCTTCCAGGTCCGCGCCGGCGGCGTCGCGATGCCCTACGAGGCGCCCTTCGACGGCAAGCTCGTCGCCTGGTCGACCACCCTGGCGCGGCCGTCGCGCACGGACGCCAAAACGCGCACCGACGAGGTCGGCTTCTTCAACGACTTCCTCGGCAGGCCCTCGCGGGCCCGGATCGGCGTGCTGCGCCCCGTCGAGGGGACCAAGCCACCCAAGTACACGCTGGTCCGCCAGGGCCCGCTGGAGCGGCTCAACCCGCACTTCGGCAGCACCCCGATCTTCGCCCTGGAGCACCCGCTCACCGTCCTGCGCGGCCAGGTCGTCGCGCTGACGATCCCGACCTGGGCGCCGATGTTCGCCTTCAACGTCAACGACGACGACAACTGGCGCGGCAGCCGCCTCTCCGGCAAATGCGCCTCCAAGGAGGACATCCAGGCCGGCCATCCCCAGCAGGGCGTCGGCAAGACCAAGGTCTACGGCTGCTACTACAGCAACGCCCGGTTGCTCTACACGGCGACCCTGGTCAAGAAGCCCTGAGCCCTCGGGCCGGCGCATCTCAGCGTCCTCGGTCGCTGGCGTGCAGAGCACGCCACGCTCACTGCGTCCTCGATCTGCTTGACCCGAGGGCTCAGGGCCCTCGGCACCGCCCTCAGCCCAGCGCGGGCTGACGGCGACCGCAGTGCGGGCAGTCGCTGACGTCGAGGCCGATCAGCTGGTCGCAGCGGGCGCAGGCGCGCAGGTTGTCCGGGGTGCGCGGCAGGGCCGAGGGGGAGGGGGCGAGCGGCAGGACCATCGCCACCGGCTGCATCTCCTCGCCGGTCTCGCGGTCGCGGTAGGCGTGCCCCGGCTCGGCGTGGGTGAGCGCCTCGCGGCCCGAGGCCGGCGCGCGCATCCTGAAGAGCTGCTTCGCGTTCACGGCCGGGAACACTAATAGCTTGGGCGGCAGCGATGCGCGTCCTCGTATTCCACGGCTACATGCTGCGCGGCACCGGCAGCAACATCTACAACGCCAACCTCGCCCGCGCCCTGGCCAGGCTCGGCCACGAGGTCCACCTGCTCTGCCAGGACCGCGAGACGAGGATCGAGGGCGTCGAGATCCACACCCCCGACATCGGCGGCCTGCTCCCCGTCTACGTCAGGGACCCCTACGAGGGCTTCGCGGTGAAGACGTTCCCCGAGCTCACCGACGCGGAGCTGGACCGCTATCTCGAGGCGAACGTCGCCGCCGTGCGGGAGGTGGCCTCCCGGGCCGGGGGCATCGACCTCGCCCTGGCCAACCACCTCGTCATGGGCCCCGCCGTCCTCGCCCGCGCCGGCGTCTGCCCCTTCGCCGCCAAGATCCACGGCTCCGCCCTCGAGTACACGGTCAAGCCCCACCCGCGCTTCCTGCCCTACGCCGCCGAGGGAATGGAGGCCGCCCAGGGGGTCCTCGTGGGCTCCCGTCACACGGCGGAGTCGCTCTGGGGTGCGCTTCCGGACGTCCCAGGTCTTCGAGAGAAGACTCGCCTCGGTCCCCCTGGCGTAGACATGGAGGCGTTCGCGCCGGGGGCGGTCGGGTCGGGTCCAGCGGGCTCGCTTTCGCGAGGAGCTCCCGCTGGACCCGACCCGACCGCCCCTACGCCGCGGATCGTCTTCGTCGGCAAGCTGATCGTCTCCAAGGGGGTGGACCTGCTGCTGGCCGCCTGGCCGCTGGTCCGGGTCGAGCATCCCGAGGCGCGGCTGGAGATCGCCGGCTTCGGGGAGTACGAGGCGGGGCTGCGGAGGCTGCTGGCGGCGCTGGGGGGAGGCGATCTCGACGAGGCTCGCCGGGTCGCCGAGCTGGGCTGGGCGCTGGAGGGAGGCGAGGCGAAGCCGTTGCCGATCCTCTCCGCGTTCCTGGCGGCTCCGCCGCAGGGCTATGCGGAGGCTTGCCGGGCCGCGGCCGGCTCGGTCGAGCTGCTCGGCCGCCTCGAGCACGACGAGGTCGCCGAGCTGCTCCCCGGCGCGGAGGCGCTGGTCATGCCGAGCACCTTCCCGGAGGCGTTCGGGATGGTCGCCGCCGAGGCGGCGGCGTGCGGGGCGCTGCCGGTCTCGGCGGGTCACTCGGGGATGCTGGAGGTATCGCGACAGCTGGCGGCGGCGCTGCCGGAGGGCGCCGGCCGGCTGACCTCGTTCCCGGTCGAGGAGGGGGCGGTGGAGGCGATCGCCGCGCGCCTGAACGGGTGGCTGGCGCTGCCGGAGGGAGAGCGCCAGGAGGCCCGCACAGCGCTGGTCGGGACGGCTCGGCGGCTCTGGAGCTGGGAGGGGGTCGCCCGCGGCGCGATCGCCGCCGCGCGGGGGGAGCTTGACCGTCTGCCGGATGCATAGAATGCGCCGCCGATGAGCACGGAGCCAGCGAAGGACGCCGCGCGCCGATGATCGGTCGCCTCCCGATAGCGAAGATGCTCGCCGCCACGATCGCCCTGACCGCGGCGATCTCGGCCGTGATGCTGCCGATCCGCTGGAACGGCCAGGGAGCCTCGACGGCGGCGCCGAAGATCGACGACCTGCTCTCCGTGATGATCGTCCTCTCGGCCTTCGTCTTCGCCCTGGTGATGGTGATGCTCTTCTACGCGCTGTGGAAATTCCGCGCCAAGCCCGGCGACGAGTCCGACGGCGAGCCGATCCACGGCAACACCAGGCTCGAGGTGGCCTGGACCGTGATCCCGACGATCATCGTCCTCTTCGGCGCCGGCTACAGCTGGGCGGTCCTCGACGACATCGAGGACCCCGCCCCGAACCCGATCACGGTCGACGTCTTCTCCCAGCAGTTCGCCTGGAGCTTCGGCTACCCGGGCAAGGGCAACGCCTACTCGGAGGGCGAGCTGCACGTGCCACTGGGGCGCCAGGTCCACTTCAAGATGCACGCGCTGGACGTGATCCACTCCTTCTGGGTGCCCGAGTGGCGGATCAAGAAGGACAACGTGCCGGGCATCACGACGACGGCGATCGTCACGCCCGACAGGCCCGGCACCTACCAGCTGGTCTGCACCGAGCTCTGCGGCTTCGGCCATTCCACGATGCGCGCCATGGTGGTCGTCGAGCCGCCGGCGAAGTTCCGCGAATGGGTCGCCGGGCTGAAAGAGAAGATCCCGCCGCCCTACCTGGAGACGATCAGGCTGGACACCGAGACGAACCCGGTCCCCGTCGGGGCCGGCGGGGCATAATGGAGGCGAGCTGATGGCCGCTGCGATCAGGCAACCGGGGTGGGTCCGCGGCGCGCTCGGCACGCTGCTGGGCGCCGCCTTCGGCTTCGCCCTCGTCCTCGTCCTGCGCGAGGCCTCGGGCCTGCCCGCCTTCCAGACCGAGCAGACCGGCTACCCGCACGTCGTCGTGCCGCTGATCACCGGCCCGCTCGGCTTCCTGGCCGGCTTCGGCTGCTTCGACTACTGGCTGCGCTGGGCCGTCGGCGCGCCGACGATCCCCGAGGACCACTCCCAGCACGGCGCGAGGAGCTGGCGGGACTACTTCCACTTCAACACCGACCACAAGGTGATCGGCATCCAGTACGTCGTCACCACCTTCTTCTTCTTCTTCGTGGGCGGGCTGATGGCGATGATGATCCGCGCCGAGCTGGCCCAGCCCGGCACGCAGATCATCGACGCCGCCACCTACAACAGCCTCTTCTCCACCCACGCGGTGCTGATGATCTTCGTCTTCGTGATCCCGGTCTTCGCCGGGCTCGCGAACTACGTCCTGCCGCTGATGATCGGCGCGCCGGACATGGCCTTCCCACGCCTCAACGCGCTCAGCTTCTGGATGCTGCCGATCGCCGGGCTGCTCTTCGTCGGCAGCTTCCTGGCCCCCGGCGGCGCCTTCGACGCCGGCTGGACCGGCTACGCGCCGCTCTCGACCGGGGCCCCGCTCGGGCAGTCGTTCTTCAACCTGGGGGTGCAGTTCGCCGGGGCGTCGTCGATAGCGACGGCCCTCAACTTCCTTGTGACGATCATCACCATGCGTGCGCCCGGGATGACCTTCTGGCGCATGCCGCTGCTGGTCTGGGCCAACCTCTCGACCTCGCTGCTGGTCGTCGCCGCGACGCCGTTCATCGCCGGCGTCCAGTTCATGGTCCTCTTCGACCGCACCCTCGGCACCCAGTTCTTCCAGTTCGCCGGCGGCGGCGACGTGGTCAGCTACCAGCACATCTTCTGGTTCTACTCCCACCCCGCCGTCTACATCATGATGCTGCCCGGCTTCGGGATCATCAGCGAGGTCATCTCGACCCACGCCCGCAAGCCGATCTTCGGCTACCGGCTGATGGCGCTCGCCCTGATCGGCATCGTCGTGCTCAGCTACTCGGTCTGGGCGCACCACATGTTCGTCGCCGGCATGTTCAGCTGGCTGCGCGTGCCGATGATGATCACCACGCTGCTGATCGCGGTGCCGACCGGGATCAAGATCTTCTCCTGGCTGGGCACGCTCTACTTCGGCAAGATCCACACCTACTCGACGGCGATGCTGTTCGCGCTCGCCTTCATCGTCACCTTCACGATCGGCGGCATCAGCGGCGTCATGCTGGGCATGGTGCCGATCGACATCCACGTCTCCGACACCTACTTCATCGTTGCCCACATCCACTTCGTGCTCTTCGGCGGCTCGGTCTTCACGATCTTCGCCGGCGTCTACCACTGGTTCCCGAAGATGACGGGGAGGATGTACGACGAGAAGCTCGGCCGGGTCCACTTCTGGGGGACGCTGGTCGGCACCTGGCTCACCTTCATCCCCATGCACTGGGTGGGGATGGACGGGATGCCGCGCCGCGTCGCCGACTACGCGACGCAGTTCGGCGAGTGGAACATCTTGATCAGCGTCGGCGCCTTCCTGCTCGGCGCCTGCCAGCTCGTCTTCCTCTACAACATGGTGGTCAGCTGGCGCTTCGGGCCGCGCGCCGAGCCAAACCCGTGGCGGGCGAAGACGATCGAGTGGCAGGTCAGCTCGCCGCCGCCGGTCTTCAACTTCGACGAGATTCCGCGCGTCGTCGGCGGCCCCTACGAGTTCGGCGTGCCCGGCGCGCGCCACGCGATCATGGGCGGCGAGAGCGCCGAGGCCCCCGCCGAGAAGCGGCCGGCGGTGGCCTCGCCATGAGCGCGGGACGGCCATACAAAGCGATGAGCTTCCGGTGCGCCTTTTGGACCCCACAGGTGCATAAAGCGCACCGGAAGGGCGAGCGATGAGCGGGAGCGGCGAGGCGCGCCCCCTGCTCGTCTTCCTCAACGAGGTGGCGGGCGGTCGCAAGCTGCTGCAGGCGGTTCGCGAGCGGGCCGAGTCGGTGCCCTTCGTCGCCGTCGCGGCGCCGCAGAACCAGCCGGCGGTGGGGCAGCTGACCTACGGCGTCGAGCTGCGCGAGGCGGCCCGCGCCCGGGTCGAGGTGACGATGTCCGTGCTCGCCGAGTACGGGATCGAGTCGGTCGGCGAGGCGATGGACCCCGAGCCGGCCCTGGCGCTCGACGACGCGGTGCGCGCCCACGAGCCGGGCGAGGTGCTGCTCTCCTGCCTCTACGAGACGCGCTTCGGGATCACCCGCAAGGACCTGGTCGAGTGGGCGCGGGGGCGCTTCGAGCCCGAGGTGAAGGTCACCCACATCCCGGTGCGGATCGAGGACGACTCGATCCGCTGGGACGTGCTGCACACGCTCGTCGTCGCCACCCAGACGGTGGCCACGCCCGACCTGGTCACGCGCCTGAAGGAGCGCGCCGGCGAGCGGCCGCACCGCTACACGATCGTCTGCCCGCGCACCGAGGACGTGACCGAGCCCGAGGTCGTCCGCGACCTCGCCTCGACCCTGGCCGAGCTGTACCGCGCCGACATCGACGCGACCGGGCAGCCGATGAGCCCCGATCCCTTCCACGCCGTGCAGAACGCGATCGAGCACTACCGCATCGACGAGGTGCTGATCTCCACCTTCGCCGGGGAGACCTCGCGCTGGCTGGAGGAGGACCTGATCGGCCGTGTGCGCGAGATCACCGACAAGACCGTCGAGCACGTCGAGGTCGGCCGCCCGCCCGCCGCGGTCGCCGCCGCCGTCGCCGAGGGCGAGGAGGAGACGGGCTGATGGAGAGCGCCACAGTCGCACTCGGCCACGCCCACGAGGAGCACCACGGCCCGCCCGAGGCTCACGAGAGCTCCCGCATCGACCGCCAGACGCTCGGCATCCTCCTCTTCATCGTCTCCGAGGTGATGCTCTTCGGCGCCTTCTTCGCCGCCTACTTCTTCCTGCGCGTCGTCGTCGACCCGCCGGCCTGGCCGCCCGAGCCCTACGAGCTGCCGGTGGCCGTGGCCGGGATCAACACGGCGATCCTCGTCTCCTCCAGCTTCACCATCCACTACGCCCTGGAGGCGATCCGCCGCGGCGACCACCGCGGCCTCAAGCTCGGCCTGGTGCTGACCTGGCTGCTCGGCGCGACCTTTCTCTTCATCCAGGTCAACGAGTACGTGCACATCGGCTTCAGCGCCCGCGACCTCGGCTTCGGCACGATCTTCTACAGCCTCACCGGCCTGCACGGCGCTCACGTCTTCGTCGGCCTCTTCCTGCTCAGCGTCGCCACGATCCGTGCCTTCCGCGGCCACTTCGGCCCCAAGGCCAAGGACCACCTCGGCGTCGAGGTGCCCGGCATCTACTGGCACTTCGTAGACGTGATGTGGATCGTCGTCTACGTGACGGTTTACATCCTCTAGCCCCGCCGCACCGCCACTCCCTTCGTCCCATCGCTCCAACGGTGGAGGGGGGCGTGGGCTTGATTTTGGGGGAGAGGGAGTGAGAATTGAGGTATGCACAACCCGCTGAGGTCGGAGGCCGACGCGTTTCGCTGGGTGGTGGTCATCGGGGCCGGGGCGGCTTCGGTGATCGCCCTGACGCTGCTCACCCGACCGGTCGTGGGGGTCGTGTGGGGGGCGCTGCTGATCGGCTTCGGGGCGGGGTTCGCCTACCGCGCGGCTCGCGGCTCGTTGCCGGGCAGGCTGGCGGTGACGCGGGGCGGGGACGGCCGGCACAGGGTGCTGGTCCTCGCCAACGAGACGGTCGGCGGCGAGGCGCTGCTCGACGAGATCCGGGCCCGCTGCACGGGCCGGCGCTGCGAGATCCTCGTCGTCACGCCGGCTCTGGCGACCTCGCGTGCCTCGCACTGGGCCTCCGACGTCGACGAGGCGATCGAGCTGGCCAGGCAGCGGATGGAGCTGTCGCTGATCGCGATCGGGGGGCTGGGGCTGAAGGCGCGGGGCCAGATCGGCGACTCCGACCCCAACGTCGCGATCGAGGACGCGCTGCGGGTTTTCCCGGCCGACGAGATCGTCATCTCCACCCACCCGCCCGAGCGCTCGCGCTGGCTCGAGCGCGGCGTCGTCGAGCGCGCCCGCGAGCGGATCGACCTGCCGATCGCCCATGTGGTCGTCGACCTCGAGGCCGAACGCGTTCGCTGACGAAGTCCTTACGGTTTCGCGCGCTTTCGCGCACCAACCGCGCTGTTCTGTCTGCAAGAGTCTGTCACCATGGAGGTTGTGGCGGAGAGGCGCTGGACAGACGACCGGCTCGACCACTTCAGAGGGGAGGTGAGCGCGCGCTTCGACCGCGTCGAAGGTCGCCTCGACCGTATGGATGCTCGGCTCACCGATGTGCAGCAGTCGATCGTCGGTCTGCACAAGACAATCAGCCAGTTCTCGATGATGCTGGTCGTGGCGCTGGTCGGCCTCACCGCCACCCAACTCGGCTTGATCCTGACTCAGCTCTGAGCCAGCGCCGGTGGCGACGGCGCCTCGGCCGCCCCTGCGGAGGGCTCCCGGAGCGTGTCGCGCGGCTCCAGGCGCCCGGCCGTGGCGACGGTCCAGAGCATCGCCAGCCAGGTCGCGGTGGCGAGGGCTATGTGCAGCCAGACGAGCTCGGAGGGCAGCTCCAGGGACCACTGGACGCCGCCGACGACGCCCTGCAGGGCGAGCAGGGCGAGGACCCAGGCGAGCGGTCGCAGCGCCCTGCGGTCGCCGCCCCGGCGCCGCAGCAGCAGCCAGACGGCGATCGCGGCGAGGCCGAAGAGGGCGGCGAGCGTGGAGTGGCGCTGCACGACCCACTCAAGCGTGCCGGCGCCCGCGAAGTCGAAGCGGTGGACCAGCTCCCCCTCGTGGGCGCCGGCGTGGGGGCCGGAGCCGGTGGCGATCGTGCCGGCGAGGATGGTCAGCTGGCCGAGCGGGATCAGCGCTCGCACCGCCCAGACCCCGAGCCGGTCGGTCGAGAAGCGGCGCGCGCCCGGCTCGTAGCGGGCGCACCAGGCGAGCGCGAAGGCGGCGTCCAGCAAGAGCATCGAGAGGATGAAGTGCCCCATGACGAGGCCCGGTGCCAGGTGGTGCTTGACGACGAGCGCGCCGAGGACCGCCTGGCAGAGGACGCCGACGGGCAGCAGGGCACCGAAGAAGGCCAGGTGCCAGCGGAAGGGCCGGCGGAGCCAGGCGAGCGCGCTGGCGGCGATCACGGCGAGGCCGACGAAGCCGGTGAGCAGCCGGTTGCCGTACTCGATCACCGCGTGGGTGTCGAGCGGGGGCACCGTCTTGCCGTAGCACTTGGGCCAGTCCGGGCAGCCGAGCCCGGAGCCGGTGAGGCGCACGGCGGCGCCCGTGAGCACGATCAGGGCGAGGGCGGCGAGGGCGACCAGCGCCACCTTGGCGTAGAGCGCAGGGGAGATGCGGAGGCGGTCGCGCATGTGCCCCGGCGGATGATGGCAGCGACCGCGAGCGGTCGCTCGCGGCGGGCTCAGCCGCTTCGCGCCTGCCCGGAGCCGCCTTTGCCGCCGGTCGACTCGAGCAGGTACTGGACCAGGTCTTCGATTTCCCGCGGCGTCAGCGTCTGCTCGTAGTTGGCCGGCATCACGTCGGCCGGGAAGCCTTTGGCGAGCGCCGCGTTGGGGTCGACGATCGACTCGTGGACCATCGCCGCGCTCTGCCCCGGCAGGACTTCGTCGAGGTCGGGCCCGATGGCGCCGCCCGAGCCCGCCTCGGCGAGGACGTGGCAGCCGCCGCAGCCGTTGCCGGCGAAGACCTGAGCGCCCGGCCCGCCGGGGACGCGCGGGGGCGCCGCGCCGGGCACGCCCGCGTACATGCCGACGTAGGCGGCGACGTCGCGGAGGTCCTGGTCGGTGACGATGTCGGCGGGCATCGAGGCGGCCGGGTTGTCGTTGCTGGGCCGCGGGTAGGCGACCTGCGCCTCGACGATGCCCTCGATCGTGGCGTCGTTCTCGCCGGCCACGCGGGCGGCGGCGAAGGCCGCGTCGAGGTCGGGCCCGATCTGCGCCGTCGTGCCCGCCTGGGCCATCTCGTGGCAGGTGCCGCACTTCTCGACGAAGAGCGTGCGGCCCCGTTCGGGGTCCGCGTCGCTGGTCCCGCAGCCGGCGGCGAGAAGGAGGAGCGCGCCCGCGGCGGCGAGGGCGAGCAGCGAGCGGATTGGCGTCGAGAGGTTCGGCATACGGCGCGAGAGCGCGCCGGAGTCTATATGCCCGGGCCACGCGAAAGCGCGCTTGTGCGGGGCCGGATGTGGGGTAGGCTTGAGGCGATTCTCACAATCGCGCGAAACCCGGAGGTGAGGCGGCAGATGCACGTACGGGAGGGGATGTCGGAGGTGGTCCTGACCGTCGGCCCGACGCACACGCTGCGCGAGGCGGCGACGATGATGGCCGAGAAGGGGACCGGCGCCGCGCTGGTCTCCGACGACGAGACGCCGGTGCCCCGTATCGTCACCGAGCGCGACATCCTGCTCTCCCTGGGAGGCGGCGAGGACCCCGACTCCGAGCGGGTCGGCGACCACATGAGCGACAGCGTGATCGCCGCCGCGCCCGACTGGAGCCTCGAGCGCGCCGCCGCGGAGATGTCGCGGCGCGGCATCCGCCACCTCGTCGTCTACGACGGCGCCGAGCTGGTCGGCGTGCTCTCGATGCGCGACATCATGCGCGTCTGGACCAGCGACGGAGCCACCTCGCACCTGACGCCCTGATACCTGCGCCGTCGAGCCTCTGCGCGACTCCGCGGGCGGGACGGTGCGCGGAAAGTCAGGAGCGAGGTGGGGAGATCCGTTCCACCGGCAGGACGGCGCCGCGGACTCGTTGCCTGCGGGGCAGGCGGTAGTAGGAGCGGGTCGCGTCCCCGATCATCGCCCGCAGGGCGAGGAGGGCGAGGAGGCCGCCGGCGATCGAGTAGATCCAGCCGGGGAACATGAAGTCGACGAAGGCGCCGCAGAGCGCCAGGGCGAGGGCGAAGGAGAAGACCGCCGGCGCCCAGGAGGGTCGCGGCCGGTGGACCAGCTCGCCGGGCTCGGGCACGCGCCGCGCCGCGCTCATGACGCTATGTAGAGCATCGCGGCGACGAAGCAGAGGGCGAAGACTCCGGCGGCGACGCCCCCGGCCAGCAGCCCGGCGGCGACGCTCGATCGTGCGCTCTCGCGGTCCACGGCTGGATTTCTACCAGACCGTGGCGTCGGGACGGCCCGCTGGCCGGCGACTTCACCAGGCGCTCAATAGTTAAATATTTCTGTATATTCACTTTTTTCATCGGGCATGTGGACCGATGCACATACAGGGCGGGGAAAGGGAGAGAGCAATGTCAAGCTTCAGCAGGATCGGCTTGGGCGCGCTGGCGACGCTGGTCGCGATGGTCGCCGCGGCTTCGCCGGCGCTCGCGGCGAACGTGAAGACCGTCTATGCCCAGAACGCGCAGGTGGAACACAAAGTCGGCGATCCGTACACGGGCCCGATGAACGGGGCGCTCTCGAGCGAAGCGGCCAAATTCGCGACGAGCCTCGGCACGGTCACCTGCAACGAATCGACGATGAACGGCACGATCACCGACTCCGGGGCCGGCGACGGCGTCGTCAACGGCACGGTCGAAGTGGCCTCGTTTGGCAACAACGGGGAAGCAGGCGTCTGCCCCTCGAGCATCCTCGGCGCCGAATGCACGGTGACGGCCAACAACCTGGGCTGGGAAGCCTCGATCACGGCGCCCGTCGAAGCGATTCTCTTCAACTTCACCAATCCGTCGCTCACGTTCAACTGCGGCTTCGGCGACTGCACCTACAGCGTGGCGATGCTGGTCGGCACGGTCAGCTGGAACCCGGCGGGCATCTCGCTCAACAGCTCGATCCCGCGTACGGCCGGCGGGTTCCCCTGCCCGGCCTCGGGGACGGTCGAAGTCGTCTACTCGGTCACCGGGGAGGACGACGCCGGCGGCGCGATCGACATCCAGGTCTGGACCTTCTGAGCGAAGCTCGAGCTTGCGTCGAGGCGGGGCGAATCGTCCCGCCTCGACGACGCCCCCGCCCCGGATCAGACCATCCGGTCGAGCGGCATCGCGAGGAAGAGCAGCGCCAGGTAGGCGAGCGAGTAGAGGTAGGTGCGCAGGGCCCAGCGGCGGTCAGCGCTGCGCAGCAGGCGCACGGCGCAGTAGACGAAGCCGGCGCCCAACGCCATCGAGGCGACCAGGTACTCGACGCCGAAGCCGCCGGCGCAGAAGGGCAGCTGCGTGACCGCGTAGAGCAGCACCGTGTAGAGGAGGATCTGGCGCCGCGTCTCCGCCTCGCCGCGCACCACCGGCAGCATCGGGATGCCCGCCTTGGCGTACTCGTCCTTCATCAGCAGCGAGAGCGCCCAGAAGTGGGGCGGCGTCCAGAAGAAGACGATCGCGAAGAGGAAGAGCGCCGTGCCGCTGAGGCCGCCCGTGACGGCCGCCCAGGCGACCAGCGGCGGCATCGCGCCGGCGGCGCCGCCGATGACGATGTTCTGCGGTGTCGCCCGCTTCAGCCAGAGCGTGTAGACGAAGACGTAGCCGAGCAGGCCGGAGGCCGAGAGCGCCGCCGCGAGCGGGTTGACGGCGAGCGCCAGCAGGCAGAAGGAGGCGCAGCCGAGCGCCGCGCCGAAGGCGATCGCGGCGGCGGGGGAGATCCGCCCGCCCGCCACCGGGCGGCTCGCCGTGCGGGCCATCACCCGGTCGACGTCGCGGTCGAGGGCGTGGTTGATCGCACCCGCGCCGCCGGCCGAGAGGGCGCCGCCGAGGCAGGTGAGCAGGACCAGGCCGAGCGGGGGGTCGCCGGCCACGTACATCGTCGTCACCGTGGTCAGCAGCAGCAGCGACTGCACCTTCGGCTTGGTCAGCGTCAGGTAATCGCGCAGGACGGCGAGGGAAGCCGGCCCCCGGGAAACCGCCGCGGCGGCAGCGTCAGCGCTCACGGCGTCAGGCTACCGGCTGGGCCTCGCGCGCCGGCCGCTCGGCGCTGCGGGCGATCGCCTCGCGGATGTCGCGCATCGGCCGCTCGCTGCGCACGTCGGGCAGCACGTCGAAGTTGTGCGGCTCCGGGGGCGAGGGCACGAACCACTCGAGCGTGTCGCCGCCCCACTGGTCGTGGCCGGCGCGGGCCCCGGCGGTGCGGCTGAGGATCGCGTTGACGAGCGTCAGCACGATGCCGATCGCGAGCACGAAGGCGCCGATCGAGGCGACCAGGTTGTAGGCGTCGACGCCGCTGCCCTCGAAGTACTTGTAGGCGTCGACGACCTGGCCCTCCAGGCCGCCGGCGAGGAAGAGCGGCACGAAGGCCAGCACCGTTCCGAGCGCCGTCGTCCAGAAGGAGATCCGGGCGAGGGTCTCGCCCATCGTGCGTCCGGTCATCTTCGGGAACCAGTAGTGCAGGGCGGCGAAGCCGCCGAAGACGCTGCCGCCGACGAGGGCGAAGTGGGTGGCGGCGGTCGAGTCGGTCGTGTGCTGCAGGCGCCAGGCGACGGCCACCATCGAGTGCTCGATCTCGGCGGCGAGGCCGACCGAGATCGCCGCGACGGCGCCGGCGGCGAAGAGCAGGGGCGCGCGCAGGTGCAGGGTGCCGCCGATCATCGTCGCGATCAGGTTGAAGAGGATCAGGCCGAAGGGCACGATCAGGGCCAGCGACATCGCCATCGCGAAGTACATCCAGCCGATTCCGATCGGCGCCGTGAGCATGTTCTGCATCCAGGCCAGCGTGCCGAGCGGGGCGATCGCGGCCAGCGAGCCGATCACGGCGTTGCGGCCGGCCAGGGGCCGCCGGGCGAAGACGGGCACGATCTCGGCGAGGGCGGCGAGGGCGAAGATGAGGATCAGCATGTAGGCGCCGCTGAAGAAGATCCAGCTCAGGTGGGCCCAGAGGAGGGGCGCCCCCTCGGCGCCGCCGGCGAAGAAGATGCCGCCGAAGTTGCGGTCGATCAGCAGCATCGCGATCGCCGCCAGCATCACCGGGCCGATCGCGAGCAGCAGCCAGGAGCAGATCCCCGCCGCCCAGCTGAAGACCGGCAGCCGCCGCCAGGCCATCCCAGGCGCGCGCAGGCGGTGCAGCGTCGCGACCAGGTCGATCGCCAGCATCGTGAAGCCGAGCGTGGCCAGGCCGGTGGCGGCGGCCCAGGCGTCGACGCCGTTGTCGGGCAGGTAGGTGAGCTCGGAGAGCGGCGCCAGCGGGTTGACCCCGGCCTCCGAGGGCGTGTAGAGGAAGCCCGCGAAGAGCACGGTCGCTCCGGCGACGTAGAGCCAGAGGCCGATCTGACCGAGGCGGGGCAGCGCCGTGCCGCGGGCGCCGGCCTGCAGCGGCGCCAGGTAGTAGAAGAAGCCGAGCGCCAGCGGCACCGCGAAGAAGAAGATCGCCGTCGCCCCGTAGAGCGAGAGCATGCGGTTGAAGGTGACCGGCGAGAGGAAGGTGTTCTCGGGGATCGCCAGCTGCAGCCGCATCAGCAGCAGCTCGACCAGGGCGACGAAGAGGAAGCCCAGGGAGGCGGCGATCAGCACGCGGCCGACGTCCTTGTGGTCGGCGCTGGTGGCGATCTCCATCCAGCGCGGGCGGCGGCGCGGGTAGCCGTCGACGACGATCTCGGGGCGGTCGCGGACCTGGCTCACGGCGTCTCCCCGCTCTCGATCTGCTCGACGACCCGGTCCTGGGCGGCCTGGATGTCGTCCTTCTGCCGGGCGACGAATTCCTCGTACTCGGTGGGCGAGACGACCTCGACCGCGGTGCGCATCGCCGCGTAGGCCTGGCCGGAGAGGGTCGCCGACTGGCCTTCGTAGACGCCCTCCTCCTCGGCGCGGAAGACGACGCGGCCGGTCTTGCCGGGCACGGCGTCGCGCTTGCCGGCCAGGGCGGGGACGTCCCAGGTGTGGATCACGTCGGTCGAGACGAGGTCGAGCTCCACCGTGGTGTCGACCGGGACGACGAGGCGGTAGTAGGAGAAGGCCGAGTTGGGGTAGTCGTAGCGCCACAACCACTGCTGGCCGGTGGCGAGGATGCGCAGCGGCTCCGAGCGGGCGGAGGCGAGGCCGGCCTCGCCCGTCGCCGGCGTCTTCCGCGCCTCGCCGGTGTAGAGGACGCTGACGACGAAGAGGGCGGCGGCGAAGAGGCCGAGCAGGCCGCCGGCGCGCAGCTGCGCGCGCCGGCCCGCGCCGGTGGGGCGCGCTTGCTCGCCCCGGCTGCCCCGGTAGCGCCAGAGGGCGTAGATCAGGCCGGCGTTGACCGCGAGGACGACGATCGCGCAGGCGACGAAGCCGATCCAAAGCAGCGTGTCGATCTGATCCGTGCCGGGAGATTGCGGCGCCAAAGCGCGGCCATTCTAATCACGGTGGCCGGCGCGCCGCCGTGACCGTCCGCGCGGCCGGCGGCGAGGCGGGCTCCTATACTCGCCGGCCTGATGCGGAGGCGATCGCGGTCATCCCCGGCGCTTCGCGTGGCGCTGCGCGCCGGAGCCGCGGGCGCGGTGGCCGCCGCCGTCGCCGTGCCGCTGCTGCGCCGACGCCTCGGCGTGCCCGGCCCGGTCACGGTGCTCAGCTGCGCGGCGGGCCCGCTCGCCGTCGCCGTGCTGCGCCCGCGCACCCACCAGCGCGACATCGTCCTCTTCGCGATGCAGATGTGGGCCTTCACGATGGTCCACGAGCTGCCCTACGACGACCCCGAGCGGCTGCGGCGGCGGCTGCGCGTCCGCTACCCGATCGCGCTCGACCGCGCGATCGGGCTGGGCCGGCTGCCCAACGCGCGCCTGCAGCGGGCGCTGGCGGGCTTTCGCGGCGTCAGCTCGCTCAACCGGGCCCTCACCTGGGTGCACTGGCTCTGGTTCCTGGAGCCCTACCTGGCGCTGCTCTGGATCCTGCTCCGCCACCCGCAGCGCTTCCCGCGCGCGGCGCGTCAGATGGCAGCGGTCTTCGACCTCGGCTGTGTCGGCTACTTCGCGCTGCCGACGGCGCCGCCCTGGTGGGCCTCCGAGCGGGGGCAGACCGGGGAGGAGGTGCGGCGGATCATGGTCGGCGTCGGCGAAGAGACCTGGCGCTCGGCCTGGCCGGCGATGTACGCGGCGCTGGGCGGCAACCCCTGGGCGGCGATGCCCTCGCTGCACTTCGCCACCTCGACGATGGCGGCGATCTCGCTCTCCGAAGCGGGGCGGGTCGAGGGGGCGGTGGGGTGGAGCTACGCGGGCGCGCTCGGCTTCGCGCTCGTCTACCTGGGCGAGCACTACGTCACCGACCTGCTCGCCGGGGCGGGGCTGGTGGCGCTGGTGCGCCGCGGCGAGCCGCTCGCCGAACCGGCCGTGCTGGCCGTCAATCGCGGCCTGCGGCGCCTGGAGCGCCTCGCCAACGGGTAGCTTCCCAGGCGTGTCTCGAGAGGTCCCGGCGAACGGCGGCGACGCCGCCGACCTGCCGATCTTCACGCGCCGCCGCGCGATCCAGACCGCGATCGTCGTCTTCGCGCTGCTGGTCGGCATCTACTTCCTCTTTCCGAAGCTGGTCGGGCTCGGCAACGCGCTCGACCGGCTCGGCGAGGCGAACCCGCTCTGGATCGCCGTCGCGATCGGCTTCAACGCGCTCGCCCTGGGCACCTACGTGGCGCTCTTCAAGGCGGTCGTCGGCGGCGAGGCGATGCCGCTCTCCTGGCGGGAGACCTACGAGATCAACATGGCCGGCCTCGCCGCCACGCGGCTCTTCTCGGCCGGCGGGGCGGGCGGCATCGTGCTCAGCTTCTGGGCCCTGCGCAAGGGCGGCATGCCCCGTCACGAAGTCGCCCGGCGCATGGTCGCCTTCCTCGCCCTCCAGTACGTCTTCTACCCCGTCGCGCTGATCGCCTGCGGGGTGCTGCTGCGCACCGGGGTCGTCTCCGGGAAGGACTCGGTCGAGCTGACCGTCGTACCCGCCGCCGTCGCCGGCCTGCTGCTGCTCGCGGGCCTGCTGATGGCCCTGATCCCGCCCGACGTCGGGCGGCGGCTCGCCGCCCTGGCCAGGGGGGAGCGCAGCCGGGCCGTCGTCGCCAACGTCGCCAAAGCGCCGGCGATAGTCGGCGAGGGCCTGCGCTTCACGGCGGGGCTCTTCCTCAACCCTTCGCGCGGCGGCCTCGCGGTGCTCGGCGCGACCGGGTTCTGGGCGGCGAACGTCGGCATCCTCTGGGCGACCTTCAAGGCCTTCGGCGTGCACGTGCCGCTGGCGGTCGTGGTCCAGGGCTTCTTCCTCGGCATGGTCGCCAACCTCTTCCCGCTGGCGCCCGCCGGGGTCGGCGCCGTGGACGCGGGGATGATCGGCGCCTTCGTGCTCTTCGGGATCCCCGAGGAGACGGTCTTCCCGGCCGTGCTCGTCTACCGCCTGGTCGCCTTCTGGATGCCCCTGCCGTTTGGCGTCGTCGCCTTCTTCCAGCTGCGCCAGACCGCCCAGCGCTGGGAGGACGAGGGCCTGCCGTTTGACCGCCCCGTTACTATAAAAAATGAAGTACCAACCGCCGACGGGAAGAAGGCAGCGCCAGAGGCGCCGATCTCGGCTCGTCGGCCCCGGAAATAGACTGCGCGGATATGGCTGAAGAGCGGAGAATCGAGAACGCGATCGTGATCGGCGGCGGGCCCGCCGGCTACACCGCCGCGCTCTACGCGGCGCGGGCCAACCTCGAGCCGCTCGTCTTCGAGGGCTTCCAGTGGGGCGGCCAGCTGCAGAACACCACCGACGTCGAGAACTACCCCGGCTACCCCGAGGGGATCATGGGGCCGGAGATGATGAGCCAGTTCCGCGCCCAGGCGGAGCGCTTCGGCACCCGCTTCGTCACCGACGACGTCGACCGGGTCGAGCTCTCCGACGGCGGCGCGCAGAAGGTCTTCCTGGGCGAGGAGGAGCACCTGGCCAGGGCGGTGATCCTGGCGATGGGGGCGGAGCCGCGGCGACTCGGCGTGCCGGGGGAGATGGAGCTGGGCGGTCGCGGCGTCTCCACCTGCGGCGTCTGCGACGGCGCCTTCTTCAAAGGCCGGCGGGTGATCGTGATCGGCGGCGGCGACTCGGCGATGGAGGACTCGATCTTCATCTCCAAGTTCGCCAGCGAGCTGACCGTGGTCAACCGGCGCGAGGAGTTCCGCGCCTCGAAGATCATGCTCGAGCGCGCCCGCGAGCGCGACAACATCTCCTTCAAGACCCCCTTCGTCGCCGAGGAGTTCGTCGCCGGCGAGGACGGCAAGCTCGACCGCGTGCGGCTGCGCGACACCGAGAGCGGCGAGGCGGAGGACTTCGAAACCGACGGCGCCTTCATCGCGATCGGTCACATTCCCAAGTCGGAGATCGTCGCCGGGCAGGTCGACGCCGACGAGGAGGGCTACATCCTCACCCGGGCCGGCTCGACGCGGACCAACCTCGCCGGCGTCTTCGCCGTCGGCGACGTGGTCGACCGCACCTACCGGCAGGCCGTCACCGCCGCCGGCACCGGTTGCATGGGCGCCCTCGACGCCGAGTGGTACCTGCGCGACACGCCGCCCTCCCCCGAGGCCCACTGGGCCCCCGGCGGCGAGCCGACCGAGGTCGCCCCGACCCCCCCTTCGTTGCGGTCGTAGTTGC
>Ga0299914_10000190_pt1 | contig 36486 bp, 32 predicted proteins | sample RVTome_10_FD_201361 | JGI IMG/M metagenome (GOLD analysis project Ga0299914, IMG submission 201361) | Soil microbial communities from uranium-contaminated site in the Upper Colorado River Basin, Wyoming, United States - RVT153D57 (version 2) ... | reverse complement strand
TCTTCTGAACGACGCTTTTCAAGAGTTCTACATCAGGCTGAAAATAGATCCACGAGAAGCGACGCTCCATGGCGTCATCTATGTCCGAAACCGACCTATCAAATGGATTCATTGTTCCGATAACGACCAGGTTCGGCGGGATTACTAACTTATCGCCTGACAAAAGTGTAAAGCCTCGACCTCTATAATCCGGTTCGATCAGAGTAAGTAGCTCGCCAAATATTCTGCTGGCGTCCCCTCGACTAAATTCCTCGATGAGTAAGACATGAGGCTTCCCTGATGACTCTGTGGCAGCCAAACGACATGCGGTGACAAACGTTCTATCTTCCAACTCAAACCCGAGTTGCTTGGACTTGTCATCACGTACTGGAGCCATACCTTGGACAAAATCTTCGTATCCATAACTCGGATGGAACTGAACTTCGTGTATGCGCGAAAGATTTCCGCCAGTTATCATTAACGCGAGTTGATATGCATACCAAGTCTTACTTGTGCCCGGCGGACCCGACAGCATGAAATTTAGACGTCCTTTACGCATTAGCGCATCGATGATCTTCCAGTACTTATCGGATGCATCGATGTCTGGCGCTACGATTACGGCGTCTTCATTATCGTCTGTTTGATCAGCTTCATCGGTGACTTCGTCTGGCGGCTTTGGTAAGTACTCGTCCGGATTTGCCGCCTGGCTGTTGAATAACTCAATTCCTGGAAGCGCTGGCAACGACAAATTAAACAGTGCCTTTAATTCTTCGCCAGTTAGATCGAAGGCTTCCGTGAACGTGTCTGCCAACAGCGTCAGAGATGGCTCGTCTGACTTCGTCAGCTCCTTAAGATCGGTGTTTCTATAGACCCAGAGCGCCACATAGTGCAAATTTGGTCGAGATTCAGGTTTTCCGGACTTGTTTGTTAAAGCCGTCAAGTACTTCTCGTAGCCGCGGCGAAATGTAAGACGCCGTGGCTTTTCGTCTGAGAGCTCAACAACAGCTTCCCAGCGCTTCCCGGCGACATTGGTATTTGTACCGTTTGACGGATACTTCTTAGTCCGGAAGCCTTTTCTCTTTTCTTGTAGCGAGAAAACATTAATGAAGGGAATTTCTTGTCGCCGTCTGGCGTCATGCCAATGGCAGCTCCCGACATCCTCCAAGGCGCTTCTGAAGGCTGGTTCGTGTTCCGTGATCGCCACGCTGCTCCCGCCCGAGAGCTTGAGTGTCCGCTTCACGACGAGGAAATCGAAGAGGGCACCTTTGGCACTGGAGCGCGTAAAATTTGCCAACGCAGCCTTCAGTGAGTCGGCGCCTATGTAAATCCCCATATTTCCCTCCATTGAAATTTATTCTTCAAATAGATCTTCTTTTGTTTCTTCGACGGCAGCGTTAGATAGTTGTGTCGCCATCATTTCGCAGAACTCTTCCTTGATATCTATGCCGATCGTTCGGAATCCATGTTTTCTTGCATAAAGAAGACTCGTTCCGCTGCCACCGAACGGATCTAAAACCACGCCTCGCGGTGGAGTCGTTGTGAGCACCGGTATGCGCACAAGTTCTTCCGAGAACCTCGCCTTGTGGCCATTCACACCACGCACTGTGGGCACCTCCCAGGTATCCAAGGGCGGCAGCACGGTACCAGACGGGCTCGCACGACCCACAGAATTTTTATCAAAGTAATACCACCGTTCCTTCACGAAATGAAAAACGTATTCATGTGAAATTGAACAGCGATCTCGAACTTGATCTGGAATTGGATTGGGTTTTACCCAGACGTTATCGTTCCGGACCAGCCAGCCTGAATCTTGCATTGCGATTGCGAAGCGATGCGGAATAAGGAGTAGCTGCTTCGGCTTACACCAAAGTCCGTCTCCTTTTTTATCTTGAGGTCTTAGTCCAAAGCGACGAGCGCCTTGCTTTGATTCGCCACTTCGGTGTTCGCCTTTTCCGCTCCAATAAGTATCACCCAGATTAACCCACAGGCTCCCGTTATCTGCCAAAATTGACTTGCATAGTTCAAACGTCTCGACTAACTGATTCACGAACTCTGCGGGATGCTCTTCCAGCCCGATCTGCCCATCAACTTCGTAATCCCGTTGGCCGTAGAATGGAGGAGACGTAACAATACAGTTCACGAGGACTCCGCTCTCGGAAAGTAGGCGAAGAGCCGCTCTGACATCCATATTGAACACTAAGGCCGTGTCGTCCGAATAATAGGCGCGTTCTACTAGCTCGGGTCTGTTAAACAGATCTTCATCTGCGACGACCGGATGCATCGCCTCATTAGCTTTTGTTCTTGGCCGGATTGCATCCGCCTGATGGAGCTTTGACGAGGTCTTTTTTTGGGGCTCCCGAACAACCTTGGCTGCTGTTGGTTTTCTTTTTGGAACAGCGTTTTTGGTCGTCGTCTTCTTCTTCCGCGACGATCTAGAGGCCCCTTTTTTAGTGCGCGATGCAGAAGCAGGTAGCACCTTTTTTTTCGAGGATGCTTTCTTGCGGGCTGCCTTTTTTCTCGGCGCTGAAATCTTCGTCTTAGTCCTGGTTTTCTTTTTTACCGGCATTTCAATAGTCCGACTTTTTAGAGAATTCGTCATTCAGACTCGCCTATTTGGCGGAATCGTGGCGTGTGGCCTTAAGAAGATCAGAAAGGGGTTCTGACGTTCGACGCACCCACGGTGCAGGAGCAACTGCAATACGTTTCCGCCCGTTGAGGGTCGCTGCGCAGACATCAACCAAGCCGGCCTTCCTTAATCGAGCAACTTGATCGTATACACGACGATAAGGTCGCGCAGCGTGATCAGCTAGTCCATAAATGCCGTTCAGCCCCTTGCCTTCGAGAATTAGAGTCCAAAGATTCTCGAGTGATCGCGTATTCCGCATTGCACAAACCCTGTACCGTCATATATGACGATTATAGGCGAGGACTGCCAGGAATGTAGGGGTTTCTCCCGTTGAGAGCGATCACGGGAACCGAAGTGAAACGGCTCGTTTTCCAAGCCAGCATTCTAATCGGCGGGTATATGCGGGGCACCTCGTCGTAATTCAGGCTCCCGACAACTCGCATATCTGCAAACAATGGACCCAACCATAAACTGCAGAAGAGCACTTTGGAATGAAAATCAAAGAAACTTCTTTCCCAACTGCGAAAAATAAGGCGCTCGGAATTTCTCCAATAATTTCAATGTCACCGCATTTATCCAGTCTCTCAACGAATGTAGCGGCAAGCTTCTACAACACATCTAACCTGAGTTCAAATTTGCACAACTAATCTCGGGTCGAAGCCCGTCTGCTCCAGATAGCCTTTCCCTTGGTAGCCGCGGGGATTACAGAGGACTCTACAATCATTCACAAAGTAGCTGGTTGCGTCATGGGTATGACCATGAACCCAAAGCCTCGCACCAGTCTTAATAATCACATCTTCCATATCATTGACAAAACAACTATTAAGAGCGTGACCCGTAAAATCGGTACCGATAGATTTCCGGCTGGGTGCATGGTGAGTAACGATGACATCCGCTTTAGTCCTACACAAGAAATTACGCATCTCTTTGTGCAGGCCAGCCGCCAGTGACGGCGTGAATGGTTGCCTAGGTTCAACAAGAATCAATGAAAAATCTGGCATCTGCCTCTGGGCAACGCGCATTGCATCCACATTGCAATTGAAGAAGTCGGTCCAAAGGGTACAGCCCGCTATTGTTTTGCCTTCGATACGTCGAACGTCTTGCTGAAAGAATGCTCGTCCTATTGTGTTTCGATACCAGGCGTCAACTTGGGAAATCGGCTCTCCATAACATTCACGATAGGTTGGGTAGTACTCGTGGTTTCCTGGAACGAACACCACCGGATAGTGCTTCTTAATTTCTTCGATAAGTGCAACAACGTCATGCATTTGTGGCGATACATCGCCCGCGATGACGCAAAGATCGGCATCCACCGGCTCAAAACAGAACGGTGAATATTCTAAGTGAAGATCACTAAGGACTTGGATTTTCATCCTTCGGTACTTGCGCTGTTCGCTCTGCTAACTACTTGTCATGACAGCGATCTGCTATCTGTCGCTTAAGCTGTTCTCGATATCGCTTTGGAAGTTTCGCTTCATCGGCGGCTCGCTCCCAGTGACTAGAGACTGCCTCCGCTAATTGATCGTGGATTTCGGAAGCTTCTCGACTCGTGAGACCAAATCTATGGCATTCAGACAGGCTGTTTTGCCTGCTGCTAATCGTTCCTTCCTTTCCTACAATCATTGCTTGGGAACTGACGGTACCAACACGCGGAAACATGACGACATCGTAGACCGGCGTCAGCCGACAACTAGAGCCATCCCAAAATACCGCGTGATTTCTTGCATGATCGTCAGTGTTCCCGACAAGCATGTTCAGAACCATGCGAGCGTACAACTCTCGGCAATCGTCCTTCGGCGTATGGCTGTACCTGGACAGAAAATCAGCGAATTCTGGATAACCGGCGTACCGTGCCTCCCAGTCGAGTAACTGCAATGCGGTGAGTGCGGAGAATATATGGCGCTTCTTCCGCCCCGCGCCATTAACAATGACGTCAAATCTATCGATCAACAACACGTCCGATCCGTTCACGTCAATCAGCCGAACATTTGACGTCGTAAGCCCCGCTGCCTGGGCAAGGCGCATTCCAAGAAACTCGCAGTTGATGACGGGCCACGCATCGCTTGGTGAGGGAAATTTGGCGATTGCGTACTCGCCGCAATTTGCTTGGACCAAGGCTTTGGGTCTTGAGCCATTGACCCCCGCAGTCACCGGTGCCAACGCTTGCGCGTACTCGGGCGACGGGCACGTCTCCATACGTTGAGACAACGCCAGGCAAGCTTCTAGATCCAAATGAAGATCGGGTGCCGAGACTCGCTCTTCCGGCACGCCAAACGTGATTGCACCAATTCGCTCAGTGGCCGGTGGAAATTTCAAAGTCAGCTCAGAAAGCGGTAACTCTGCATGAATCTGGATCTTTTGACCCCATGCTCCGGCCTCTGTGTCCAAAAGCACGTGGGGCGGGTGTTCGCACCATGATGCCGATTCCGGCAGGTTAAAATAATGGGGACCCAGAGCAAATCTTCTTGATCGTTCCGGAAAATCTGCATCATAGGAAAATCGAAAGTACCCCGATTCACTGTGCGCTAAAATTCCGCAGGCCAGTTCGCGCTTCGATTCAGGAATCGAGATATACACCGACAAAGCATTCTGGCGCGTTCCCGTTTTGCAACCAGATCTAACTGTCACGACAGGAACGTCCGCTGCCCGCTGCTTTTATTAATATTCTTTTTTCGCGCGTACTCGAAGACAAAAGTCTCCTGTTCGACTGTCTCAATAGCACCAGGGCGCGCCTTTCGAACCATATCGATCGCGCTGGCCGCGTCGACGCCCGCATCAATGAGTAGCATTGACCCGATGGTCCCAGTCCTGCCAAGCCCGCCGCGACAATGGATAAGAATGTTTTCACCTCGTTTGAGTTGTTTTACGAGATGAGGGCTTACGGCAGCCCATTTTTCAACCGCACGATCATCAGGCGTTCCGCCATCTAGAACCGAGAGGTGATACCAATCAATTCCTTGTCTTTGAATAGCGGCCCCTAAACTGCCCACGCCTAAAAGCTCGAACTCATGAACCTCAAGCAAAGTAACGACACTTTTAGCGCGCCACGAGACGACTGCGGCCAAGTCCGTTTCCAAATCGCGGTCCCAAACGTGTGCGCGGTTACTTGGTCCCTTTTTACCTAGGCAAAGCGTCAAGCCAAGGAGGCCGTTCATCTGAGAAACAGTGATTTCAGCAATGCGAAGAGGTGAGGAGATCGATGTGTAAACAGTCATGATTGCACCAGCGCCCGCAGCAACAGATGTTGCAAGTCGGGTCTCGAGGAGAGTGTGGTGCTCGCGGTAGGATTTGAACCTACATCAGCCGGTTATCTGCCGTTACGAATTATAAATTCGCTGCTTTACATTAAGCTACGCGAGCGCTGCTTTGTGAAAGCAACGTGCATATTCGAAATGGCAACAACGAAATCATTTCCGTAGTGATCCAGCTTGAAGTATTAATTCTATTCTAGCAGTTGCGATCGGCATTGCAACTATCTTTACTCATCCATGTTACGCAATTGGCTTGTCCGGAATATCGGCAACTCTTTCTCGTCGATGGAAGTAGTAAGAGAAGGAAAACTGAGACTAGTACTTTAATTTGACCTCATGACTTCGCTCCACCGCTTTCTATCGATACGCAGCAACAAATGGTCATCGGTCGGTCCGTTTACCGCTATCCCTATACTTAGCCCCACGCAGTCGGGAAGCAAACTTTGATTTGCAGCCTCCGTCAACTTCCCCCAGTTGACCTCAATCTCCAGGCAGCTAACGGGACTGTCAGCCAATAATTCCTCTGTTAACTCTTTGAATACAGTGAAGTGTAAATCGACCCAATCAATCGACCTCCTCGCGCACACTAGATAGAAGGCAGTTAGGATCGCGGCGACAAGAAACTCGTCGGTGTTTCCTATCGCCTTCGCCTTACGCAGTCGGCATAGCGCGATCTCTAAGTTTCGGAGCGATATCGTCGAATAAGCATCATTTAGCGCAAGCAAGGGAGACGTCACATGAAGGAACTCATAGGGGTGAGAGAAGTACGGCGCCTGGGTAATGTCGTCAAGTCGAGACAATGAAATTTTTGTTGATACGTCGAGTAGCTCAAATAGCGGAAGGTTAAAGACCCGGTCGCTCCCCGGAAGCTGTGAGGCAACTCTATTCACCAGGCGTAGGCTGGGTGTCGAGACTCTCGACAGCCATTTATATACATGCCCTAATTTATGTGAGTCATGTTTTTCTACGTAGCGCCTTGCAAATTCGGCTGGACTAATTTCGAGCCGCTTCAGCAAGTTGTCGATCCAGATGTACCCGCGCAACACACGAGTTTTAGTACGACGCTTGCCTTTCATTTATGGTGAACATTGGCCTCCAAATCAACGGTACTACTGTTGTCGCCGACCTTCAATCGAAAGCGTTTTGGTGTGAAAGTTAGCAGTACTGACTGGCCGTTAACTGTCACTCGAAACAGGAAAACTATCTATGTAATCTCGCCATACCGACTTTGAGGATACGCCGTGCAGCGGGACCTGAAACTAGCGAAAGCTCATGTCTCGTCTTTGAGTTCTATCACGGAACAGGGAAAAGTATTTGTTGGAGCCGCCCTTGCGGCCCCTCCAAACAGACGTGTTCGATCCACCCCTTTCAGTAGCGCCTCGCGAATTGCATCTCATAGTGGATCTCATGTGCTTCAAGCAGAGTCGATTTCGCAAGAGCGGTTTTTTGTTCTGTTGAGCGACATTGATCAAAACGCGGTTTGCCTGTTGGACCAAGTGCCTGGAGTGAGGCTCAACGCGACAAGTGGCGGGAAAAGACGAATAATTACGCCCGACTATTTGCTTGTAACGGAATCAATAGCGTGCCTCGTTGAATGTAAGCCGCCGCACACGTTAAAGGAATTGATCGAGCGTCATCCAGAACGTTTTGATTTGAGTCGCGCGCTACCTAGAGACCTTAGGACTACCGAATTTGAAGCGGAAACGGGCATACCGCTTTACTACTTCTCGGCACCCACGGACTCCCACGTCTTACTATCTAATTTAGAAGTGCTCAATGCGTTAACGCCCGTCGCCCTGCACAGCGTGGATGAGCTTGAGGGGTATGTGCTTAAAGCGGACCGTCTATCTCTGCTTGATCTTCGCGCGACGTTTGGACCAAGCGTGATTTTTCTCCTGCGAGATCTGTTCATTCGGGGGAGAATAAAACTTCCAGTTTGCACGGATTTCTTGGAACGAGAAGTTGCATTTCGGGTCGACCAAAAATACGAGTACGCTTGCCATATCAGCGAGATAAGCGTAAGCGCTACCCTTTCAAGTGGCGCGAACTTGAATTCGGCCGTTGAGCCTATCACTCATTTCTTCAAAGACACCTTTGCGAAGAAGGAGCGCCCCGATTACAAGGCCAGGAAGGAGGCTGAGCGCCGACTGTCCGTAGTCAGGTCTTTGAATGAAGGAGGTAGCGCTAGCAGAACTAAAAGCACGCATTACAGATACCTAGCTGCGGTAAAAAAAGCGGAGCAGGCGGGTCGATCGCCGCTTGATGCCCTTACCCCGAATTTTTCAAAACGCGGCGGAGGGAAGAAGACGAATGCCGAGGTCGAGCAACTAATGAATCAACTTATCCACGATGAGTATTGCTCGCCAACCGCCCCTACAATTACCGAAGTTCACAATCTTCTTAGAGAGTTCTGCAAGGCAAAAGGGCTTCGTACACCCTCATACAACACCCTTTCCCGTCGAATTCAGGAAATAGATCAATTCCATATCATCAGTAGCCGCGAAGGTAAAAAGCGCGTCAAGAGCCAGACCACGCGAAAAGCTACAAAGAAGCGGCAAGTGGCGTTTTCCGGCCCGCGATCCGCGTTCATGTTAGGCCAGATCGACTCAACTCCTCTCGATATCCACTTAATTAACTCCGTTGACGGAAGCTTGCTTCCCCCGTGCCATTTAACGGTTCTAGTCGACGTTGGTTCAAGAAGAGTTCTTAGCTACGTGATAACTGTGGGCGCGCCAGATGCGCATGCCGCAATGACAGTTCTTCGTTTATGCGCACTCCGATGGGGCCGACTGCCTTCGTCTATATGTGCAGACAACGGCTCCATATTTTGGTCGGATGCGCTAGAAACAATGATGGCGGATTTTCGCATTAGCAAGGAGGAGAGAGCTCTTTCCCAGCCTCAAGGAGGAGGCAATATTATTGAGGGACTATTTGGAGTTCTTCTGAAGCGCGTAATTAACTCGCTACCGGGGAACAAGCAGAGAGACAAGTACTATCGATCGGTCTATCGGCATGAGATGTCATCAAACTATGCAGTTCTAGATCTCTACGAACTGGCCGAGATACTGGACGCACATTGGGAACTACCGCGAGTCCAGGAGCCTGAAGCGGCGGAAGAGTTAACCCGACCGGGGCTGCGCACATCATATGGGCGAATTGTCAAACGAGTAGACAAGCTTAGTAGGTACTCGTATATGAAATCTGCCACCAAGCGCACGGTTGTCCAGGACAAGGGGGTGCGCTTCAATCACGCCTATTACTGGCATTCCGACTTCCGTAAGAAAAAGTATATCGGTAGGTCGTTTGATATCTACTACGACCCATCAGATTGCAGGACCATTCGACTGTTAGATGCCTCTGGCGAATTCCTTGTATGTAGAAACTCAACAACACGAGGGGCCGGAATGTTGGATGTGCGCCACCTCCAACTGTTCTCGATTTGCCATCCACTTTCGTTAAGCGACTCCGGAAAGACACAGAGGGCAAGACAGAATCCTTCTATAATCACCGCGGCTCGAAAGCTGCAGGCCAAACGCCCACCACAAGAAAGCGCCGAGGAGCAACCGCTCGATTTCACTGCGCTTGATCCTACGGAACGAGAGCTTAGCGAGGCTCTAAGGGACTTGCCGGAATATGATATTGGATGACCAGTTGAAGAAAGCGGCGGCCCGTACATACGTATTCACCGACGGTCCAGTCTTGCACAAGCACTTTGAACTTCTTTTCCGAAGGCTGTGGGAGCACATCGTAAACAGGCCACAGAAGCGGATTTACATGGTTGTAGGCCCGACCGGAGTCGGAAAATCCGTGTTAGCTAGAGAGATTGTGGCAAAAATGAATTCAAACCTTCCGGCGTCCGCGCGCGGAAAGCTTCCCTGCGTATACGTTTCAGCTATCTCGGAAGGCAACCAAGCGTTTTCCTATAAAGATCTTTACATCCGAATACTAAGGGAGCTACGGGAACCACTGGTTGATAGGAAGATCCCGTATACGCTAGACGCACATGGAAATCGGCTATGGAATCGATCCAGACTAGATAACAGGTCTGCTTACACTTTGCGATTGGCCGTTGAAGAAGCGATTTTACAGCGCGGCGTCGAAGCACTAATAATAGACGAAGCGCAAAGTATGATTAGGTCTAAGACAGAAAAGGCTTCGTACAGCGCTCTTGAGACTATTAAAACGTTTAACAACAGTCTCGGTATAAATATTCTTCTTCTTGGGAATGACGAGTTGCTGGACCTTCAGCACTATAACGATCAATTCAATCGGCGCATTCGCCAGTTCGCCTTACACGCATATGATTTGAAGGATCCGGATGAATTACGTCAGTTTCTCGGGATTCTAAGTTCGATGAATGCGCGATTTATGGAAGAGACGGGCATTGACGCGTTATCGACTCCAGTTGTCGAACACCTGATGAAGCAATCAGCGGGCTGCATCGGATTATTGAACGATCAACTGCAAGACATATGCGCCGAGATTGCAGTTGCACCTAATCAAGATCTCGCGTCAGTCTTACCACTCACGCGCCTTACTGAAGTACAGCAACGCGTAATTCGTGAGCGCAGGCACGAGTTTGCTGCCATTTCGACGGGACTGACACACCCGAAACCACAGAAAGCGAAGAAGGGGGCTAGAGTGGAACCGGCGCCTTACAGGAGGACATTAGGTGAGCATGAGCTGGACTCTGTTGAACCCGATAACGCCGAATAATGACAGGGGGATTGAATCGCTAACCTCATTTGTCACCCGCGTTGCTGCGTCTCACCTCGTAAGGACACGTTCTCTATTACGATTCGTTGGAAACGTCTATTCGGACCAAAACGCCATAAGCACACACTGGACAACTGACGTGGCGAGCTTGAATGGCCTGGGAATTGTCGCGGAACAGACGACCAAGCTGATAGGAATCGCTACAGGTGCGGAAGGACTTAGACGTGCAACATTCGCGAACCTCAAAAACGTAGTGCCTTCTTCCGCCCACGGCCTGCTCTACCGGAACCGACGAATTTGTCCTGCGTGCTTTCGCGAAGATCGTGATTGCGACGGCTTTGTACACGATCGATTAACGTGGAGCTTTATGCCGATCGATACATGCCCTGCGCATCGGACCCCGCTAGTGGACAAATGTCCTCGCTGCTCGAGCCAATTGAAGTACTTAGCACAGTTTCCTGATCTCGGAAGCTGCGTCTCGTGCCGATTTGATCTATCCACGACGCGACAATCGTTTGCAAGCCCGGCTAGAGTTGCGCGGGCAGGTTATTTTTCGCACGAAGTTGAGGAACTGGTCTCTCGGCACGAGCCGCTAGCAGCCTCGGGATTGATAACGTATCTAAATCAGATGAACGCTCTAGGTGTATCGTTTCAAGAGATAGCAGAAGCAGCCGGATTGGATAAAGCTGTCATAAGAGACTGGCGTACCAAGAAGCGACGACCGCGCGTACTGTCTTTGATGGCCTTATCCGCGGCTTGGGGTGTGTCCACGGCAGCGATTCTTGAAAACCCAATTGAAGCGGCTGCGAGTTCGGTGAGGCAAGACGGTGTGATTGATGCAATTGGGCTTGGCGCAGGAAACAGGCGCGCCTACGCGAGAACCAACCATTCGGAAGCGAAACGAATCCTGACCGAAATCGAGGAAAACATATCGCTTTACACATCGGAAGGAGAAATTGCGAGCCGTGTTGGAATCAAGGCAGCAACGTTGCTGTATCACTATGGCGATAGGTTGAAAGTGCTGTCGGAAAAACATCGCAGATGGTCACGGGAGATGCGAAGAGAACAGACAATGGCACTAGTCACGTCGGGAGTGAATTTGCTGAGAGAATGGCTTCAAAAAGGAGTGCATCTTAAGAGAATTGAGTTTGTTGCCCTGTTAATGGAGCGTACGGGATGCACGAAAACTAAGGCGAAGCATGCCTATACTGATGCGTTGGACCTTCTCTCGGAGCCATAATCTAGCTTTTCGATGTTTCCCCTCTGGCGTGGAGCTATGGCGGAAGGCCAAAGAAGAGTTACAGCGCGTTATGCCGCAAGCAGGGGTTAGCATCTGCGTGGCAACTAGGCGTTGTGCCAGCAGTGCCAGATTTGTGAATTCAACAATTCTAAGCGTGAGTTCTCTATTCCACTATTGAAACTATTCAAGGTCGGTTAAATGAGTCAGATTGAAAATCAAGGCACGCCTACCAATAAAACGCCAATTTTTTCTGCGATGTGGGCGCATCATGAAATTCGCACGGTTGTTTATATCGCGCTCGCAGCGACGGCGTTTGTGTTTGTTATATACGCTCTGGCATTTAGTAGAACAGGATTGCCCGTTGCTGATAGCGCCTCATGGGGCCAGTTCGGCGATTTCATAGGAGGGGTTATTGCAGCCGTATTGGGGCTGATCACGCTGTATTTGGTACTTGCTACCGTTTACTTCACTCACCATACGATGGCCCTATCATCCGAAAATTTGCGTACTACAAAAGAAGAGCTTGCAGCGACGCGAAGGGTGATGGATCTACAGACATTTGACTCAAGAATGACTTTCCTCCTAAAACTGTTTCAAGAAGTTCGTCTTGGTTTGTCTGTCACTTATACTAATCCGAGCCCTGATCAGAAGACCAAGACGTTTAAGTGGGTTACAAGCACCATCACGGGCCCAAGAGTTATCAGCTCTCAGTTCAAGTCCATCTTGGATAGAATGCGAGCAAACTTACAGGAAGATCTACCAGGCGCCGAAGTAGAGTTGATCGTCGCGGACTTCTGGAGAAATTTCGAGGACGATAATAGGACGCGCCCTTACTTTGCTTCTTTAGCCGCGATGCTTCGGCTAATTGAAGTCACTAAAGAAGGAAAGGCGATAAACCCAAAACCGTCCTCTGACAATCCCGATCTACCCATCCTTGAAAGCATAGATATTTTCAACGGAATCATTTCGAGCTATTTAAGTGACGATGAGAAGCTCGCGGCTTACCTGTACTCAAAAAACACGGATTTTATCGATAGTCGCAATCTCAAAGATTTCTTGTTATCTGTGGGTCGATTCAGCATGTCTGCTGACAATAGGGTTGCACTAGAGCGTATCTCAAAAATCCTTGATAAAAGGGACTGGGAGCTGCGTAAAAGCAGGTCGACTGATTGAAGCTCGAGCCGCGATCTTGGTTAGCTCAAGAAGTGCGAGTCCGAAGGTTCAGACGTTGCTGTGCGTTCCGATACACGGAGACAAGAGTCAGCTTCTCTTAAGAGCGACCGCATGACTGTTGCGTCGCGTCATAAAAACAAAGTGAGAATTCTCATTAACTCTGGAGATTTCCACAAGATGGAGAAGTGCTGGAATGTGGTGGGCCCACCAGGACTCGAACCTGGAACCAACAGATTCACGTTTCCCACCTGTTTCCAGATGGCGTGGACTATCTCATCACCCTCGTCACGGAGACGGTCGGGTGCGGGACGCTCTAGCCGGTGATTAAGGACGCTGAAGTCCCCCGGTAGTCTCTGCACCTTCCGACGGTGTACCGCCGGCTTGGCTCAGGATTGCCGTCGGCCGAACCGTTTCGGTTTCCCTGAATTCATCCCGTTCTCAGCCGCGTGTTTCCACACGGTGACACCTTTCTGATGAGTCTGCTGCTCTAACCAATTGAGCTATAGGCCCTTGCGGGGCGCCTATTCTACGTTCCGTTGCCGTGTTCGGCTAGCGCGGCGCAGTTCAGTGCGGATTATGCTATTTTTCATAACGTGAACAAGGCCAGGACAGGGAAGTGCTCGATCTGTGGATATTCGCTCTCCGGGCGTCAATCCAGATATTGTTCGCGCGCGTGCAAGAACTCTGACACGAATAATCGTCATCAGAACTATGTGAGCCAGCAGGCGCGCGGGCTGCGCCGCAAGCTCGAACTCATGTCGACCCGAGGTGGCCGGTGTGAGCTCTGTGGATACCACAAGAATAACGCCGCCCTCGTCTGGCATCACATCGATCCAGCAGAGAAGTCTTTTGAACTGGATCTTCGCGCCATGTCCAACCGTCGCCTTGATATGCTGCGGATCGAGGTTTCGAAATGCCAGTTGCTTTGCGCGAATTGTCACGCTGAAATCCACCACCCGACCCACTCCACCGCATGATTCGGACGCGGTCCTGCTAACCATTCCCGCGACCTCCGCATCCAATACTCCGTGAATACCGAGGAACCACAGGAAGAACACCTCGTTACGGCCGCCCGCACGGGCGACCGCGCGGCCTTCGGCCGCCTGGTGGAGCGCCATGCCCGGCAGGTTTTCCGGGTGTGTTTCCGGATCACGGGCTCGGAGGCGATGGCGGAGGATGCGGTGCAGGAAACCTTCATCAGGGCATGGCGAAAGCTGGCGACTTTCGACGGCCGCAGCGCGTTCTCGACCTGGCTGCACCGTATCGCCGTGAATAGCGCGCTGGAACAACTGCGTCGCGAGAAACGCCATGCCGCCGAGCCCGAACCGGAACCCGATGCGCTTGCAGGACCCGCATGGACCGACAGCACGCCTTCTCCGGAACGCGAAACGGAATCGATGGCGGTGTCGCGCCGCGTTTCAATGGCGCTCACGGCACTTTCGCCACTGGAACGCGCCGCGTTCGTGATGCGCCATTACCAGGAACAACCCCTGATCGAAATCTGCGAAGCGCTGGGCTTGAAACAGTCGGCCGCGAAGCAGGCCATCTTCCGCGCGGTAAAGAAAATGCGCGCGGCCTTGCACGAATTTCAACCGGAAAGCGGGGTGGAACATGCGGCCCGTGAATGACGAAACGCTGATACTTCTTTATTACGGCGAGCTTGGCGCCGCCGACGCTGCAGCGGTGCGCGCGCTGCTCGCGCAGGACGCGGAACTCGCCGCGCGTCTTGCCGAACTGACAGCGGAACTCGACGCCATGCCGGAACCACAGACGCCCGAGCGCGATGAACTTTACGGGCGTCGCGTATGGGCGCGCGTGGACGCGGCACTCGATGCGGAAGGTGGCGATCGGCAAGGCTGGAAACTTCCGGCGTGGCCGGTGCTTCGATTTGCGGGCGGCGCGCTGGTGGTGGCGATGGTTGCAGTAGCGGCCTTCCAGCTCGGTCGCATGACGCCGCCCGAGATGCCCGCGCAGGTTGTCAGTGCGCCCGTGAGTACGAACAACGTAAATGCGAACAACAACGCGCAGGCACGTTTGATGGAAGCGAGCCTCGTTCGACATTTCGACAGCGCCGACCGGTTATTGACTGAAATCGCGAATAACCAATCCGGCGACGTGGACATCGAATCCGAGAAGGATTGGGCGAAAGTGTTGCTGGTGGCGAACCGCCTGTACCGTTTCGCCGCCGAGCAGGCCGGGCAACAACGTATCGCGTTGCTGCTGGCTGACATGGAACCGGTGCTGATCGAGCTGGCGAATGGCAAAGGCCAGCTGACACCGGACGAATATCGAATCTTGCGACAGAGCATTTCCGATCGCGACCTGGTGTTCAAGGTGCGCTCGACAAACATCGGACTGAAGCCGCCAGGCCGGCAGCCGACAGAAGGATCACTGTGAGGATCATGACCATGAATAATTTTTCGAAAATAGTTACGGCATTGTGTGTCGGTATCCTGTTGAGTAGCGGCGTTGCAGTTGCGAACGATGTCGCGCTGGCGGCCAGCGTGCGGGCGGCGAGCGAAAGTTACGAGCAAGGCCGGCGCGCGCTGGATCGCGCCGATTGGAGTGCCGCGCAGAAGGCGTTCGCGGAATCCGTGCGCAACGGCACGAACGTGGATGCCGCGATTTACTGGAAGGCCTATGCGGAAGTTAAGATGAAGGATTATTCCGCGGCACAGGAATCCATCGCGCGACTGAAGGCAGGCTTTCCGCAGAGCCAATGGGTCGATGACGCCGATGCGCTTGCGTTCGAAATGCGTGGTTCGCGCAACGCTTCGGGCAAATTGCCGGAAGACGAGGAGCTGAAGCTGTATGCCTTGCAGATGCTGATGATGAACGATCCGGAGCGCGCGGAACCGCTGCTGAAGAAATACATCGAGGAAGGCAAATCGGACGAGCTGCGCGAGAAGGCGATGTTCATCCTGCTGCAGCATCCGGACGCGGCGAACAGCGATGTTCTGCAGGGCGCGTTGAGCCAGGCTTCCAACATCCACCTGAAAATGTCCGCGATCCGTTTGCTGGGCGTGCTGGACGATGGAAAATCACGCGAACTGCTGGACAAGGTGTATCGCGAATCCGATGACAGCGCTGTCAAGCACATGATCATCCAGTCGTACATGACGCAGGACAACGTCGATCGACTGGCGGACATCGCGCGCAACGAGAAAGACCTGGACCTTCGGCGCCAGGCCGTGATCATGCTCGGCGTAAGCGGCGGGATCGATCGTATCGCGGACATGTACAAGACGACGAAAGACCCGGAAATCCGCAGCGCGATGCTGCAGGGTTTCGCGCTCTCCGGTGATGGCGAAATGTTGTTCGACGTGCTGGAAAATGAAACGGATCCGGAGATTCGCAGCACGGCGATACAGCATCTCATCATGGTGGATATCGAAAACTTCGGTCCGCGTCTTGAAAAAATCTACGAGAGCACTGCATCGACCAGCGACAAGAATGCGCTCGTGCAGGTGATGGCGATGAATGGCGAAGCCGAAACGCTGATCGCGCTCTACCGCAAGGAGAGCGATCCGGACGTACGCCGGCACATCCTGCAGTCGATGGCGATGTTCATGGATGAACCCGAGGTCGCCGATTTCTTCGAATCCTTTTTGAAGGAGAAGTGACATGCTGGCGCACATTGCACTGACGATGACACTGGTCACGGCGCCGCAGCCTCTGCCCGGCGATGGCTGGGTGCGATTCGAGGTGCCGGCGGTGGCGGAAACACAAAGCATGGGCTGCAACAGATCGGAGCGTGCGTCGCTCAAGTCACGCAATGATCACTGGTCGATCAACAACGGACATGGTGAAGGGGTTTTTCCGGACGCACGCTTTGATCGCATCCATGTCTACGTCGAAATGCAGGGCGGCGAGATCGAGGACGTGCGCAGCTTCACGCCGAACTGCGATGTCGAAGGCAGTGACAAGGCCGTCATCGTGCAGATGGATCCGGAAACGGCCGTGCGCCGGCTGGGAAAACTGTCGGGCGATGACGAGATGCAGTCGCGTGTTGTTGCAACAGTTGCGCACATCGATCACCCCGATGCGTTCGACGCGCTGGTGACGTGGGCGGAAGACGCCGGCAACGAAGGCCGGGGCGAGGATGCGTTGTTCTGGCTCGCGCAGCGACGCGGCGATGCCGGCCGCGCGATCGTGCAGGCGCATGCCGGTGAAGGTTGGCCGATGGATCACCGCGAGCATGCCGTCATGTCGTTGGCGCTCACCGAACGCCCGGCAGCGGTCGAGTTCGTGCGCGAGGTGGCGCGCGAATCATCGTCCTCGACATTGCGCGCGCGGGCGGCAATGGCGCTGGGTATTACGCATGCGCCGGGCGCACTCGCCGACCTGCATTCCATTTTCCTGCAGGACACCGATCCCGAAGTGCGCGAGCAGGCGATCTTCGGCATGTCGCAACTCGACAATCCGGCGGTCGCGCAGACGCTGGCGGACATCGTCCGCGAACCGCGCTTCGGTGAGCATCGTCGGCAGGCGCTTTTCTGGCTGACGAATGTCGAAGGCGAGGAAAGCGAAGCGGTCATGGATGCGCTGGTGGACGATATCTTCTGAGCGAGCGGCAGGCAATGCAACGTTTGAAACCGCATAAGGGGCTTGCACAGGCTCTCATCGTTCGGTATTAATGCCGAATCCATGAAGGGCAAGACAAAGACAATAACAACGGGGGAAACTGATGAAATCCTTTAAGCGAATAACGCTTGTCGCCGCCGCTATGCTTCTTGCGTCGGGTTGTGCATCCGTGCCGCTCGCCGATCAGGCGGCAGATGCCGAGGCGAAGAAATTCACCGTACCGATGGACAAAGCGTCGGTCTACGTATTCCGCAACGAGTCATTCGGTGGCGCGATCAAGATGCCGGTGACACTGAACGACCGGATGATGGGAGACACGGGTCCGAAAACCTACTTCCACTGGCTGCTCGATCCAGGCAGTTACAAGATCGCTTCTCACACCGAAAATACGCCGGAACTCGTCGTCGATGTGGAAGCAGGAAAGGACTACTACGTCTGGCAGGAAGTGAAGATGGGCCTGTGGACTGCACGCTCGCTTCTTCACAAGGTGGACAACACGAACGGCCGAAAAGGGGTTGGCGAGTCGCGCCTGATCGCCGAGAAACCGCAGTAAGCACAAGGCGAAAACAAGAAAAAGGCCGCTCATCGAGCGGCCTTTTTTTCTGTTGCGATTTTTCTTCGAAGATCAGTCTTCGAGGAAACTGCGCAGCTGTTCCGAACGTGTCGGATGACGCAGCTTGCGCAGTGCCTTCGCTTCGATCTGGCGAATGCGCTCGCGGGTCACGTCGAACTGCTTGCCGACTTCTTCCAGCGTGTGGTCGGTGTTCATGTCGATGCCGAAACGCATGCGCAGCACCTTCGCTTCACGCGGCGTGAGGCCGGCGAGGATGGTGTGAGTCGCTTCGCGCAGGCCTTCACCGGTGGCGGCGTCGACAGGCGAGGAAACGTTCTGGTCTTCGATGAAATCGCCGAGATGCGAATCTTCGTCATCGCCGATCGGCGTTTCCATTGAGATCGGCTCTTTTGCGATCTTCAGGACCTTGCGCACCTTGTCTTCCGGCATTTCCATGCGGACGGACAGTTCTTCCGGCGTTGCCTCGCGACCCATCTCCTGCAGCATCTGCCGCGAGATGCGGTTCAGCTTGTTGATGGTTTCGATCATGTGCACCGGAATCCGGATGGTGCGTGCCTGGTCGGCAATCGAACGCGTGATGGCCTGGCGAATCCACCACGTTGCATACGTGGAGAACTTGTAGCCACGACGGTATTCGAACTTGTCGACCGCTTTCATAAGGCCGATGTTGCCTTCCTGGATCAGGTCCAGGAACTGCAGTCCGCGGTTCGTGTACTTCTTGGCAATCGAAATCACGAGACGCAGGTTGGCTTCGACCATTTCCTTCTTCGCGCGGCGAGCCTTCGCCTCACCAATCGACATTTCGCGGTTGATGTCCTTGATCTCGGGAATCGAGAGGAAGGTTTCATCTTCGATCGTGACCAGGCGGGTCTGCAGGCGGATCACGTCGTCCTTGATGTCGACCAGCTTCGCGGACCATTTCTTCTTCGCCTTGATCTGGCGATCGATCCAGTCGATGTCGGTTTCATTGTCCGGGAAGGACTTGATGAAATCCTTGCGCGGCATTTCGCCCTGCTCGACGGACAACTGCATGATCGCGCGTTCCTGCTCTCGAATGCGCGAGATGTGCATGCGCAGGTTGCCGACCATGAGGTCGACGACGCGCGGTGTCAGCTTGAACTGCATGAAGATCGCAGTCATCTGCTCCTGCAGCTTCTGCGTGGTCTTGTGCGTAGCACCGTTTTTCTTGAGCGTCTTCAGGTGCTTTTCGTGCAGCGTCTTCAGTTCGCCGAACAACTGTGCGGCGAGTTCCGGATCAGGGCCGGTCGGACCTTCATCCGCTTCAGCAGTGTCGGCATCGTCTGCATCGTCATCGGAGTCCGCGGTGTCGCCGTCGGCACTCGCTTCGACGACTTCGGGTTCCGGCGGCTCTTCCTTCGGCTCGTCGCGATTCGGGTCGATGAACGCTGCGATGACATCGGCCAGGCGCGTGTTGCCAGCGTCGACTTCCGCGTATTCGCGAACGAGGAACGCGATCGATTCCGGGAAGCGGGACAGGCAGACATGGACCTGGTTCAGGCCTTCTTCAATGCGCTTCGCGATGCGGATTTCGCCTTCGCGGGTCAGCAGTTCGACGGTACCCATCTCGCGCATGTACATGCGCACCGGGTCGGTCGTGCGGCCGAGCTCCGTTTCCATGGTGGCGAGCGCTGCGGCCGCTTCTTCGGCGGCGTCATCGTCGGTGGAAACCGCCTTGTCGGACAGGATCAACTGGTCGTCGTCCGGCGCCACTTCGTGCACCGTGATCCCCATGTCGTTGATCATGTTGATGATGTCTTCGATCTGCTCCGGATCGACGATGTCGTCGGGCAGGTGGTCGTTCACCTCGGCATAGGTCAGGTAGCCCTTTTCCTTGCCGAAGGCGATAAGTGTCTTGATCTGTGACTGACGATCAGCGTTCATGCGGTTTCCGTCATCCGTTAAGCGGTTTGGGTAGCCCGATCAATCCGGGCAAATGGAACACACCAGTATATGTCCGAAGGCCGTAATTTTCCAGTTAAATCAAGGTTTTCAGGGACTCCGTCAGCCATTTCGCGGCGCTGGAGCAGACAACAGGGCGCGCATTTCGGCCTTCTCGGCTTCGCTGAGTTCCGACGGTTTCCGGCCCTGCAGCGCGCGGAGGCGCTCGTCACGATGGCGTTCATGCAGGCTCGCGAGCAGCTGGTACTCGAGGACGTGGCGGAACTCGGCGGCCATACCGTCCTCGGGAATTTCCAGGCGTATGCCTGCCAGTTTGTGCAACGCGTTACCGTCGTCGGTTCCCCGCCAGTGTTCCAGCAGGGCCGCCATGGAAATTTCGGGGCGGGAATGCAGGAATTCAACCAGCCGCGCCAGCAAGTCCGCGCCAGCCATATTCAGTTGCCGTAGTGAATCCACATGAGGCGCAGCCTCGGCGGCAAGTTGCGGCTGGTGCAGCAGCAGCAGGACGGCGCGACGTACCGGAGTAAGGTTGTTCTGGACGTTTTTCTGCGTCTTTGTTGGTTCCTGCCATTTCCCCGTTTCAAAAAGCTGACGAAATTGATGGTCCTGAGTCCCGAGGTAAGTTTTTGTTTTATCGGCAACTTCTTCACGCACGTAAGTATCCGGAATAAGGTCGACCAACAACCGAATTTCAGACAGAACTTTGGCCTTGCTCTCCCGGGATTTAACCCCTGAAACCGTCTGAACCACTCCGTCGAATAGAAACTGGGAAACTCCCACAGACGAAGAATTGATCAGGTCTTCGAAAGCCGTATTTCCTTTCGCTCGCACCAGGCTGTCCGGATCTTCCCCTTCCGGGAGAAACAAGAACCGGAGCCTGCGGCCTTCGCGAACACTCGGAAGCATAGTCGTCAAAGCGCGCCACGCCGCGCGTCTACCGGCCTTGTCGCCATCGAAACAGAACACGACTTCCTTCGTCGTGCGGAACAATCGGTCGAGGTGCTCGGGGGTCGTGGCGGTGCCCAGTGTCGCGACGCCATACCGAATGCCATGTTGCGCGAGCGCAACCACGTCCATATAGCCCTCGACGACCATCAGCCGCGGCAGTTCGCGCACGGCCTGTTTCGCTTCCCACAGGCCATAGAGTTCGCGCCCCTTGTGGAACAGCGGTGTCTCCGGAGAGTTCAGGTATTTCGGTTCGCCCTTGTCGAGCACGCGTCCGCCGAACGCGATCACCCGGCCGCGCCGGTCACGGATCGGAAACATGATGCGGTCCCGGAAGCGGTCGTAGGGCTGGCCCTGCTTGCCGGAAATGCCGAGGCCGGTCGCGATCAGGGCGTCCTTGCGGAAGCCGCGCTCGCGCAGGTGATTCATCAAGCCTTCCCAGGCGTCGGGCGCGTAGCCGATACCGTATTCCGCCGCGATCTCGCCAGTCAGGCCGCGTTTCCTGAGGTAGTCGATCGCGCGTGCATCGCCTTTCAACGCCTTGCGGAAATGGCCGGTCGCGGCTTCCATGACGTCGTACAGGCTCTGGTCGATCCGCTCTTCATTGCCAGCCTCGACGGGCACTTCCATGCCGGCCGATTCGGCCAGCTGTCGCACGGCATCAGGAAACTCCAGCCGGTCGTATTCCATGAGAAAGCTGATCGCGGTGCCATGCGCGCCGCAGCCGAAGCAGTGATAGAACTGCTTCTGCGGACTTACGGTGAACGACGGGGACTTTTCGGTGTGGAACGGACAGCAGGCCTGGTATTCGCGGCCGGTTTTCTTCAATGGCACGCGCGAATCGATCACGTCGACGATATCGACGCGGTTCATGAGTTCGTTGATGAATGACTCAGGGATTCGGGCCATGGAGGGCGGCGATGTTCCTGGGGTTGATCGAGGCCGGGTAAGAGGTAAGAGGTGAGAAGTGAGAGGACGGGAAATGCCACGACTGCCATCCTCTCACCTCTCACCTCTCACAGAGCATAGCTCAAGCGCCGAGCCGCGCCTTGATGCGCGCGCTCACCGCGCCCATATCCGCCTTGCCCTGGATCTTCGGCTTCAACACGCCCATGACCTTGCCCATATCCTTCATGTCGCTGGCGCCGGTCTGGTCGATGGCTTCCTGGATCATCGTGTCCAGTTCGGTCTCGGAAAGCTGCTCGGGCATGTAGGTGTCGAGAATTTCGATCTCGGCCTGTTCTTTCGCGGCGAGTTCGGGGCGGCTGCCTTCTTCGTACAGCCGGATGGACTCGCGACGCTGCTTGATCATTTTTTCGACCACGGAGAGTGTCTGCGCATCATCCATTTCGATGCGTTCATCGACTTCACGCTGCTTGATGGCGGCCGAAAGCATGCGCAGGGTGACAAGGCGTTCCTTGTCGCCGGCCTTCATTGCGGTCTTGATGTCGTCGAGGATCTGCTGCTTGAGTGCCATGCTGTTCTCTCTGGTTGAATGCCTGCCGGCTGGTTTCCTTTTCGGAAAGCAAAACACCGGGCACGCCTGCGCGAGCCCGGTGCCTGAAAAGCGATCAACGAAAAGCTTTTAGTAGAGGCGAGTGCGCCGGGCTACTTCACGCGACATCTTCTTGGCGTGGCGCTTCACCGCCGCCGCCTGCTTGCGCTTGCGTTCCTGCGTCGGCTTTTCGTAGAACTCGCGACGACGGACTTCCGTCAACACGCCAGCCTTCTCGCAAGCACGCTTGAAACGGCGCAGGGCGACGTCAAACGGTTCATTCTCTTTTACACGTACGTGTGGCATTTAGAATCTCACCTCACTTCATTCGGGATTTCGTCCGGGTGCCAGCCGGCGAGAGGGCGGGAATTCTAGCGGCAGACCCCTTAAAATGCAAAGCCGGAAAGGCCGCAAGGCCCTGTTAAAGAGAGAAATATGCGCATATTGGGTATCGAGACATCCTGCGACGAGACCGCCGCGGCAATTTATGACAGCGATGCCGGCCTGCTTGGGCACGCATTGCATAGCCAGGTTGCCCTGCACGCCGACTACGGCGGGGTCGTGCCGGAGCTCGCGAGCCGGGATCACATCCGCAAGTTATTGCCGCTGGTCCGCGAGGCGCTGGCCCTGGCGGACAGCAAGCCCGAGCACATCGACGGCGTGGCGTACACGGCCGGACCGGGCCTGATCGGCGCGCTGCTGGTCGGCGCCTGCGTCGCGCGCAGCCTTGCCTATGCCTGGGACGTGCCGGCCGTGGGTGTGCACCATCTCGAAGGGCATTTGCTGGCTCCCATGCTGGAGGCCGAGCGACCGGGATTCCCGTTCGTCGCGCTGCTGGTTTCCGGCGGGCACACCCAGCTGATGCGTGTCGACGGCGTCGGCGCGTATTCGATGCTGGGTGAAACCGTCGATGACGCCGCCGGCGAAGCCTTCGACAAGACGGCCAAGCTGCTGGGACTGCCATACCCGGGCGGGGCGGCACTGGCAAAAATGGCTGAAGCCGGCCGTCCCGACGTATTCCGCTTCCCGCGACCGATGACCCGTCGCGAAAACAATGGTCCCGGACTGGATTTCAGTTTTTCAGGATTGAAGACGGCAGTGGTCGTGGCGCTGAAGAAGCTCGGCGCGGAACCCGATGCCGGAATGCGCGCGGATCTCGCCCGCGGTTTCGAAGATGCCGTCGTGGACACCCTGGTCATCAAGGCCGTGCGCGCGCTCGAGGAAACGGGACTGAACGAGCTGGTGGTCGCCGGCGGGGTCGGGGCGAACAGCCGTCTGCGCGCAATGCTCGCCGAGCGGGTCCGTGCCCGAGGTGGCGAGGTCTATTACCCGCGGCCGGAATTCTGTACGGATAATGCCGCGATGATTGCGTACGCCGGCTGCCAGCGCCTGCTCGCCGGTGAACGCACGAGCCTTGAAATCGATGCCGTTGCGCGCTGGCCGCTGGATGAGCTGCTGGCCGTCTGAGCGTATCGGAACGCCGTGCATGCAAAGGCGTTGAACGCCGCTCGGAATCCTCCTGTATTGCCGTATACACTCGCCGAGGATTTCCGCGCGTCCTTGCTGCAGGCCGGTGCGCTTTCGAACCTGAGGGAGCGAAATATTGGACATTGTCTTCATTCGTGATCTGCGCGTACGCGCGCTGGTCGGCATCTTCGAGTGGGAGCGCCGCATACGCCAGGAATTGCGCCTCGATCTCGAAATGGGTTTCGATATTCGCAAGGCGGCCGGTTCCGACAATATCGACGACGCGCTCGATTACAAGGCGGTGTCGCAACGCGTGAAGGCGCATATCGAGGAATCTTCGTTCCAGCTGGTCGAGGCGCTGGCGGAAAGCATTGCGAGCCTTGTTCTCAAGGAGTTCCCGGTTTCCAGCGTGAAACTCGTATTGAACAAGACCGGCGCGGTACGTGATGCGCGCGATGTCGGCGTCATCATTGAAAGGAAGCGCCAGTGACGCGGGTCTATATCAGTATCGGCAGCAATGTCGAGCCACAGCGCCATGTTGCACTTGCGTTGGCGTCCTTGCGCGAACGGTTTGGCGTGATCGAAGTCTCACCGATCTACCGGGCAGCCGCGGTAGGCTTCGAGGGTGACGATTTTCTCAACCTGGTCGTGGCGCTCGAAACGGACATGAGCGTGGACGCTGTCGACAGGGAGCTTGATGCCATCGAATCGATTGCCGGCCGTACTCGCAATGCCGAGAGATTCGCACCGCGCACGCTGGATCTCGACCTGTTGCTGTTTGGCGACGCAATCATAGACAGGGACGGCATCAGAGTTCCGCGCAGGGAGCTTACGCAGTACGCTTTCATGCTCAAGCCGCTGGTCGATATCGCCGGCTTGCACAGACACCCGCAGGACGGGCGCAGTTTCGCCGAACTGCTCGAAGCCGGTAATTTCGCCGGCCAGCGTTGCGAACGAATCGACGCATGACGGCGGTTCCGGGAGAAGATGAATGCTTCGACGAATTCCATGCGCTGCGCTGATTTCCGCTGCGATGCTCATCACGGGCTGCGATGGCGATGATGACAGTCCCGCTCTCGGCGATAACGGGCTCAACCCGGTAGGGGGATGCAGCGCCGCAGACGAGCGCCAGGCCGTCCATGACATCATGACGGATGTCTACTATTGGTACGATCAGGTGCCCGAAGTCGACCCGGAAGACTATTCGTCCAACGAGGAATTGCTCGACGTCCTGATCCAGCCCGAAAAGGATATCGGCAAGAAATACAGCTATTTGACGACGGTCGAAGCGGAAGACGCCTTTCTCAGTAACGCGGCTTACACCGGTTTCGGCTTCAGCATGACCCGCGATACTGATGGCCGTGTTTTCCTGCGCGAGACTTTCGAAGGCGGGCCTGCGCACGAGGCGGGTATGCGCCGTGGTGACGAAATCACCGCCATCGATGGCGCCGCCGTTGCATCCATGAGCGCCGCACAGCTCAATGCAGCGCTGGGACCGGATGAGGCTGGATACAGCGTGACATTCGACATTACCCATCCGGATGCGAGTCCGGATACCTATGAAGTCGCGAAAGCCGCAGTGAACTCGACCGTCGTCGGCAAGGTGATGCACGACCTCGGTGCTGACCGCGACACGACCTACATATTCTTCCGCAGTTTCGTGAATCCCGCGTTCGACCAGCTAGACGATGCATTCGCCGGCATGCAGGCGGCGAGAGACTCGCAGCTCGTGCTCGACCTGCGTTACAACGGTGGCGGACTGGTCTCTGTCGCCGGCCATCTCGGCGGACTGATTGCCGGTTATAAACAGGAAGGTGAAATTCTTGCCAAGCTTGAATTCAATGACCGGTACCAGTCGTCCAACGAGGAGTATCTGATCTCGTTACTGCCCGATTCCGTCGATGTCACGGACATCGTCGTGATCACCACACCCTCGTCGGCTTCGGCCAGCGAAATGCTCATCAACGGACTTGAACCTTTCAGCGACACCATCAACGTCACGACCGTCGGCAGTACGAGCTATGGCAAGCCAGTGGGTCAAAGCCGTCTCGAATTCTGCGACACGGAAATCCTGCGCGCCGTGACGTTCAAGGTCGTGAACATGGATGGCAATGGCGAGTACTACCTTGGCATCGAACCCGACTGCGCTGCCACTGACGATATCTTCAATGCATTCGGCGATCCCGTCGAAGCATCGTTGAGCAGCGCGTTGTATTACCTGGAAAACGGCAGTTGCGACGTGACCGCGAGTGTCAAGGCAATGCGCGAACACGCGAAACGCATGGCCATGCAGCCGGGCGACGATCCGCTGCTGCGTGATGGCTGGGATGTGTTGACCGGCGGGGTGCGGTAAGCAAGTGAACGGTATCCAGTAAGCAGTGATCAGTAAAAGCGAAAAGCCGGGAACGTTCCCGGCTTTTTCTTTCCAATCACTGTTCACTGTTCACTGTTCACTGTTCACTGTTCACTGTTCACTGTTCACTGTTCACTGTTCACTGTTCAGAGTGATCGACCGCCATCCACCGCAATGATCTGTCCCGTGATGAATGAACTGTTCACGAGAAATAGCACCGCGTTCGCGATGTCTTCCGGCGTGCCGGTTCTCCCCATCGGCGTTTCCGCAATTATTTTTTTGCGATCCGCATCGCTGCTGCCGCTTTCCGGCCAGAGTATCGCGCCCGGCGCCACGCCATTGACGCGAACATCGGGTGCGAGTTCTTTTGCCAGCGCGCGTGTCAGCATGTGCAATCCGGCTTTCGCTGCTGAATAGACGGCGTGTCCCGGCATCGGCCGTTCGGCGTGTATGTCGAGCAGGTTGATGATCACACCGCGCGCGTCGCGCAATGCCGGCAGCGCCGCCTGAACCAGAAAGTAGGGCGCGGCAAAGTTGCTGCCGACAAGCTCGTTCCACTGTTCCCGCGTCGTATTGCCGACTGCAGTCGGATAAAAGCTCGATGCATTGTTGACCAGCAGGTCCAGCCGCCCGAATGCGTGCAGCGTCTGCTGCACCAGGCGTTCCGGTTGTTCGAACTCCAGCAGATCCCCGCCAACAACATGGGCACTCTGGTCGCGCAGCGCATTGAGGCGCGCTGCCAGTGCGTCGGCATGCTGTCGCGAGCGGCGGCAATGGACGACGACGCGATAGCCTTCGGTGTGCAGTGTTTCGGCGATGGCCGCGCCGATACGACGTGCGGCTCCGGTAATCAGCGCGACGGGTTGTCCGGACATCTCTTTACTCCCTCGGAACCAGCGCATGGTGCATAAATGGCGGCGTCGACGCCAGCGCATTCAGTGCGCGCAGCGCCTATGTATAATCGGCGCCTTGCCGCAGGATGAAGCCCATGCAACAGCAGAACTGGCCGGAACCGGATCGCGACGCGCAGGAACACAGTGCGCGTCTGGTCGAGACGATTCACGAGCAGATCGAGGCCGCAGGCGGCACGATTCCTTTTGAGCGGTATATGGATCTGGCGCTGTACGCGCCCGGACTGGGTTACTACACCGCAGGCGCGCGCAAATTCGGTGCCGGCGGAGATTTCGTCACGGCGCCCGAGGTGTCGCCGCTGTTTGCGCGCTGTCTCGCGCGCCAGTGCGAGGAAGTGTTCGAAGAGCTGGGCGGCGGCGACATTCTCGAACCCGGTGCGGGTTCGGGCGTCATGGCCGCCGACGTGCTGATCGAGGTCGAGGCACGCGGGGCGCTTCCGGATCGCTACCTCATTCTTGAAACCAGCGCGGAACTGCGCGAACGCCAGTTGCAGACGCTGCAAAAGAGCGTTCCGCATCTTCTGGATCGCATCACGTGGCTGGACAGTCCGCCGGAAAAGTTTCGTGGCATGTTGCTGGCCAACGAAGTGCTGGATGCATTGCCCGTTGCACGTTTTCGCATCGAGGAAGACGGCTACTCCGAGCAGCACGTCGGCTGGACGGGGAGCAATTTCATCACGCGCTGGCGTCCTGCCAGTGAACAGTTCACCGACGAGTTGCATGAAGTCCTGTTCGGCCTGCCGGCGCCGCTGCGCACTCCTTATATCTCGGAACATTGCCGCCGCCTGCCGGCATTCATCCGGTTGCTCGCGGATTCCATGGATGCCGGGTTGATGCTTTTCATCGATTACGGCTATCCGCGCCGTGAGTATTATCTGCCCGAGCGCCGCGACGGCACGTTGATGTGTCACTACCGGCATCGCGCGCACGGCAATCCCTACGTGTATCCCGGCTTGCAGGACATCACCGCGTTTGTCGATTTCACTGCAGTGGCGGAAGCGGGCGTTGCGGCGGGCTTCGAGCTGCACGGCTACACCAGCCAGGCACAGTTCCTGCTTGGCAGCGGTCTCTATGACGTGCTTCCCGAATTCGAGCCGGGCGACACCGTGCGCAGCCTGATGGTTTCGCAGGAAGTGCAGAAGCTGATGATGCCGGGCGAGATGGGCGACCGTTTCAAGGTCATGGGTTTGAGCCGTGGTGTGGAGCGGCTGGTAAAAGGTTTCAGCCTGAAGGATCTTTCTTCGGCGCTGTAAGGGCGGTTTGCTCATTGGGAGACGGGAATGGATTGGATACAGACGGTGTTGCTGGCCCTGCTGCAGGGGTTGACCGAATTCCTGCCGATATCGAGTTCCGCGCACTTGATTCTGCTTCCCGTGATTACTGGCTGGCCGGACCAGGGCCTGGCGTTCGATGTCGCCGTGCATGTCGGAACGCTGATTGCCGTCGTCCTTTATTTTCGTGCCGAAGTGGTCGAGTTGTTCCTCGGCTGGTTGCGCAGCGTTACGGGCAAGGGTCTGGATCGCGACGGGCGGCTGGCGTGGGCGGTGCTGCTGGGAACCATTCCGGTCGGGCTTGCCGGGCTGCTGTTCGCGCATTTCATTTCCACGCAGCTGCGCGGTCCGCTGGTGATAGCCGGAGCGACGATCCTGTTCGCGCTGCCGTTGTGGATGGCCGATCGAATGCGCGGATCGCGCGACGAACATTCGATCAACTGGAAAGACGTTCTTGTCATCGGCATGGCGCAGGCGCTTGCGCTGATTCCCGGCACATCGCGTTCCGGCGTCACCATGACGGCGGGCTTGCTGATGGGATTGGATCGTGTCGCAGCCGCGCGTTTTTCCTTCCTGCTGTCCATTCCGGTGATTGTGCTCGCCGGCGGTTTCGAAACGCTGGAGCTGCTGGAGTCATCTGCTGCCGTGGATTGGCAGATACTCGGCGGCGGAACGCTGCTTGCATTTGTCGCGGCCTACGCGTCGATACATTTCTTTCTCAAGTGGTTGCCACAGGTCGGCATGCTGCCGTTCGTGATCTACCGGTTGCTGTTGGGTGTGGTGTTGTTTGCGATTTATCTTTAGAAGAAGTGCACGGTATTTCAGTGAACAGCAAAAGCGAAAAGCCGGGAACTTCCCGGCTTTTTACTTCCAATCACCGTTCACTCGCGACGCGTCAGTAATACCACCTCACCGTCAATTCCGCGCCGCTCTGCGAATCCGAATCATGATAAATCGCGCCCAGCGCCAGCCAATGCGTGGGATGGAAGATAATGCCGCCAACGAGGTCGGTCTCGTTTTCGCCGAATATTCGCGAAGTACGCGAGCCCGCCGTCAGCTCCAGCCAGTTCGCTACCGCGTAGCGCAGGTCCAGCTGCATGCCGTAGCCGGTATCGGTGTATTTCCGCAGGCCATTCCAGTCTGATGCGTTGATCTCACGCCGCGCATGCAGCACGGCGATGCTGGGCGCGAGCATCACACGGGTTCCCAGCAGGTAATGACCGCCAATGCCGGCGCGCAGCGTGCGTGTGTCGTATTGCCAGAGAGGATTGGCGCCTGTCCCGGTATAACTCCCGGCATCGTCGTACGAGCCGAACAGGTGCAGCGTATCGGCGAACTCCCAGAAGCCGCCGAAGGCTTCGCCACCGGTATCCTGTCCCGAATCGCTTTCGGTGTCGTTGGAGCTGAAATAGAGGTAGTCGTAGTTCAGCGGTTCGGCATGAAGAGCCGGCGCGAACAGAACGAGCACAAGCAGGATGATGGTTTTCATGGCGCCCCCCGGCAACGTTTGTCGTCTTTCCTTCTCTTGTCACGTTTCCGCAACGGCTTCTTTTATCGCTTTTGTGCGCGCACGTCGAATGGCTTCGCCGATCGCCGGTCCGATGCGCCCTTCGGTATTCACGTCTTCCGAGCGGATCGCTGCTGCGGCCTTCAGCGCCGCACGAAACAGGTCCGCCTGCGGGTAGGGGTTGTCTTCAAGCCCGGTGCGTCCGCGCGCATCGGCTTCGCAGGCAAGCAGGAAATCCTCGAAACGTTCGGGCTGTTGCATGGCGCGCGTGCTTTCCAGGACCTCGAGCATTGTCGAGGGTTTGAGCTCCTTCGCGCGATGCACGTGCGTGTGAAAGCGCGACACCAGTTCGGCAAGTTGGCGGCAATCGTTCGGCACGCGCAGGCGTTCGCACAACTGCGCAATCAGCTTCACGCCCCGCTGCTCATGACCGTGATGGCTCGGCAGTACGTTTGCAGGCGTGGTGCCCTTGCCGAGGTCATGCACCAGCGCGGCGAAACGCGCGGGTAATGACGGCGTCATGCGCGAGACCTGGTCGAGCACCAGCAGCATGTGCAGGCCGGTATCGACTTCCGGATGCCATTTCTCCGGCTGCGGCACGCCGAACAGCCGGTCGATTTCCGGAAACAGGACTTTCAGTGCGCCGCAATCACGCAGCACCGAGAAAAAGACGCGTGGCTCCGCGCTCATCAACGCCGCGCGGGTTTCCTGCCAGACGCGTTCAGCAACCAGGTGATCGAGTTCGCCGCTGGCGGACATCTGGCGCATCAACGCAAAGGTTTCTTCGGCGATCCGGAATCCAAGGTAATGGAAGCGGGCGGCGAACTTCGCAACGCGCAGCACGCGCAACGGATCCTCGCCGAACGCCGGCGAGACATGGCGCAGCACGCGCGCGTCGATATCGCTCGCGCCGTTGAACGGATCAATGAGATCACCGTAGGGATCGCGGGCAATTGCGTTGATGGTGAGATCGCGGCGCGCGAGATCATCTTCCAGTGTCACATCAGGTGTCGCCTGGAACGTGAAGCCGTGGTAACCGTGCCCGCTCTTTCGTTCGGTGCGTGCGAGCGCGTATTCCTCCTTCGTTTCCGGATGCAGGAACACGGGAAAATCCTTGCCGACCGCAACAAACCCGCGTTCGCGCATGAGTTCGGGCGTGGCGCCGACAACGACCCAGTCGTTCTCGCGCGGCTTCACGCCGAGCAGGCCGTCACGCACCGCGCCGCCTACGGCGTATATGCGCACCTCCTGCGGGAAAACCGTGGAGTTCGACATGTTCAGGAAAAACGGCCGCGGTAGCTGCGGCGGAACCGGTCATAGATGCGGCGCGGACGCCGTTGCGTCAGGTAGCTGGGGACTACCGCATCCATCGGTGTCGGCGCAATGCCGAGTTCGCGCAGGCCGTTGGAGCCGTCGCATACGTTGTCGCGCTGCGCGCTGCGGTAGTTATCGAGCGAGAAGGGTTTTCCGGGCAGGAACTCGAATACGGCGGCCTGCGCCTTCGAAAGGAAATCCGGCAACGGCACGATGATGCGGCGCCGGCTCTGCAGTTTGCGCACGTATTCGACGATCTCGTGCAAGGTGAAAATGTCCGGGCCGCACAGCTCGTAGCGTTTACCGAAGGTTGCGGAATCGTCGAGCGCACGCGCATACGCCTCGGCAACGTCGTTCACGTAAACGGGCGCGAAGCGCGTGCCGGGACACGCCAGCGGAAACACCAGCGGCACGGCGGCGAGCAGGTGCGCAAAGCGTTCCGTCAGTCCGTCGCCTTCGCCGAATATCACCGACGGACGGAAAACCGTCACGTGTATGTCCTTGCTGCGCGCCAGTACCGCGTTTTCGGCTTCGGCCTTGGTGCGCTGGTAATGGCTGGGCGCGTCCGTGCCGGCGCCGAGCGCGCTCATCTGCAGGAAGCGGTGCACGCCTGCCTTGCACGCCGCATCGAGCGCACGCTGCGTGAACTCGACGTGCGCCTTGTGAAAGCCCGCCCCCTTGTGGCCTTTTTCATTGAGAATGCCGACGAGGTTGACGACTGCATCGACGTCTTCGAACTGTCGTACCAGCGCCTCCGGGTCGTAAACGTTCGCGGTGACCACTTCCACGCTCGGGTGCACGAGCAGATCGCGGTGCGCTTCGCGGTTGCGGCTCAGTACCTTTACGCGATGGCCGTCATCCGTTAGCCGGTGCGCGAGCGCATGACCGACAAAGCCGGTGCCGCCGAGGATGGCGATACACCGGGCCGATTGGGGCGGGCGCGTATAGGGATCGAACATGACCATGGCCGGATTGTGCCATAGCCGGAAACACAGCAGGAATGTGCGCCCGCCTATGGCAGGTCAGGTTATTCCGTCCCGGAATATGAAAAATGCCGCGCCCAGCAGGCACAACCCCGCCCAGACATAATCAAGCCGTGGCGGCCTGTCCATCACGAAAATCGTGAACGGGATGAACAACAGCAACGACATGCCGATCTGCAGTATCTGCAGTTGCGCCAGCGACATCACCTGGAAACCGATGCGGTTGGCGGGGATATGAAAGAGGTACTCGACGAACGCGATCAGCCAGCTGATGCCGATCACGAACCACAGCGGTTTCAGCGTGAACTGCTTCAGGTGCAAATACCACGCGGTAAGCATGAAAACATTCGAGACCATCAGCAGCAGGATGGTTTTGTTAAGCGCTGTCATGAAAGCTCCCGGTGGAGGAATGTGCGCGCGGCCGCCGGGGACGGCCGCGCGCTGTTCGTCACGCTCGGATCAGTGTGCCGACATTCTCGCCATTGAAGGCTGCGGTGATCTGGCCGGGCTTCATGCCGTTGACGATGCGAATCTGCTTCACGTTCGCAGCACGCGTCATGTACTCGAGTACGACACGCTCCACGATGAGATCGTCCTGACCGTTCTCCAGCAGTTCCTGCGCGGTGATTTCCGGTATGAATGTTGCGTCCGGATTTTTCTTCGGATCGTCGGTGTACAGGCCGTCTTCATCCTTGATGTAGATGACGCCCTTCGCGCCGAGGAACTCGGCCAGCAGATACACGCCCGCATCGGTGCGATTGGCGGGAATCAGGCCGACGGCGGATGACTTCTCCCAGAACTCGTTCGGCGGCATGCCGGACGTGATCGGAATGCAACCGACGTTCAGGAAGAACGGCAGTTTCTCCAGTTCTTCCGGATAGCACATGATGCCGCCGTCTTTCGCCATCAGTATCTGCAGCATGCGCGCGTTCTGAACGGGAACGCTGGCGCCGAGGCGCGCGAGCATGCCCGTCGGCAGATTGAGATCGAGACCGAGCGAATAGACGTGGCGCGCACGCGTGCCGCCGCCGGTGCCGATCACGAAATTCACGCCTTTCTTCTTGTTCTCGACCAACTCGGCGATGATCGGCTTCACGGCTGCCGCACCGCGATCCATGATGCTCTGGCCGCCCATCTTCACGATCCAGACATCCGGCAGCACCGTTGCCGTTTCACGATTCGCAAATTTTTCCTGGATGTCATGACCGTGCAGCGATTGCTCGTGCAAGGCGTTTTCCATGCCCGCGATCCAGATCTTGCCGTCCTTCTTCATTGTCATGTCACTTTCCCTTGCCTGTTGCGTGGGCCAGTTCGTGGCGGCCGCTGTAGATCATCGTGCCGGTCTTCTCGCCAACAAGCGCCTTGCGGATGTTGTCCGTATCGAGCCCGTTGATGACGTGCACGGCTTTCACCGAGCGCGCGTTCTCCAGGGTACGCAGCATTTCGCGCTCCACCGGCAGGTCGGGCAGGTTGCGATCGAGCAGATCCTGCGCACGTATCGTTTCGAACTTCTCGACGTTCGAGTGGCGCTGCGGATCGTTGCTGAACACGCCATCCACGTCCTTCACGTAAATGACCTTGCTCGCGCCCATGACTTCGGCCATCAGGAACAGGCCCGTGTCCGGTCCGTTGTCCGGCAGCTGGCCTTTCTCGACGGAGGGCGGCTCCCAAAAATGATACGGCGGCTGACCGATGCAGACGGGAATCATGCCGTTGTTCAGGAACAGCTGCAGATCCTGGAAGTGATCCTTCACGAACGTGATGCCGCCGTGCGGTGCCAGCAGGAATTGCAGGATGTCGCGATTGTTTTCCTCGACGCCGCCGACTATGCGTGCAAGCCCGCCGATCGGCAGGCCGAGATCGATGCCGATCGCGTACGTATGACGCGCACGCGCACCACCGCCGACGCCGAGCACCAGCTTGTGTTTCAGCTTCAGTTCGGCGACCGCATCAACCAGCGGCAGGATCGCTTCCTTGCCGCGATCCATGATGCTGCGCCCGCCGATGCAGAGCATGTTGACGTCCGGCACCATGCTTTTCACGGTGTCGGAGTCGGTTTCCTGGATCAGCTTGCGGCTGACCAGGCTTTCGCGCATCAGGCCACTCTTTATATGTGTGCGGCCGTCACCTGTCAGAAGATCAGACATTGATTTGTCCCTGAGAAAAAATGAATTACTTGTTCACCCGTCGCGGCTTTGCCGCAGCAGGGTCGAACGCCCCCGAAGACTCCGTGGAGTCCGATTCAGCCGGCGTTGCCGACCGCTCCTTGCTCACAATCAGAATGCTTGCGAAACAACTCAACGCACCGAAGGTGATCTGCGAGACCAGCATCGGCGCGAACAGAATGAAAGCAGGCAGCGGTGCGCCTGCCAGGAAAATCACCAGCAGGTTTGCGGTGAATCTGCCGGCACCCAGCAGTATTCCCGCGAACGCGTACTGCAGCAGTTTTCCGCCGCGGCTCTGCGCGCGCAACATCGGCATCAGCAGATCTGCAAGCAGTCCCGGCAATGCGAAATGCGAAATCTCCAGCACGCCGTACTTGCCGTAACCGAGCAGGAAGGAAACGATGCCGACGGCAGTGCCTGCCAGCAGGCCGCCGAAGCGCGAATGCGTCGCGGCGGAGGCAAACAGCAACAGCGGCACGATGATGATGTTCTTGTGGCCCGATGCAATCGGCACGCCCGGAAGAATCTGCAAAATCTTCAGGCCCATGATCGTAAGCGACACCGCCAGCACGATGGTCATGTCGTGCAGCGCGCGTTCACCAAGATCGGGGTAACGTTCGCGCAGGTAATTTCTTGCACGTGATAACGAGCGGTCAATCAATTCGTTGATACCGCCAAGTTCACCTTTGCGAATCGCGCGCAGCGAAATACCGGGTGTATCGCGATCCTGCTTGTTACGCCCCCCGCCATTGCCGCGACCCTTGCCTGTGCCATGACCCATGCCGCCGCCGCCGGCAAGCAACGCAAGCGTTGCGTCCACCGTTATCGCCAGTGATTCCGGCAGCTTCAGCATGCGCAGCGCGCCGACCAGCGCTCCGGCGGGTGCCGTTTGCTGCATCCAGGCGCTGGCGATGACGAGAATCACGACACGAAGACACATCAGCGCCGCAAACGCGATGCCCCCGAGGTTGATCTGCAGCGTCCATTTACCAAACGCCAGCGGCATCCAGCGATCCGCGCCCGGTTCACCGGTGCTGATGAACGCGTACGAGATGAAAATGAACAGGAAGAAAATCCGCAGCCGGTAAACGCTGCGCCAGAGTTCGCGCGCAGAAAGTCGTGACGACACCCAAAGTATGAGTTGCAGGCCGAGCAGCACGCCGAGCGCTTCGGGGCCGCGCACGACGAAAAGAATCACCGCCAGCGCCAGTACGAACAGCAACTTCAGGAAGGTGGGCCAGGGCAATCCGCGATTCATCAACATTCCCGGAAAAGGGTGACGACCGGGCTTCCGGCCCGACGACGACTTATGTAACCTAGCCGCCGCTGCATTATCCGTTAGTGATTGCCATCGGGGAAGGGGGAGGAAGTGAACAGGAGTGTTCTGTATTCATTGCTGGTGTTGATCCCGTTTTCCGCCCACGGCGAGGTAGTCGCCGTCGCTGTCGCAAGTAATTTCAAGGAAACGCTGAAACAGCTCGCCGACCGTTTCGAGGCGGAAACTGGCCACACTGTCCAGCTCAGTTCCGCTTCGACCGGCAAGCATTACGCGCAAATCACGCATGGTGCGCCGTTCCAGGTGTTCTTTTCAGCGGATGCCGAGCGACCCGAATTGCTGGAGCAGCGCGGTTTTGCCGTTACCGGCACGCGGTTCGTCTTTGCGCGGGGCCGGCTCACGTTCTGGTCGCCGGTGGCTGAAAACAGCGATTGCTCAGCCGCTCTGAGCGCGGGTGTGTTCCGCCGGATCGCAATCGCCAATCCTAAAATCGCACCCTACGGCGTCGCAGCAGAACAGGTGCTTGCCGTGCTGGACTTGCAATCCACCTACGGCGGCAGACTGGTGATGGGCGAAAACATTTCGCAGACGATGCAGTTCGTGGATTCCGGCGCCGCAGACGCTGCCTTCGTCGCCACGTCCTTGTGGTTGGCTCATCCACGGCGCGAGCAGGGCTGCCACTGGCACATACCGGCCGAGCTGATCACCCCGCTCGACCAGGAAGCGGTGCTGTTGA
>Ga0299914_10000189_pt1 | contig 36532 bp, 37 predicted proteins | sample RVTome_10_FD_201361 | JGI IMG/M metagenome (GOLD analysis project Ga0299914, IMG submission 201361) | Soil microbial communities from uranium-contaminated site in the Upper Colorado River Basin, Wyoming, United States - RVT153D57 (version 2) ... | reverse complement strand
ATGACATATGTCACGGCAGTAGGGTTCGCTAGTGCGCGATAGCGGTCCGGCCAGAGGCCGGCAACGCTGGCGGTGGGCCGGCCGGTGGCTTCCGGAGTTCCGCCACCCGTCGCAGGTGGTCGTAGCCGGGTTCGCGGCGGTGATCGCAATCGGGACGGTCTTGTTGTCCCTTCCCGTCGCCAAGGCTGGGCCGGGCGGGGCGACCATCGTGGAGGCACTGTTCACTGCCACCTCCGCGGTCTGCGTGACCGGCTTGATCGTCGTCGATACCGGTAGTTACTGGACCGGCTTCGGTGAGCTCGTCATCACCGGCCTCATTCAGGTCGGCGGCTTCGGGTTCATGACCATGGCCACGCTGCTCGTGATGGTGGTCACCCGAAGGATCGGCCTGCGTTCGAGGCTTTCCGTCGCCACGGAGACCAGGGCACTCGGGCTCGGTGACATCAGGTCCGTCGTGGTCGGCGTCGCGAAGATCACCGTCCTTTTCGAGGTGATCCTCGCCGCCATCCTGGTGGCCCGGCTGGCTGGTTCCTACGGACACCCCATCGGGGAGGCAATTCGCCTCGGTGCGTTTCACTCCATCTCGTCGTTCAACAACGCCGGCTTCTCACTGCATCAGGACAACTTAATCGGTTACAACCAGGACCCGTGGATCCTGCTGCCCATCGCCGCCGGCTTCATCTGCGGCGGGTTGGGCTTTCCGGTGTTGCTCGAGTTGCGCCGACAATTCCGGCGGGTTCAGCAGTGGAGCCTGCACACCAAACTCACCGTGACGGTGACAGCCATCCTGCTCGTGGGCGGCTTCGCGTTCGTGCTGGCCAGCGAGTGGCGCAATCCGGCCACGCTGGCCAACATGAGCATGCCGGACAGACTGCTGAACGCATTCTTCAACTCCGCCACGACACGCACGGCGGGATTCAACAGTCTCGAGGTCGGCGACCTGACGCACGGTACGTGGCTGGGCATGGTCGTGCTGATGTTCATCGGCGGGGGCAGCGCCGGCACCGCAGGCGGGATCAAGGTGACGACCTTCGCGCTGTTGTTCTTCGTCATCGTGGCCGAGATCCGCGGTGAACGAAGCGTCACCGTCTTCGACCGCCAGGTCGGCGCCCGGGTCCAGCGGCAGGCACTCACCATCGCCCTGCTCGGCGTCGCGGGCATCGTGGTCGCCACGCTCGTGCTGACCGAGTTGACCGATCATTCGCTGGATCAGCTGCTGTTCGAGACCGCATCCGCGTTCGGCACGGTCGGATTGTCCACCGGCATCACCACCGACCTTCCCACCGCCGGCCAGGTCGTGATCATCCTGCTGATGTTCTTCGGCCGGCTGGGGCCGATCACCCTGGCGAGCGCGCTGGCCATCCGCGAGCGTGGCAGGCTGTATGAGCTGCCCGAAGGGAGGCCGATCATTGGCTAAGAAGTCCGTCGTCGCAGTCATCGGGCTGGGCCGGTTCGGCAAGTCGCTGGCGCTGGAGCTGATGAGCGAGGAAGCCGAAGTGCTCGGCATCGACAACAACCCGAAGACGATCGAATCTGTCGCCGGCCGGCTCACCCACGCCGTGGTCGCCGACTCGACCGATGCAGAAGCGCTCGAGCAGCTGTCTGTGCAGGAGTGCGACCGCGCGGTGGTCGGCATCGGTACGAATCTCGAGGCGAGCATTCTCACGACGTCCGTGTTAGTCGAGATGGGTGTCCCGCTCATCTGGGCCAAGGCCATCAGCAACTCGCACGCGCGGATCCTCCGCCAGATCGGGGCTCACCACGTCGTCCGGCCGGAGCACGACATGGGGTTGCGCGTCGCGCACCTGGTGCGCGGCCGAATGCTGGATTTCATCGAGTTCGACGACGACTACGCGATGGTCAAGACGCTCGCGCCGGACTACATGATCGGAAAGACGCTCCGCGAATCCCGCGTCCGGCATCAGCACGGCGTGACGATCGTGGCCATCAAGCGCGCGGGCGAGGGATTCACCTACGCGACCGCCGAGACGGTCGTCTCCGAAGGCGACACGCTCATCGTCTCCGGAAAGATCACTGATACCGAGCGCTTCAGCGAGATCATCTGATCTTCTCCGGGCGGTCGCACGACTGATCGCCGCTGGCGCACTTGATCGGCCAGCGAGCGGAGCCGATGGTCGCGTGCCCCGATTTGTCCGGTCGATTTTGCATTTGCTCCGCTCCGTGGCCGATCATGGACCTTTACGATCTCCAGCCCGCCGGGCAGACTGCCGCCTCGTGGACGTTGCCGATCTTCTGTATCAGGCACCGAACGGAGTCGCGACGTGGGCTCAGCTCAAGCCGTACGTCACCGAGCGGCAGCTCGCCGTCGCCATCGGCACCGGCCGGGTCAAGCAGGCCGGCCGTGGGGTCTACCGGCTCAGCTGGGCACCGCCTGATTACGGCATCGCCGCGGGTTTGCGGGGGACGCTCTCGCACCTGAGCGCGGCCCGGCACCATGGCCTGAGCCTGATTCGCGACCCCGCCGAGACGTATGTGACGGTCCGCGCGAACCGCAGTGGCCTCAAGGCGCCAAAGGGTGTGCGCGTCTTCTATCGCGACATACCGCCGGAGCGCAGGGGCGGCGGTGTCACGGACATCGTCCGAACGGTGCTCGACTGTGCCCGCGACTGTCCGATTCCGGATGCGCTGGCCGTTGCCGACAGCGCACTGCGTGACCTCCGGCTCGATCGCGGCGAGCTGCTCGAGGCCGCCGGACTATTGCGGGGCCACGGCTGCCGCCGTGCCCGCCAGATCATTCAGTGGGCCGACGCCCGCGCGGCGTCCGTCATGGAGTCCGCGCTGCGCGGGCTACTGTGCGAGGCCGGCTTGGCCATCTTCGAGCCACAGTTCCCGATCGAGATCTCCACCGGGGACGTCCTGCACTCGGATCTCGGACATGCCACCACGCGCACGGTCATCGAAGCCGACAGCGTGCTCAATCATGGCGGGCCGGCGCGGCTGGAGATCGACGCCCAGCGATACGACGAATTCGCCGCGGCCGGCTATGTGGTCCTGCGGTTCACCTGGCGGCAGATCACCGGACGGCCCGACTGGGTGGTCGACATGGTCCGGCGTACGCTCAGGCAGAGAGGCTGGGCTTGACCTCGGCGATCCGGCCGAGCAGGCCGTTCACGAAGCCCGGCGAATCGTCGGTAGACAGGTCTTGCACCAGGTTGACCGCCTCACTTATCGCAACAGCGTCCGGCACGTCGTCGCGGTATACGATCTCGAACACACCGATCCGCAGGACGTTGCGGTCGACGGCCGGCATCCGGTCGAGCGTCCACCCGACTGCGTAGGTCGACAGCAACTCGTCGATCCGCTCCCGATGGGCGATGATTCCCTCGACCAGCGTGACGGTGTACTCGTTGAGCGGCGGGTCGGCGCTCGCGAGCCTGCGGGCGAGGGTGGCCGACACCTGCACGCCTTGCATTTCGGCTTCGAACAGGATGTCGAGAGCCCGCTTGCGGGCCTTGCTGCGGGCAGCCATCGCGGGCCTTAGGAGGCGCGGCCGAGGTACGAGCCGTCGCGCGTGTCGACCTTGACCTTCTCACCAGTGGTGATGAACAGCGGCACCTGGATCTCGAACCCGGTATCGAGGCGGGCCGGCTTGGTTCCGCCGCTGGACCGGTCGCCCTGCAGGCCGGGTTCGGTGTAGTCGATCGACAACACGACCGATGCCGGGAGCTCCACGAACAGCGGCGTCCCCTCGTGCAGCCCGACGATGGCGTCCTGGTTCTCGAGCATGAAGTGCTCGGCGTCTCCGACCACGGACTGCGGGACGTAGAGCTGGTCGTACGACTGGGTGTCCATGAACACGAAGTCGTTGCCGTCGCGGTACAGGTAGGTCATCTCGCGGCGATCAACAGTTGCGGTATCGACTTTCACGCCAGCGTTGAACGTCTTGTCGACCACCTTGCCGGACAGCACGTTCTTGAGCTTGGTCCGTACGAACGCTCCGCCCTTGCCGGGCTTGACGTGCTGGAAGTCGATGACGGTCCACAGCTGGCCGTCGAGGTTGAGCACGATGCCGTTCTTCAGATCGTTGGTTGTAGCCATGCGCCTTCTTACGTTCGGCTCGTCTACGCGTCCAGGACGAGCAGGTCCTTGGTTGTGGTCGTGAGCAGCTCCGGCTCCGCACCGTCGCGGACGACCAGAGTGTCCTCGATGCGAACGCCGCCTCGGCCAGGAACGTACACACCAGGCTCGACGGTGACGGGAGTGCGATCGACGAGTTTACCTTCTGCTGCGTAGCCGAGCGACGGCGCCTCGTGGATCTCCAGGCCGACCCCGTGTCCGGTGCCGTGGCCGAAGTGGTCGCCGTGGCCGGCCGCCTTGATTACCTCGCGGGCCGCCTCGTCGACCGCGACGTACTCGACGCCGGGGGCCAAGGCGTCTCGGCCAGCCCGCTGGGCCGAGGCGACGAGCTCGTAGATCTCCCGCTGCCACGCGGTGGGCTGCGCGCCGACGACCGATGTGCGAGTGCAGTCGGCGTGGTAGCCGCGATACAGAGCACCGAAGTCGATCTTGAGGAACTCGCCTCGCTCGACGACGCGGTCGGTCGGCCGGTGATGCGGGATGGCGCTGTTGGGACCGGACGCGACGATGGTGTCGAAAGCGAGACCGTCGGCGCCGTGGGCGAACATCCGGTTCTCCAGGTCGCGGGCGATCTGCTTCTCGGTCCGGCCGGTGAAGCCACCCGCGGCGTAGAGATCTTCGAGCGCCCGGCACGAGATCGCGCAGGCCTGCCCGATGAGCGCAAGTTCGTCGTCGTCCTTGACGAGACGAAGCTGCTCCACCGGCCGGCCCAAGTGCACGAGCTCGACCCCCTCCGCGGCATCGGAGATGGTCGCAGCCAGCTCCAGCGTCACGTCATGCTCCTCGACGCCCAGCCTTATCGTTCGGCCATCGGCGGCTCGCCGGGCCAGCGAGGTGGCGACCGCCCGGTCCATCACGATCTCGACGTCCGGAGCGATCGCCTCGGCGGCAGTTATGTATCTGCTGTCGGTGGCCAGCATGGCTTCGCCCGCCGGCCGGATCAGGACGGCGGCATTGCTGCTGGCCAGGCCGGTCAGGTAGCGCACGTTGACCAGGCGGGTGATGAGGGCGGCGTCGGCACCGGCCTGCTGGACGGCGGCGGCTAGCCGACTGCGACGTTTGGCGTGGATTTCCGGCACGAGAGACAAGGGTACGCGCGGCTGCGCTCAGACCAGCGTTCGATGCCAGTGCGCGACGATCTCGCCGTGGATATCGACCTTGGTTCGGCTCGTTCGGGCGAAGCCGAGCCGCTCGTAGACCGCGATGGCCCGCGCGTTCGATTCGTGGGTCCACAGCTGGGCTGCCGTGTAGCCGGCGGTCCGGGCGTCGTCCAGCAGCGTGGTCAACACTCGCGCGGCCAGCCGGCGTCCCCAGGCCGTCGGAACGACGGCAACGAGCGACACGTGCAGCAGCCCCTGGATGACCTCCGGCCCCGCTCCGTCGTTCTCGCGGGCCGGGAGCCCGATCGCCATCGCCACCACCTGGTCGCCGTCGCGAGCGACGACGGGAATGCTTCCCGCGCGGCCGAGCCGGTCGATGACGAGGTGGCGAGCCTGCTCGACCGTGGCGGTCGCCGGCAGTCCGATGTCCGCCCGGCGCTTGCCGTCGGCAAGGACCCACACCTCGGCCATCGCGTCGATATCGGCATGGGATGCCGCGCGGATGGCGTGGCTCATCGGTTCGACACCAGGGTGGCCATGGCACGCAGGGCGAGCAGGTACGAGTCGATACCGAACCCGGCGATCGTCCCGGTCGCGACATCTGCGATGACGCTGGTGTGCCGGAACGCCTCCCGCGCGGCGGGATTGCTGATGTGCACCTCGATCAGCGGCGCGGTGAGCTGAGCACACGCGTCGCGCACCGCGTAGGAGTAGTGAGTGAACGCCGCCGGGTTCAGGATCACCGGCGCACGGGCGTCGGCCGCCTCGTGGAGCCAGCGCAGCAGCTCGGACTCGTCATCGGTCTGCCGCACCTCGACGTCGAGGCGCAATTCGCGTCCGGCCTCGAAGCACTGCTTGGCCAGCTCGTCGAAGCTCGTGGCACCGTACACATCTGGTTCACGGATACCAAGGCGTCCCAGGTTCGGTCCATTCAGCACCAACACTCGGGTCATCGGGCGGCTCCTAACTCGAGATCTCGGCGAACGCGGCGGCCAGTAGCTCCGGATCCGGCCCGTCGAGTATCCCTGGTTCGGCGAGCCCATCTAGCACGATGAACCGCAGCGTCGCCCCCCGAGCCTTCTTGTCGATACGCATCGTGTCGAGCAGCCGTGGCCAGGCCGCTGCCGTATACGTGGTCGGCAGGCCGAGCGATTCAAGTATGGTCCGGTGCCGGTCGGCGGTGGCCTCGTCGAGGCGGCCGGCCAATCTGGCCAACTCGGCCGCGAAGACCATTCCCACCGAGACGGCGGCGCCGTGGCGCCACCGGTACTGCTCGACCTTTTCGATCGCGTGGCCGAGGGTGTGCCCGTAGTTCAGGATCTCGCGGAGGCCCGACTCACGCAGGTCGGTCGACACCACCTCGGCCTTGATCCGCACCGAACGCTCGATCAACTCGCGGGTGAGGCCGCCGCCAGGCCGTGCCGCCCCGGCGGGATCCGACTCGATCAGCTCGAGGATGGCCGGATCGGCAATGAACCCCGCCTTGACGACTTCGGCGAGCCCGGCCACGTACTCGTGCTGCGGCAGGGTTTCCAGCGAGCTCAGGTCGCATATCACGCCCGCCGGCGGATGGAAGGCCCCCACCAGGTTCTTGCCTTCCGCGGTGTTGATCCCGGTCTTGCCGCCGACCGCGGCGTCGACCATGCCGAGCACCGTCGTCGGCAGCAGAACACATCGCACTCCGCGCAGCCAGGTCGCGGCCACGAATCCGGCCAGGTCGGTGGTGGCCCCGCCGCCGATAGCGACGATGGCATCGGACCTGGTCATGCCGATCCTCCCCAGAGTCGACCAGCACGAGGCCGCAACCTCGACGGTCTTGGCAGCCTCCGCGTCCGGCACCTCCAGCAGGCGGGTCTGGTAGCCGTACGCACGCAAGTCGTCCCGCAATTGCTCGCCGGCCGTTCGCATGGCCCGCGGGTGGACCACGGCCACCCGCATGGCGTCGCCGAGCATCGCCGGCAGCTCACCGTGCAGGCCGGTCCCTATGACGACCTGGTACGAGCCCTCGCCACCCACAGCGATCCGAGTCGGCTCAGCCGACATGTCGCAGCACCTCGTCGGCGACATCCTCCGGTGGACGTCCGGACGTGTCGACGGTGATCGTCGCCACCTGCTCGTAGAGCGGGCGTCGCTCGTTCATCAGCCTGTTGAGCTGGGCTCGCGGGTTCCCGATCAACAGCGGGCGGTCCCGGTTGAGCCCGACGCGGGACGCCGCATCGGCCAGACCGACGTCCAGGAAGACCACGGGCAATGATCCCAGCAGCCCGCGCGTCCCCTCGTCGAGCACGGCTCCCCCGCCGAGCGCCACCACGCCGTCGTGTTCGCCGAGGGCGGCGGCCACGGCCTGGCGCTCGAGCGCCCGGAACGCGGCCTCACCGTCGTCGACGAAGATCTCACTGATCGGTTTGCCCGCCGTGCGCTCGACGTCGGCATCCGTGTCGCGTAGTTCGCTGCCGAGTCTGTCGGCCACCAACGTGCCGATCGTTGTCTTGCCGGCTCCGGGCGGTCCGACTATCACCAGCTTCGGGCTCACGCTTCTACCGCCAGGTGTTTCGGCAGCGCGTCCAGGTACGAGCGCTGATTCCGGGCCGTCTCGCCGACCGAGTCGCCGCCGAACTTCTCCAGCACCGCGTCGGCCAGCACGAGCGCGACCATCGCCTCGGCGACCACACCGGCCGCCGGCACGGCGCACACGTCCGAGCGCTGGTGGTGGGCCGCCGCCGCCTCGCCCGTCGCGGTGTCGATGGTCCGCAGGGCGCGAGGGACGGTCGAGATCGGTTTCATCGCAGCGCGCACCCGTAACACCTCTCCCGTGGACATGCCGCCCTCCGTGCCGCCGGAGCGACCGGACGTGCGGCGTGGGCCGTGCTCGGATGGGACGATCTCGTCATGGGCGGCCGAGCCGCGGGTGCGAGCCAACTCGAACCCGTCGCCGATCTCGACCCCCTTGATCGCCTGAATACCCATCAGCGCACCCGCCAGTCGGGCGTCCAGGCGGCGGTCCCAATGCACGTGGCTGCCCAGGCCCGGCGGCAATCCGTAGCCGACCACCTCGACGACCCCGCCTAGCGTGTCGCCGTCGGCATGGGCCCTGTCGACCTCGGTCACCATCGCGGCACTGGCGTCGGCGTCGTAGCAGCGCAACGGGTCGTCGTCGAGTTGGTTGACGTCCCCGGGTTTCGGGATCGAACCCGGGGGCGCCATGACCGTCCCGACTCCAACCGTGTGACTGACGAGCCGGATGCCGCACGCTTGGTCTAGGAAGGCCGCCGCGACCGCGCCGAGCGCGACCCTGGCGGCCGTTTCCCTGGCGCTGGCGCGTTCGAGAACGGGTCGGGCCTCGTCGAAGCCGTACTTCTGCATACCGACCAGGTCGGCGTGCCCCGGGCGCGGGCGGGTGAGCGGCGCGTTGCGCGCCAGTCCCTCGAGTTCGGACCGCTCGACCGGATCCGGGCTCATCACCCGTTCCCACTTCGGCCACTCGGTGTTGGCGATGTGGACGGCGATAGGTCCGCCAATCGTCCGCCCGTGCCGGACCCCGCCCAGGAAGCTGACTTCGTCCTTCTCGAAAGTCATTCGCGCGCCGCGGCCATAGCCCAGCCGCCGCCGGGCCAGGGCGGCCGCCACCGCAGCCGTCGTGATCTCGACACCAGCCGGCAGGCCCTCCAGCGTCGCCAACAGTGCGGGGCCGTGAGACTCCCCCGCAGTGAGCCATCGGAGCATGCCCGAAATCCTTTCACCCCCGGCGGGGCGTCAGTCGCCGAGGTAGGCCGCGAGAAGTGGGGCGCCCCAGGCTGCCGCCACGAGAGCCCCGGCGAGCATGAACGGGCCGAACGGGATGTGGCTTCGTCGTGTCGCGCGGCCGGAGACGAGCAGCCCTATGGAGAACAGGCCGCCGAGCAGGAACCCGGCAAAAGCCCCCAGTATGACGTGGCCCCAGCCGATCCAGCCGAGAATCAGGCCGAGGGATGCGGCCAGCTTGACATCACCGAGACCAAGCTCCCCGGGCCGTAACAGGGCCAGGACGGCGTAACCGGCGGTCATCGCGGCGGCCGCAAGCCAGGCCCTCCCGTACGGTCCCCACGTCCCGTCCACGACCGCCGCGACCGCGAGGAGGGTCGCGGCGCCCACGAATGCCGAATAGTTGAGCCAGTCCGGCAGGCGATGCTCGCAGATATCGATGTACGACAAGGCCACGCCCACCCATGCCACGAACAGGTACGCGAGCAGCGCGACACTCGTAACCGTGCCGGTCGCGAGTGCGGCCCACAACGCCGCCGTCGCCCCACCGAGCAGCCAGCCGAGCCGCGGCGCAGCCGCCAATGTCCGGTACGGGGTCCGGAAGGTCTCGTCCGGGTCCGGGGCCCGATCAGGCAACCGCGCGATGATCCACGGAAGTGTCGCCCCCGCGGCCAGGCCCAGCAGAGCCATGACGGCAGTCGTCACCGGATCGCCGCGTAAAGCACACCAGCGGGCACCTGGTGACCGGTCATCAGCTTGAGCTGGCCGGCCGCCTGGTGAACCAGCATGTCCAGCCCGCTGATCACCCCTCCGCCACGCTTCTCCCAGGCGGCGGCCAGCGGAGTCGGCCACGGGTCGTAGACCACGTCGAAGAGAATCCGATGTGGCCCGGCGTTCTCCGCGAGCGCGTCTGCCAACACATCGGCCGCGCCCGCGGGAACGCTCGACACGACAAGATCTGCTGCCGCGCACTCGGCGCGCACCTGCCACGGGAGCACCGCGAGGGTGCACCCGAGCCGGTCGGCCACTGCGAGCGGTCCGGCCGCCCGGCTGCGCTCGCGGGCGTGCAGATGGATCTCGGTCGTGCCCAGGCCGTCCAGCGCAGCGACCGCACTCGCCGCCGTCGCGCCACCACCCCACACGCACACGGATTCGGGCCGGGCGACGCCGCGTTCGCGAATCGCCGCTTCGAGCCCTGCGACGTCGGTGTTGTCGGCGGACCAGGAGCCGTCGCCTTCCCGCACCAGGGTGTTGGCGGCGCCCACCGTCTCGGCCAGCTCGCTCACCCGGCTGGCAACGTCCAAGGCCACCCGCTTGAGCGGCATGGTGAGCGACAGGCCTCGCCATGACTCGTCGAGTGCGTGGACGAATCCGGCCAGCTCGGTCTCCCGGACCTCGTGCGCCGTGTACGACCAGCCCAGGTCAAGGTACTCGTACGCCGCCCGATGCAGGATCGGCGAGAGGGAGTGCGATACGGGCGAGCCCAGCACCCCGCACCGCCGCGTCGCGGCGTCGGCTGTCACGACCGTGACTCTGCGACGTTGGCCTGGTGCTCCGCCTCGGTGACCGCGAACCTCGTCTCGCCGCTTTCCAGGTCGACGGTGACGAAGTAGCAGTAGTCCTCGCCGGACGGGGCGAGGGCCGCGTTGAGTGCATCCTCGCCAGGCATTGCGATCGGCCCCGGGGGCAAGCCGCCGTTGCGATATGTGTTGTACGGAGAGTCGGTGGCCCGCTCTTCCTCTGTCGTGAACACGGTTTCGTAGGAGTTCAGGGCGTAGTGGACGGTGGAGTCCATCTGCAGCCGCTGCTCCGGTACGCCCATCGGCGCGCAATCGTCGGATAGCCGGTTGTAGATCACTTCGGCGACGTTGGTCATGTCCTCGACGTGGCGGACCTCCCGCTGGATGATGCTCGCCATGGTGACCACTTCGAGCGGGGAGAAGCCGGCCGCCTCGGCTCGAGCCTCGAGATCGACGTCCTCGGCCGCTTGGATGAACCTGTTGATCATCGTTTGGACCAGGGACTCGGCGGTTGTGTCAGGGCGGATGTCGTACGTGGCCGGAAAGAGGAACCCTTCGGTGAAACCCTCTGCGTATTCGGGCAGGCCGAGTTCGGGCGCCCGTTCGATCGCGGCGTTCAGCTCCTCCTCGGTGAACTCTGTCTCCTCGGCGATCCGGACCACGACCTGCTCGGTGCGGAAGCCCTCTGGAATCGTCACCCTGCCGACGATCGCGGTTGCGCCGAGCAGCGCTTCCACCGCGTCGGCGGAGTTCATCTGCTGCATCATCGTGTAGTCCCCGGCCTGGATCGACAGACCGTCCGGGTGGTCTTGAGCGGCGTTGACGAAGGCATCGGAGCTGGCGACGACGTCGGCGTCGACGAGAATGTTGCCGATCTGCCGGATCGTCGCCCCCGGCGGGATCGTCACTTCGACCGAACCCTGCCCGGGTCCTTCGTAGTCTGCCGGGCCGGCGAACAGCTCGCCCAGCCATTCCCGGCCGAACGTGACGGCGCCGTACGCGATGCCGCCGACGACTGCCAGCGATAGGACAACGGCGAGGAATGATCCGAAGCCGCGCCGCTTGCGCCGACGTCGTCGCCGCTCACGCCGCGGTGTGTAGGTCTCTTCGTCGGTCAGCTCGTCGAAGTAGCTCATCGCTCCTGTTGCACCGTCTCGCCGGGTGCGCGGCCCGAGGTTCGCTCGAGATCCAACGCATCTTGAAGAATCACCACCGCAGCCGCCTGGTCGATGGTCCCCCGGGCCTCGCGACTTGAAACTCCGCTCGAACGCATCGCTCGGCTCGCGCTCACCGTGCTCAACCGCTCATCGACCAGTCGTACTGGGCATGGTGCCACATGCCGGGCCAATCGTTGAGCGAAGCCTCTTGCCGCGTCCGCAGCCGGTCCCTCATTGCCGGACAGCGACCGGGGCAGCCCCACGACCACTTCCATCGCATCGCGCTCGATCACCAGCTCGGCGATCCGCCGCAGGTCGCCGGTGCCACGGGCGACCGTCTCGACCGGCGTGGCCAGCACTCCCCGCGGATCGCTGACCGCCACTCCGACGCGGACCGACCCCACGTCCACACCGATCCGGACCCCCGGTCGCAGGCTCAACGCTCCCCTGTTGTGGCGGCGACGGCCTGCACTACCTCGCCAAGAGCGTCACCGACCTTTGTCGGGTCGGTGCCGCCGCCCTGGGCCACGTCGTCCTTGCCGCCGCCGCCTCCGCCGAGTGTCTGGGCCGCGGCCCTTACAAGTTGACCGGCTTTGAGCCCGGCGGAGCGCCCTGCGTCGTTGACCGCCACCACCACCAACGGCCGTTCGCCGGCAACTCCCGCGACTGCGACCACGCCGGGCCGGTCGATCGGAAGCCGACTCCGCACCTCCAGAGCCAAGGTGCGCATGTCGTCGGCGTTCGCCGTGCCGTCGGGAAGCTGGTGGGCGACAACAAGCGTGCCGCTGACGTCGCGGGCGTCGCCGGCGAGGGTGGCCGCCCCAGAAAGCAACTGGGATCGCCGCATCCGGTCGATCTCGCGCTGCGCATCGCGAAGTTGAGTCACGATCGAGTCGATCCGGCTCGGCAACTCCTCGGGCCGTACCTTCAGGGCCTCGGTCAGCTGGTGAACGAGGATGTGCTCGCGAGCCAGGAACTTGTAGGCGTCGACGCCGACGAGGGCTTCCACCCGGCGCACGCCCTGCCCGATGGACGATTCGTGGAGCAGCTTCACCAGGCCGAGCTGGCCCGACCGGCGGGCATGAGTACCACCGCAGAGCTCGCGCGCCCAGTCGCCTACCGACACGACGCGCACCCGATCGCCGTACTTCTCCCCGAAGAGCGCGAGCGCACCGGCGGCGATGGCTTCTTGCTGGCTCATGATCTCCGCGTGCACCTGCAAGTCCGCTGCCAGCAGGTCGTTGACCCGGGCCTCTACGTCGGCGAGGACCGTCGGCGGAACGGCTCCAGTCGCCGCGAAGTCGAACCGGAAGCGCCCAGGCGAGTTCTCCGAGCCTGCCTGCGTGGCCGTCTCGCCGAGCGCCTCGCGGAACGCCTTATGCACCATGTGCGTGGCAGTGTGCGAGCGGGAGATCGAGCGGCGCCGCTCGACGTCGACGACGCCCTGCGCCTCCGCACCGACCGCGATCGACCCGGACAGCACCCGGGCCCGGTGCACGATAAGGCCGGTGATCGGCGACTGGACGTCCAGGACCTCGATCCGGCCACCGCCGGAGACCTCGATGACGCCCTGGTCGGCGAGCTGCCCACCACCTTCGGCGTAGAACGGAGTCCGGTCCAGCACGATCTCGATCTCGTCGCCTGCCTCGGCTTCGACGGTCTCCGCGCCACCGATAAGAAGCCCGCGGACCGTTCCGGACGTCGTCACCTCGTCGTAACCGGTGAACTCGACGGGCCGCTCGAGCTCGTCCGCGACGCCTCGATACACGGACAGGTCGACCGCGCCGGTCTTCTTGCGGCGCGCGTCATCCTTCGCCCGGTGACGCTGCTCGGACATCAGCCGGCGGAACTCGATCTCGTCGACGGACAGGCCCTGCTCAGCCGCCATCTCCAGGGTGAGGTCGATCGGGAAGCCGTAGGTGTCGTGGAGCTTGAACGCGGTGTCTCCGGACAGCGTGGTGCTGCCGGTCTGCTTGGTCTGGACCGCGGACGAGTCGAAGATCTGGGTTCCGATCCGCAGTGTCTTGCCGAACGCCTCCTCCTCGGCGTAGGCGATCTGCGAGATCCGGTCGAACTCGCGCTCGAGCTCCGGGTAGGCCGCCTTCATCGCGTCCTTGCTGACCGGCAGCAGTTCCGGCAGGGTCGGCTCGTCAACACCTAGCAGCCGCATCGCTCGGACGCTGCGGCGCAGCAGGCGGCGCACGACGTAGCCACGGGCCTCGTTCGACGGCGCGACGCCGTCGCCGATCAGCATGAGTGCACTGCGGATGTGGTCGGCGATGACCCGCATCCGCACGTCGTCGTCGTACCCGGGATCGCCTTTGGCGTGCCGGCCGTATTTCTTACCCGAGAGGTCGGCCGCCCGCTCGATGACCGGCATCACCTGGTCGATCTCGTACATGTTCTCGACCCCCTGGAGCAGGAAAGCCACCCGCTCCAGGCCCATGCCGGTGTCGATGTTCTTGTTCGGCAGGTCGCCGACGACGCGGAAATCGTCCTTGGCCTTGACGTCGGTGACCGCCTCCTGCATGAAGACCAGGTTCCAGATCTCGAGGAACCGTTCCTCGTCGACGATCGGCCCGCCGTCCGGGCCGTACTCCGGGCCGCGGTCGACGTAGATCTCCGAGCAGGGCCCACCGGGACCTGGCTGGCCGGTGTGCCAGTAGTTGTCCTTCTTGCCCCGCCGCTGGATCCGCTCGTACGGGATGCCCGCGACGCGATTCCACAGCGCGGCGGCCTCGTCGTCCTGCTGGTACACCGTGACCCAGATCTTGTCCGGGTCGAATCCGTAGCCGCCGTCGGACTGCTGCTTGGTGATCAGATCCCAGGCGTAGGCGATGGCACCTTCCTTGAAGTAGTCGCCGAACGAGAAGTTCCCGTTCATCTGGAAGAAGGTGCCGTGCCGCGTGGTCTTGCCCACCTCGTCGATATCGAGAGTGCGCACGCATTTCTGAACGCTGGCCGCGCGTCTGAACGGAGGAGTCTCCCTACCGGTCAGGTACGGGATGAACGGCACCATGCCGGCGACGGTGAACAGCAGCGTCGGGTCCGGCGAGACCAGCGAGGCGCTGGGCACCACTGTGTGCCCTTCGCGTTCGAAATGGTCCAGGAAGCGGCGCCGGATCTCGGCCGTCTCCATCGTCTCAGGTGCCCCTCGGGTAGTCGTAATCGAACATGTGGTTCAGCCGGTCGATGTCGACTTCGGTTGCAGTGCCATTGTCGGCAATGCCCAGGGCCTCACGCAGCTCGATATCGCGCTCGGCCATTCCTGCCTTGACATCGTCGGCGAACTCGCGCCACCCCTGGGTCAGCCCACCCATAGCGCCCGCGACCCGACCGGCCGCGCCTTCTGGGGTGAGGTTGCGCGCCGCTTTGGTGAGCCGCCGGGCTATGAGAATGCCTGCCGTGGCGCCGAGGGCGATCCAGAAGACGCGTTTCATCGCCGCCTCCGACCTTCGCGGCGATCGCGCCGTTCGGCCAGTGCCCGCCGGACGCCATATGTGAAAGCAGCCGTCCGCACCAGTGGACCGCCCAGCGTCGCGGCGAACAACGAGGACAGGGCCGCCGCGTTGCTGGTGACGGTCTGGGCGTTGGAAGTGATCGCATCGACGCGATGCAACTGCGTGTTCGCCGACGCGAGCAACTCGTTGGTCTCGTCGACGGTAACGGCTGTCTTCGCGACGTGCTCACGGCGCAGATCGGCCACCGTCTGAGTGAGCTCGTCTACCGTCTTCCCGAGCTTGAGGATGGGGACCGCCAGCAGCGCCACGAGCGCTATGAAGGCGGCAGCGGCAAGCAGCGCTGCGATCTCGCCGACGGACATGTCCTCGCCTTCCTCCTCGCCGGATGGATTACCAGCGTCCGACCCTACCGCGCCCTGGCCCCTCCCCGGGTACTCCCCGGACCACGTTCCCGACCAGTTCATTGCGTGTCGTTGACCGTCAGGCACGCCGGCGAGTCCAACCAGTGGGCGCTGGTTTACCCGGCACCGGCGACGCGGTAGAAAGTGGGGCGACTCCGCCGGGCCCCCTCCCTGGCGGAGTCGTCCTATTCACCCCTGACGATCTTCTTGAGTCGGGTGTACCGGTCGGCGTAGTCGCGCTCGGCGCCGCGGGTACCCGGTTCGTAGTACTGCTTGTCCATGACCACGTCGGGGGCGTACTGCTGCGCGACGACTCCGCGCGGGTCATCATGTGCGTACGCGTACGACCTGCCGTGGCCGAGGTGTTTGGCGCCCGCGTAGTGAGCGTCTCGCAGCTGCGGAGGCACCGGTCCGACCAATCCGGCCCTCACGTCGGACACCGCGGCCGCGATGGCCTTGACCACGCTGTTGGACTTGGGTGCCAGCGCGAGCGTGATGACGGCGTGGGCGAGCGTGATCTGGGCTTCCGGCCACCCGATCAGCTGGACGGCCTGAGCAGCGGCCACGGCCGTTTGCAGCGCGGTCGGATCGGCCAGCCCGATGTCCTCGCTGGCCAGGATCACCAGCCGGCGGGCGAGGAACCGGGGATCCTCCCCGGCTTCTACCATCCGGGCCAGGTAGTGCAACGCGGCGTCGGCGTCGCTGCCCCGGATCGACTTGATCAGCGCGCTGGTCACGTCGTAGTGCTGGTCGCCGGCCCGGTCGTACCGGATGGCCGCCCGGTCGACCGCGCGCTCGGCGGTGGGCAGGTCGATGGTCCGGTCGTCCCGGCGTTCTGCGGCGTTGGCCGCGGCCTCCAAGTACGTCAGTACGCGCCGCGCGTCACCGCCGGCGAGGCGAACGAGGTGCTCTCGGGCTTCGTCGGCCAGCGTCACCGAGCCGCCGAGGCCGCGTTCGTCCTCGAGGGCACGGGTCAGCACTTGATCGATGTCCGCGTCGGTCAGCGGTTCGAGGGTCAGCAGTAGCGACCTCGAAAGCAGCGGACTGATCAAGGCAAAGAACGGATTCTCAGTCGTCGCCGCCACGAGCGACACCCAGCGGTTCTCCACGCCGGGCAGCAGCGCGTCCTGCTGCGTCTTGGAGAACCGGTGCACCTCGTCGACGAACAACACCGTCCCGGTGCCAGTGCGCACCAGTTCCTTGCGGGCCCGGTCCATCACAGCGCGGACGTCCTTGACCCCCGCGGTGACGGCCGACAGCTCGACGAAGTGGCGTTTCGTCGCGCGGCTCACGACGTAGGCCAGGGTCGTCTTACCCGTGCCGGGCGGGCCCCAGAGCACCAGGGCCATCGCCTGGTCCTGCTCGACGAGCTGCCGTAGCGGCGTTCCCTCGCGGAGCAGATGCTGCTGCCCGATGATCTCGTCCAACGACTGCGGGCGCATTCGGACGGCCAGTGGCGCGCCCACGTAATCGGCCTCGGCGCCGGCCAGAGTGCCCGGCGGAGGGGCCGGCGCTGGAGTTCTGACCTCGAAGAGCGCGCCTTCGTCGTTCATTTGTACGAGGCTAGCCCACCGTGGGGCCGTGATCTGGCACCGTGGAAGCTCGGTGTCGGTTGTTGGCTCACACCGCGGAAGCATGGTGCTGTTCGACCCGCGCACCAAGGACGCATGGTGTCGCCGGGACGACATCGTGGAAGCTCGGTGCCGGTGGTCAGCAGCATTGCCGAAGCTCGGTGCAGACGATCAGCCGGTCGTGAGCCGTAGCTTGTCGCCGGTCCAGCGTCGTCGCAACCAGCGGTCGTGCGATACGGCGACGACAGGCAGGCTCGAGCCCAGTACGGCCGCCTCCAATTCCTCGACGAGGGTCAACGACAGGTGATTGGTCGGTTCGTCCAGCAGCAAGACTTGTGGGCTCGATGTCAGCAACCGAGCCAGCGCGAGCCGCCGCTGTTGGCCCACGGACAACCGGCCGACAGGTGTGTGTACGTCGCGGGGCGGTAGCAGACCGAGCCCGACCAAGTCGGCCTGGTGATCCTCCGGCGCACCGGCCCGGCCCGCAGCGAAGACCTGCAGGGCGGTCGCGGTCGGGTCCGGGAACGCGCCGTGCTGCGGCAGCCAGCCGATCCGGAGCCCACGGGCGAGCATCACCCGACCCCGCGCCGGTTCCAGCGTGCCCGCGAGCACTGCCAGCAGGCTCGACTTGCCGGCTCCGTTCGGCCCGGTGATGAGCAGCCGGGTGTCCGCGGTGACGTCCAGCGCGTTGATCGCGACCCGGCCAGGCACGTGGATCTCTCGCGCAGAGATCAGCACGCCGGTTGGGACGGCGGACGTCAAGGCCGCCGAGAACGCCAGGGGCTTGGGTGGCTTGGGTACCCGTTGCTCGCGTAGGCGCTCGAGCCGGTTCTCCGCATCGCGCACCCGCCTGGCTACGGCGGCGTCGGAACGCTGGGCGAAGAAATGCGGCGCGAACTTGTCGTTGTCGCGCGGCGCCCGGTTCGGATGGCCGACCCGCCGGGCCGTGTGCTTGATCGCCGCCTGTAGGCCGTTCACCTCGTCGTTCCAGGCGGTGTAGGCCTGGTCCCAGCGTGCTCTGGCCGCTGCCTTACCGGTCAGATATTCGGAGTAGGCCCCGCCGTAGCGGGACGGGCCGACAGCCGGGTCGCCGTCCGCTGTCACGGTGTACGACGGGTCCAGGTCGAGGATCGACGTGCACACCGCGTCCAGGAACGCGCGGTCGTGTGAGGCAGCCACGAGAACGCCACGGTGTTCGCGAACAGCGCCCTCGAGGTACGCCAGGGCGTCGTCGTCCAAGTGGTTCGTCGGCTCGTCCAGCAGGAGAATTTCGGGAGCTCGGACGAGCACCAGGGCCAATGCCAACCGGGCCAGCTGCCCGCCGGAGAGGGTCGCCACCGGCCGGTCCGGTGGCAGATCGCCGAGGCCGAGGCCGCCGAGGGCCTTGGCGGCGCGCGCGTCAGCGGACCAGCCGTCGTGGTCCTCGTACTCGGCCAACACCTCGCCGTACTCCGTCAGGACGTCATCGCCTCGGGCCAAGCGGGCTTCCAGGTCGCGCATCCGGGCCTCGAGCGTCCGGAACCGTGACAGTGCGGCATCGAGTGCCTCGCCGATGGTTCCGCCGGCGGCAAGCTCCGGTCTCTGGGCGAGGTAGCCGATGTCACCGTGCCGGACGATCGACCCGCCGTCCGGACGTTCGCGTCCGGCGAGGAGCCGGAGCAGGGTCGATTTGCCGGCACCGTTCTGGCCGACCAAGCCGAGCCGCTCGCCGGCGCCGACGACGACATCGACACCGGCCAGGATGGTGCGGCCGTGGTAGGCGTGGGTGAGCGAACGTGCAGTGAGCTGAGACACCTGGCGACCTCGCATGACGGCCGATCGAAGCCCGCCGGGCTTAGCCTCGGGCGCGGGCCGGGCACAGGTGTCAGCTGAACATCGTTGACTAGGTTGCCAGCGCGGTGGCGCTGCGTGCAACTTGATTTATCGCGCCTACGCTTGCGGTGATGCGTAGGCGAGCAGATCCGTCAAGCCGCCGCCCCGGAAGCCTTCCCGAACCACCAAGCAGGTCACTGTCCAGACCGGGACCCGTCCTGGCTACGCAGGCTCACGCCGACCAGCGGGGCACCGGCCCGATCCAGCCGAAGGTGGCGACGCAAGCCTCGTTGCCCTCAGGGTCGGCCAGCACCCACCAGTCCGGCGCGAACCTGTCCGTCACCAGGCGACCGCCGGCGGCGAGTGCCGCATTGATCCTCGCTTCGGCCTGGTCATATGGCACATACACGTCGATGTGGATCCGGTTGCGCTGGGGGCGTGGAACGTCCATCTGCTGGAAGTAGAACGCCGGCCCCCTCCCGCGTGGGTCCATCAGATCTTCTGGACCGTCCCTCTCGACCCACCCGAGCACGGCTCGCCAGAACGGCGTCACGTCCGACCGGGCAAGAGCGTCAATGCTGACCTGAACGGTCTGTACCGCAGAGGGGTCGGCCGGCAAGCCGAGCTTCCGGGCCGCCGCCGAGATCCTCCGGGCCATGGTGACCTCTTGCTGGCTGAGGCCCAGGTCGGGCGTCACGAATAGGCGTACCGCGACACCGTCGTGGCGCACGTCGACTTCTGGGCGCACGCCGGCTTCCTCGACCATCTCGCTGATCGCCTGGACAAGACCTGCGCCAGCAACGAGCGAGCCGGTGCGGAAGTAGGCGCACACTCCCTCGCCGATCACCCGCCAACCGTCGAGTCCGCTCATCTCGTGGAACTGGTGGGGTGTGATCGGCTCATGCGGGTCCGCCAGATCCATGTACATCTCCCGTTCTCTCCCGTAGAACGACCTAGTGACCATCAATCCGCGAGTTCGTGTCTTGGGCATAGCAGCCGCCGCTACGGTGATTCTGGCAGCGTGCTCCGACACCACTGAGCCAGAACAACCCGCCGTGGCCTCGCCCCATGAGACCTCCTCCGGCACCTACCATGTCGAGGTCGAGGTTGGCGAGCGGACGTACGACCTCTACACCCCTCCGACGCACGACTTGCAACCGCTGGCGGCGGCCGTCATCGCCTTCCACGGACAGCCCGGCTCTCCGGACACCATCAGGCGTGAATCCGGACTGGAGGCTCTGGCCGAGGAGATGGGATTCCTGGCAGTTTTTCCCCGCGGCGAGGGCCAGCGCTGGAAACCGGAGTCCAGCGGGCCCGATATCGAGTATGTCGAGGCCTTGATCGGCGAATTGGTGAACACCTGGGGCGTCGACCCGGATCGAATCTACGTCACAGGCTTCTCCAACGGCGCCGACATGGCGATCGTCTCCTCCCTCGTCCTCTCTGACCGGGTGGCGGCGGCCGCGCCAGTCGCGCCGTCGGGCACGGGTTCGGTCCGTGAAGTGATCGAGGAGTACGCCGCACCGGTGCCGGTTGTCGCCTTCATCGGGGAGACCGACGGCCGGGCAGAAACCGGCTTGGAGATGTTGGACGCCTGGCGCTCCGGGCTGAGCTGTGACAACGCCGCGCTCGAGGAGACGGACGGATGGACGACCACGAATTGGACGTGTGACGGCGATCCGTTCCGCGTCCACGTAGTTGCTGACCAGGGCCATGTGTGGTTCGGCAACCCTGGTGACCGCGAGACGATGTGGGCCAGCGAGACGATGTGGGAGTTCTTCAGCGAGGGCGGCTGACGACCCGCTCGGACCACGACATGAGTCCCGGCCGCCGTTCTAGTCGCCGGACTCGTCAGCCGGCTCGGCGTCGACCCCGGCCTCTGCCCGCTGCTCGGCAGTGATGGGCGCGGGTGCGGCGGTCAGCGGGTCATACCCGTTACCGGTCTTGGGGAATGCGATGACATCGCGGATCGATTCCGAACCGGCCAACAGCGCAACCACGCGGTCCCAGCCGAAGGCGATTCCACCGTGCGGAGGCGCGCCGTACTTGAACGCCTCCAGAAGGAACCCGAACTTCTCCTGTGCCTGTTCCGGGGTCACACCCATCACCTGGAAGACCCGCTCCTGCACGTCACGGCGGTGGATACGGATCGATCCACCACCGATCTCGTTGCCGTTGCAGACCAGGTCGTACGCGTAGGCGAGCGCCGCCCCGGGTTCGGTGTCGAACGTGTCCTCGAACTCCGGCTTGGGCGAGGTGAACGCGTGGTGCACCGCCGTCCACGCACCGGATCCGACAGCCACCTCGTCGGTCTCGGTGACCGGCTCGAACAACGGCGCGTCGATGACCCAGACGAACGACCATGCCCTTTCGTCGATCAGTTGGACCCGGCGGCCGATCTCGACCCGAGCAGCGCCGAGAAGCGCCTGGGACGGCTTGCGGAATCCGGCTGCGAAGAAGACCGCGTCGCCGGGCCTCGCTCCGACCAGGCCGGCCAGGCCGCCCTTCTCCTGTTCGCTGAGGTTCTTGGCCACCGGACCGCTCAGCGATCCGTCCTCGCCGACCAGGACGTACGCCAGCCCCTTCGCACCGCGGGCGCGCGCCCACTCCTGCCAGCCATCGAGTTCCTTGCGGGTCTGGGACGCGCCGCCAGGGTGGACGACGGCTCCCACGTACGGTGTCTGGAAGACCCGGAACGTTGTGTTCGCGAAGTGGGACGTCACCTCGGTCAGCTCGAGCGCGAAGCGGAGGTCCGGCTTGTCCGTGCCGAATCGGTCCATCGCCTCGTGGAAGCTCATGCGTGGAATCGGTCGCGGGACGTCGTGCCCGATCAGCTTCCACAGCGCTGCGACGATCTCTTCGGACAGCGCCATCACGTCGTCCTGGTCCACAAAGCTCATCTCGATGTCGAGCTGGGTGAACTCGGGCTGACGGTCGGCTCGGAAGTCCTCGTCGCGGTAGCACCGAGCGATCTGGAAGTACCGCTCGAACCCCGCCACCATCAACAGCTGCTTGAAAAGTTGCGGTGACTGCGGCAACGCGTACCAGGAACCGGGCCTGAGGCGGGCCGGAACGAGAAAGTCGCGGGCGCCTTCTGGAGTCGACCGAGTCAGGGTCGGCGTCTCGATCTCGACGAAGTCGTGGGCGAGCAGCACCTCACGAGCGGCCTGATTGACCCTGGACCGCAGGCGCAACGTGGCGGCCGGCCCCGGGCGGCGCAGGTCCAAGTACCGGTGCCGCAGGCGGATCTCCTCACCGACCTCCACGTGTTCGTCGAGCTGGAACGGCAACGGGGCCGCTTCGCTCAAGACGGCGACATCGTTGGCGATGACTTCGATGTCACCGGTAGGCAATGCAGGATTCTCGTTGCCTTCCGGCCGCCGGGCGACCGCACCGGTGACTTGGACGCAGAATTCGTTTCGCAGTCCGTGGGCGACTGCCTCGTCCCTGATGACCACCTGCGAGACACCTGAGGCGTCACGAAGGTCCAGGAATGCCACTCCCCCATGATCACGCCGCCGCGCGATCCAGCCGGTGAGTATCACTGTCTGGCCGGCGTGCTCGGCGCGGAGGTCTCCGGCCGAATGGGTCCGAAGCACGTGGATCCTTTCCAGTACGGTGCGAGTCGAGGCGTCCTGATCCTATGTAACCGGGCGTTCCGGCGCCGAACCAGCTAATAACCGGTTGCCGCCCGACTCGGCGTTGGGCAGCCTCGCCGCATGGACATCCGAATTCAGTGCCTGGTGATCGACGCTCTTGATCCTGCCGCCCAGGCCCGGTTCTGGGCCGCGGCCCTGGGCTGGAGGGTCACCTACGAGAACGAGAATGAGTCCGTGGTCGAGCCGCCGGCCGGCAGCGCAGAGGAGAACGTCGCCCCTGACCTGCTTTTCGTCAGCAGCGTCGAGCCGAAGGGGCACAAGAACCGGCTCCACCTCGACTTGCGGCCGCTTGATCAGCAAGCCGAGGTGGATCGGCTCGTCGAGCTCGGCGCCCGCCCGATCGACATCGGCCAGCCGCCCACGGCCAGCTGGGTGGTGCTGGCCGACCCCGAAGGCAACGAGTTCTGCGTGCTTCGGCCGCTGACGCCTGAGGAGTTGGCGGACGTCACATCAGAGTGAGCTGCTCTCCGGCAGGTCGAACACCGGCGGAGTCGTGCTCCTCGTCTTCCCCGGCGGCCAGGCCCCGCGCCTGGCCGCGCGCCGATCGGTCCAATCCGTACCGTTCCAGCAGCGGCTTGAGCCTGGCCGCGAGGACGTCTCCGTACGAAGCTCGAACGTACGCTCCGCGCCCGTACAGATCCTCGTAGGCGCCGATCAAATCCGGTCGCTCGCGGCTCAGCCATGCCATGAACCACTCCCTAGCGCCCGGCCGCAAGTGCAGCGGAATGGGTGTGACGCTGGTCGCTCCCGCGGCGGCAAGCTCCGATACCGCCGCCTCCAGATGTTCGATCGAGTCGGTCAGGTGCGGTAGCACCGGCGCGAGCAGGACGCCGCAGTCGAAGCCGGCATCTCGGATCTCCCGCACCAGGGCGAGCCGTGCCCTCGGCGACGGCGCGCCCGGCTCGAGCCGCTCGTGCAGTTGTTCGTCATAGATGGCGACCGAAACCGCCAACCCGACCTCGACCTCGCGGGCGACTCTGGTGAGCAGCGGCAAGTCGCGCCGAAGCAGTGTGCCCTTGGTCAGGATCGAAAACGGCGTGCCAGACACTGCGAGTGCACCGATGATGCCGGGCATCAGCCGGTAGCGGCCCTCGGCCCGCTGGTAAGGGTCGGTGTTGGTGCCCAGCGCGACGTGCTCGCGGGTCCACGAAGCCCGGCCGAGCTCGCGCGACACCACGTCCGGCGCGTTGACCTTGACGACTATCTCGGAGTCGAAGCCGGTCCCGGTGTCGAGTTCGAGCCAGGAGTGCGTGCCCCGGGCGAAGCAGTTGTGAGACACCACGCCATTGGCGATGAAGTCGCCGGTCCCAGTCGTGATGTCGTACATCTCACGTTCGGGACCGACCGGGCCGATCGATACCACGCGCAGCCCGGGTTCGCTGGTGACGGTGCTGCCGGCAATCTTCCGCCTGCGGGCATGCCGCGGCAGGTGGCGCAGAGCGGAAGCGCCGACGAACTGGTCGGCCAGGGTCAGCTCGGCGACCGGTTGCCAGCCGCGAGTCGTCAGGAACCGATGGTCAGGGCTGGCCACGAACGTAGTGCCGTCCTCGAGAACGAGTTGGACGGCCGGCTTGGTAGTTGACCAGTGGGCGTGAACGTCGGTCGGCCGGTACTGCCGCCGGCGCCCGGTCCGTTCGGTGCCGATCACAGTGTCGCCGACCCGGATCTCAGCGAGTGGCTTCTGCCGTCCGTCGCTCATCAGGACCGGTGTGTCGCCCGCCAGGCAGTACACACACGCGTGGCTGCAGCCCCGGTATGGATTGATCGTCCAGCGGAACGGCAGCCGCGATGCCTCCGGGACCTTGTTGAGCACGCTGCGGGCGCGAACCTCGTGGAACGTGACGCCGGCAAAATCCGGTGTGCGCACTGAGCGGAGCAACCCGGGTATGCGGGCCAGGCCTGGCAGTGCGCCCTCATCGAGCGCGTCTAGAGCCTGGGCTTGCCATCGCACACTTCATTCGAACATACGTCTGACTGTTTGGCAAGTAGCGCAGACCTTCGGGGCTAGGGCCAGAGGTCAGGACGCCGCGTCTGAGAGCCGCTTGACGAGCTCGTCGGAAAGCCGGTCCAGGGCGACCTCGAACTGTTCGCCCGTGCTCATCTCCTTGACCTGTGCGACCCGGTCGGCGAGGTCGCGATCTCCGACGACGACGGCAAACGTCGCGCCGCTCCGGTCGGCCGCCTTCATCGCACCCTTGAGCCCGCGGCCGCCGGTGGCGATGTCCGCTGACACACCGGCGCGGCGAAGCTCGGTCACCAGCGCGAACAGTCGCCGCTCGGCGTCCTCTCCCAGCGGCACGGCGAACACAGCGCATCCGGGCGGCTCTGGCGACCCGAGGCCCTCGGCCTCCATCGCCAGCAGTGTCCGCTCGACGCCGAGCGCCCAGCCGACGCCGGGCAGCCTAGGGCCGCCGAGCGACTCGGACAGCCCGTCATATCGCCCGCCGCCGCCGATCGCCGACTGTGCGCCGAGACCATCGTGGACGAACTCGAACAGCGTCCGGGTGTAGTAGTCGAGCCCACGCACCAGGCGGGGATCGTCGAGGAAGTCGACGCCGGCATCGGTCAGGAGCGTCCGCACCTTGTCGTGGTGGGCTCGGTCGCCGCCCGAGAGGAAGCCCGTGATCAACGGAGCGTCGGCGAGCGCTGCCTGCATCTGCGGGCGGGTGTCGTCGAGGACGCGCAGCGGGTTGAGCTCCACCCGCCGCGCGGTCTCCTCGTCGAGATCGAGAGCCCGCAGGTACTCCTGCAGCGCCGCCCGGTACGCCGGCCGCGATTCCTCCGACCCGAGTGAGTTGAGCAGGACGCGGAACGAGGACAGCCCGAGGTTACGGTACGCATCGACCGCGAGAACGATCGTTTCTGCGTCGACCGTAGCGTCCTCGGTCCCGACAACCTCAGCACCCACCTGCGAGAAGTGGCGATAACGGCCGCGCTGCGGGCGTTCGTACCGGTAGTACGAGCCGGAGTACCACACCTTCACCGGCAGGGCACCCCTGTGCAGGTTGTTCTCCAGGATGGCCCGTAGCACCGGCGCGGTGCCCTCGGGGCGCAGTGTCACGTCGTCACCACCGCGAGTGGTGAACGAGTACATCTCCTTGGTCACGACGTCGGTGGACTCGCCAACACCGCGGACGAACAGTGCGGTCTCCTCGAATGCGGGCGTTTCGATATAGGCGTACCCGGCCCGGCGCAACGGCGCGGCCATCGCGTCACGAACGGCGAGCACGGCCTCGCCACGCGGCGGTACCAGGTCGAACGTTCCTCGTGGGGCGCGAAATGTCGAACTCACGATGTCCCTTGCAGTGTTCAGTGCCGCGCAGGTGAGCTCAGCCCCTGGAGGAAGGGGTTGCTCGCCCGTTCGCGGCCGATGGTGGTCGCTGGGCCGTGGCCGGGCAGGACGGTGGTGTCGTCGCGCAGCGGGAGCACTTTCTGAGCGAGGCTCCGGAGCATTGCGGCGTGGTCGCCGCCCGGCAGGTCGGTGCGTCCGATGCTGCCCGCGAAGAGCACGTCGCCGGACAAGCACAGCTCAGTGCTTTCGTCGCCGCCGCTCGGCAGGCGGAACATCACCGACCCCTCGGTATGCCCGGGGGCATGGTCGACCGTAATGCGCATGCCGGCGAACTCGAGCGTCGCACCGCCGGACAACTGCCGCACGTCGTCGGGTTCGGCCCACTGCGCCGATCGGCCGAATTGGAGTTCCAGCATCGTCACCAGGCTGGGATCGAGGGTCTTGAGGGGGTCGGCCAGCCGGTAGCGGTCATCGCCGTGGATGTATGCGGCGACCCCCCGCGAACCGCACACCGGCGTCACAGAGTAGACATGGTCGAGGTGACCGTGGGTCAGCAACACCGCTTCGGGCTTGAGCCGGTGCTCGCGGAGGACCTCGTCGAGCCGGTCGAGGACACCGATACCGGGGTCGACGATCACACATTCCTGGCCGGCACCCGGGGCGAGAACGTAGCAGTTCGTCCCGAAAGCCGCGGCAGGAAATCCGACGGTGAGCACGCCGTCAGCCTATCGACGGGTGTCGCAATGAGTCGAACTCGTTACGTAACGCACGGCTTGGACTGCCTAGACTGTCCCAACCCGGGGAGGTAAGCCGGCCTGCCCGGTAACGGGAGGGAACGAAGGAGTACCGGTGGCGAGCACTAGGGAGCGTCGTCGTCGCCAGCTCGCACGCGAGAAGTGGGAGCGGCAACAGGCTCGCCGGGCTGCGGTTGCCCGGCAGCGCCGGATGATCCTGGCAATCGTTGGAGCCGTCGTGCTGGTCGGCGGGCTGGTCGTCGCCCTCGGCGTCTGGTGGCTGCCGGACGACGACACCGATGCGTCGGCGAATGCGACCGACGGCCCATGTGTATACACCGAAACCGAGCCGGTGGAGGGCGTAGGCCTGCCGCCCGGCGAACCGGTGACCGCAACCACGGCCACCATCACCCTGAACGGCTCGCCCGTAACCGTCGAGCTGCTCGCCGAACAGGCCCCCTGCACCGTGAACTCGCTGGTCCACCTGGCCGGCACCGGATACTTCGACGGCACGAGCTGCCATCGGTTGGCGACGTCTGAGACACTCCGGGTACTTCAGTGCGGTGATCCGACCGCGACGGGCGGCGGCGGTCCCGGATACGAGTTCGGCCTCGAGAACGTCGACGGCGCGACATATGAAGCGGGGACGGTCGCGATGGCTCGCCGCGCTGACGATCCGGACTCGAACGGCAGCCAGTTCTTCCTCGTGTACGAGGACTCCGAGCTCCCGCCGGACTACACCGTCTTCGGTCGTATAACCGATGGGATCGACGTGCTGACCCAGGTGGCCGAGGCCGGCACCGAGGACGGCTCGACAGATGGCGCCCCAGCCGAGCCGGTGACCATCGACAGCCTCGTCACCGAGCCATGAGCTACCCGGAAAGAGGAACGACCGTGACCGAGACTCCAGGTACTCGCGGGACGCCCGAGGAGCCGGACCAGGCGCCGTCGTCGCCGGCCACGGTGGCAGAGAACACCTGGGGCCGGGTCGATGAGAACGGGGATGTCTACGTTCGCACCGCGGCCGGTGAGCGCCATATCGGCTCGTGGCAGGTCGGTCAGCCCGAGCAGGCATTGGAGTTCTTCGCCCGAAAGTACGACGACCTCGTGGTCCAGGTCGACCTCCTCGAGCAACGGCTCGAGTCCGGCGTTGCGGCGCCGGACGAGACGGAGGCCGCTGCGGCCAAGCTTCGGAACATGCTCGCCGAGCCGCATGCCGTCGGCGATCTCGATGCCCTGACACGCCGCCTGGAGCACATCGAGCAACGCGTCGACGAGCGGCGCGCCGAGCGCCGGGCGGCCCGGGCCCGCGCGCTGGATGAGGCTCGTGAACGCAAGGAGCAGGTCGCAGCCGAGGCGGAGGAGATTTCGCGGGGCGACGACTGGCGCAACGGCGCCGATCGGCTACGGGCACTGCTCGATGAGTGGAAGTCCCTCCCCCGCCTCGATCGGGCTACCGACGATGCGCTGTGGCGGCGGTTCTCGACTGCCCGCACCCACTACACCAGGCGCCGCAAGACACATTTCGCCGAGCTGGCCGAGCGCCGCGAAGAAGCGAAGGTGATCAAGGAGCGGCTGGTCAAGGAGGCCGAAGAGCTCTCCTCGTCGACGGACTGGGGCGCGACCGCCCGGCGGTACCGCGAGTTGATGTCGCACTGGAAGGCCGCTGGCCCTGCGCCCAAGGCGGTGGACGATGCGCTGTGGAAGCGGTTCCGGGCCGCCCAGGACACGTTCTTCGGGGCCCGGTCCGAGACGTTCGCCAAGCGCGACTCGGAACAGCAGTCCAACCTGCAGGCCAAGCAGGCTCTGCTGGCCGAAGCCGAGGCCTTGCTTCCGATCACCGACTGGAAGGTAGCCCGAGCCGCTCTGCGCTCGATTCAGGAGCGCTGGGAGGCCGCAGGACACGTCCCCCGAGACGCCGTCCGGTCGATCGAGGCTCGACTGCGCCGCGTCGAGGAGGCCGTTCGTGAGGCCGAGGAATCCGAGTGGCAACGCACGAATCCGGAGGCGCGGGCGCGGGCCGAGGCGACGGTCAACCAGCTGCGCGAGTCGATCAGCGACCTCGAGCAGCAGGTGGAAAAGGCACGCGAGGCCGGCAACGACCGCAAGGTGGCCGAGGCCGACGAGGCCTTGACGGCCCGGCGCGCCTGGCTCGAACAGGCCGAGCGAGCCCTCGACGAGTTCCGCTGAGGACGTCTCGCGGTGGTTAGTTGGTGCCGTTGCGGGTGCTGGTAAGCCGGTAGGCGTCGAAGACACCCTCGACGCCGCGGACGGCTCGAAGCACCGCACCGAGGTGCTTCGGGTCGGCCATCTCGAAGGTGAACCGGCTCTTGGCGATGCGGTCCGAGCCGGTCGACACGGTGGCCGACAGGATGTTCACGTGCTGGTCGGACAGTACCCGGGTGATGTCCGACAGCAGTCGCGCCCGGTCCAGTGCCTCGACCTGCATGGCCACGAGGAACATGCTGTTCGCGCTCGGCGCCCACTCCACATCGACCATCCGGCCGTGGTCGCGGCGCAGGGCGTCGACGTTGACACAGTCCTCGCGGTGCACCGACACGCCCGAACCGCGAGTGACGAACCCGACGATCTCGTCGCCTGGTACCGGTGTGCAGCAGCGGGCCAGCTTGACCCAGACGTCGCTGACGCCCTTGACCACGACACCGGGGTCACCGGGGGTCCGCTTGCGGTGGCGTTCCGGGATCGTCGTTTCGGCTGCTTCTTCGCTGGTGCCCTCCTCGCCGCCCATGCTCTGGACGAGCTTTTGCACGACGCTCTGGGCCGACACGTGGCCTTCGCCGACCGCGGCGTACAGCGCGGAGATGTCCGCGTACTGCAGATCAGAGGCGATCGCGGTCAGGCTCTCGGTGGAGAGCATCCGCTGGAACGGCAGGTCCTGTTTGCGCATCGCCCGAGCGATGGCGTCCTTGCCGTGCTCGATGGCCTCCTCGCGCCGTGACCGCGAGAACCACTGCTTGATCTTGTTGCGGGCTCGGGCGCTCTTGACGAACATCAGCCAGTCGCGGCTCGGCCCGGCGCCCTCAGCCTTAGACGTGAAGATCTCGACCACATCACCGTTGTCGAGCGTGGACTCGAGCGGCACGAGCCGCCCGTTCACCCGCGCGCCTATACACCGGTGGCCGACCTCGGTGTGCACCGCGTACGCGAAGTCGACGGGGGTCGCCTCGGCCGGCAGCGGCACCACGTCGCCCTTGGGCGTGAAGACGTAAACCTCGTTCGACTCGATCTCGAACCGCAGCGACTCGAGGAACTCACCCGGGTCCTCGGTCTCCTTCTGCCAGTCCAGCAGTTGTCGGAGCCAGGCCATGTCGCCCGGAGCCTGCGAGTCGCCCGCTTTGTCCAGGGCTCGCCGGTCGACGTCGATGGACTTGGCGTCTTCCTTGTACTTCCAGTGCGCGGCGATGCCGTACTCGGCGCGCCGGTGCATGGCGAACGTTCTGATCTGCATCTCGACCGGCTTACCGCCGGGACCGATCACGGTCGTGTGCAGGGACTGGTACATGTTGAACTTCGGCATCGCGATGAAGTCCTTGAACCGGCCGGGTACCGGATTCCAGCGCGCGTGCACGACGCCCAGTACGGCGTAACAGTCGCGGACCGACTCGACGAGGACGCGGATGCCGACCAGGTCGTAGATGTCGGTGAAGTCGCGACCGCGGACGATCATCTTCTGGTAGATCGAGTAGTAGTGCTTCGGCCGGCCGGTGACGGTGGCCTTGAGCTTGGCCTCGCGGATATCCTGCTCCACCTGTTCGATGACGCTGGCCAGGTAGTCGTCACGAGACGGCGCACGCTCGGCGACCAGCCGGACGATCTCGTCGTAGACCTTCGGGTGCAGTGTCGCGAACGACAGGTCCTCGAGTTCCCACTTGATGGTGTTCATGCCCAGCCGGTGTGCTAGCGGGGCATAGATCTCCAGCGTCTCCCGGGCCTTGCGGCGTGCCGATTCCTTCGACACGTACCGCCAGGTGCGGGCGTTGTGCAGGCGGTCGGCCAACTTGATGACCAGCACCCGGATGTCCCTGGCCATCGCCACGACCATCTTGCGGACGGTCTCGGCCTGTGCCGCCTGGCCGTACTTGACCTTGTCCAGCTTGGTGACACCGTCGACAAGCATGGCGATCTCGGGACCGAAGTCGCGCCGCAACTCGTCCAGGTCGTAGTCGGTGTCCTCGACCGTGTCGTGGAGCAACGCCGCCGCGAGCGTCGGCGGCGTCATGCCCAGTTCAGCCAGGATCGTCGTGACGGCCAGCGGATGGGTGATGTACGGATCACCGCTGCGGCGCTTCTGGCCGGAATGAGCGCGGGCCGCCGTGTGATAGGCCTTCTCGACCACGCTGAGATCGGCCTTCGGGTGGGTGTTGCGCACAATGCGGAACAGCGGCTCCAGCGCCGGATCGGTCTGGTGCCGCTGCGAGGTGAGGCGGGCCAGGCGAGCTCTGACGCGGACCGGCGTCAACGCGCCTGTTGTCGTCAGGCTCTCTTCTGCCACCGCTCACCTCGCATTCGCACCGCCAGGAGGCAAGTCTACGGCCGGATGACCGTCAGATCTCGAGCAACACCTGTACCTCGAGGTTACCCAGGCGTTCCCTGCCACCGAGAAAGCCGATCGCCATGAGCACGCTCACCGCCACGACATGGGCACCGGCGCCGGTCACGAGCCCGGCGGTGGCCTCGACGGTGCCCCCGGTGGCCAGCACGTCGTCGACGACGAGCACCTGTGCACCGGGGCGGAACGCGTCGCTGTGGACCTCGATCGTCTCCTGCCCGTACTCGAGCTCGTAGCTGGCGGCGTTCGTGTCGTATGGCAGCTTGCCGGCCTTGCGAACAGGGACGAAGCTGGCGCGAAGGGCCTGCGCCACCGGAGCGGCGAGGATGAAACCGCGGGCTTCGATACCCACGACGGTGTCGACGATGGGCCTGCCGCCGGCATCGCGTCCCGCCGCCGCCAGTCCGGTCACCGCCGTGTCGAACGCGACCGGGTCGGCGAGCAACGGGGTGATGTCCTTGAACACGACCCCCGGCTTGGGCCAGTCGGGGATGTCGCGGATGCGTGAGAGCAGCAAATCGCGTTGTGCCTGGTCCAGCACTTGGGCTACCGCGAGTTGCCGTCGGGCTTGTCGTTGTCGACGGGCTGGATGGATTCGGCGCTCGACTCGTTGAACGTCGGACCCTGCCCCGCCGGCTCGTCGGGGAACACCTGGACGATCGCACGCCGGAGGTACCAGTTGGTGACGCCTGGTGCGACCTCGAGCTCGACGCGTTCGTCATGGATCGACACGACCGTGCCGAACAGGCCGGCGCCGGTCATGACCTTCGAGCCGGGACCGAGAGTGGACTGCAGCTGGGCCATCTGCTTGCGCTGGCGTTGCTGCGGGCGGATGAGCAGTAGGTAGAAGACGGCGAGCAGGAGGAGTGGGAGGAGGAGTGCTTCCATGAGATTCGCAGATCCTTGAGGAGGCTGGACATGGGGCTTACCGGTAAAGCAACCGCCCGCGCATTCTAGTCATCTTGGGAGAACAGGTCAGGCATCGCGTCGTCTTCAGGCGAGGCGAAGGGCGAGTATCGAGGTTCGGCAAGGCCGAGGTGCCGCCACGCCGCCGGGGTCGCAACCCGGCCGCGGGGGGTCCGGGCGAGCAGTCCCGCACGCACCAGGAACGGCTCGGCTACCTCCTCCACGGTCTCGCGTTCTTCGCCAACGGCCACCGCGAGCGTACCGAGCCCGATGGGTCCACCGGAGAACCGGCGGCACAGGGCGTCCAGGACGGCACGGTCCAGGCGGTCCAGACCGGCCTCGTCGACCTCGTAGATCTCCAGCGCCGCGCGGGCGATCTCGCCGGTCACGACGCCGTCGGCACGGACCTCGGCGAAATCCCGGACTCGGCGCAGCAGCCGGTTGGCGATTCTGGGGGTTCCGCGTGAGCGCCCCGCGATCTCACTGGCTCCGTCCGGGCGAAGCGGGAGGTCCAGCAGCCGGGCGGACCGCACCAGCACCTGCTCGAGCTCCCCGGGTTCGTAGAGCTCGAGGTGGCCGGTGAATCCGAACCTGTCGCGCAGCGGCCCGGGAAGCAGGCCGGTGCGAGTGGTGGCGCCGACCAGGGTGAACGGCGGCAGGTCGAGGGGGATCGCCGTCGCGCCCGGGCCCTTGCCCACCACGACGTCGACCCGGAAGTCCTCCATTGCGGTATAGAGCATCTCTTCGGCCGGACGTGCCATCCGGTGAATCTCGTCGAAGAACAGCACGTCGCCCTCGGTCACCGAGGACAGGATCGCTGCCAGGTCACCCGCGTGCTGGATGGCCGGCCCGCTGGTGATGCGCAGCGGCACCTCCATCTCCGCCGCGATGATCATCGCGAGCGTCGTCTTGCCCAGTCCCGGTGGACCGGACAGCAGCACGTGGTCTGCTGGGCGCCCTCGCGCCCGAGCGGCTTCGAGCATCAGGGAGAGCTGTTCGCGCAACCGCTCCTGTCCGACGAATTCGGCCAGGTTGCGCGGGCGCAGCGCCGCCTCGAGCGCGCGTTCGTCGGGTCCGGCGTCGCGGCCGACCAGCCGGGTGATGGTCTCGTCGGTCATGTCTTGGCCAGCGTACGCAACGCCGCCTTAAGCAGGGTCGGGACGTCAGCCGGATCGGCCCCGTCGTCGACCATCGGCGCGACCTGCTCGACGGCTGAGTCGGCATCCTTCGGTCCCCAACCGAGCCCGAGCAGCGCCGCATGCACTTGCTCGCGCCAGGAATTTGGTGCGCTGGCTCTCGAGTGGGCGAGATGGCCGTTCGTCGCACCGCCGGCCGCAGCTGGTGTACCCAGCTTGTCCTTGAGTTCGATCACGATGCGCTGAGCGCCCTTCTTTCCTATTCCAGGCACCTTCGTGAGTGCGGTGAGGTCTTCTGTCGCTACGGCGATGCGGAGGGTATCTGGGCTGTGCACTGCCAGCATGGCCTGGGCCAGCCGTGGCCCCACACCGCTTGCCGTCTGTAGCAACTCGAAGACCGCGCGCTCGTCGGCGTCGGAGAAGCCGTAGAGCGTCAGGGAGTCCTCTCGGACGACGAGGCTCGCGGCCAGTGTGGTCTCGTGACCGACTCGCACCTCGGCGGTCGTCACCGGCGTGCAATGCAGCGTCAGTCCGACGCCACCAACGTCGACAATTACCTCGGTGCCGGTCACGGCCGCGACCTGGCCGCGCACGTACGCGATCATTTCGGTCTCCATTCCGCGCCGGCCACGGCTGCGTCCAGCCTGGCCTGGGCCGATCCGCGCCAGACCTGGCAGATGGCCAACGCGAGGGCGTCGCTGGCATCGGCCGGCCGGGGGCGAACATCGAGCTTGAGCAGCCGGGCGACCATGGCCCCCACCTGAGCCTTGTCGGCCCGACCATTGCCTGTGACCGCCGCCTTGACCTCGCTGGGTGTATGCAGCGCGACCGGCAGCCCGCGGCGGGCGGCGGCCAGCACGGCCACCCCGCTGGCCTGCGCCGTACTCATCACCGTGCGCACGTTCTGCTGGCTGAAAACCCGCTCGACGGCGACCGCGTCCGGCTGGTGCTGGTCCAGCCAGGCATCGAGGGCTTCAGCGAGCATGACTAGCCGCTCCCCCAGTGCCAGTTGCGACGGCGTGCGGACCACCTCGACGTCGACCAGCGCGAGCGGGCGGCCGGGCGCGCCGTCGACGACACCAAGGCCGCACCTGGTCAACCCGGGGTCGACTCCGAGAACACGCATACCGCCCGCTTCCGTGCACGAACACCAGTTCGGCGATCACGCTACCCCGTAAGGCCCGCATCGCTCGGGCTGACACGCCAGGATCGGGCGCCTGAGTGCAAGCGGCGGCTTCTGGCGGCCGTGATGGCGCCGATTCCCAACCCGGCCACGGCGAGACCAATCGCGGCGAAACCACCGGCCGCCACTACTACTCCGGCCAGCAGCGCACCACCGCCTGCGGCCACGCTGATCGAGGCCTCACCGATGCCTTCCGCGCGCGGGCGGTCGGCGACCGGTACGGATTCTGCCAGCATGGCGCTCGCCCCCACCACGGCGGCGCTCCAGCCCAGGCCGAGTGCGGCCAGGGCGCCGGTCATCGCAACGCCGTGGGCAGGACTCGCGACGGCCAATGCGAAGCCGGCAAGACTGATCAAGCCGCCGCCCACGGTGATCACCACTGGGTGGCCGACAGAGTCGCCGAGCCGGCCCCATAGCGGGGCGGCCGCGAACATGCCCAGCACGTGGACGCTCACCACGATGCCGACATTGGCCAGGCCGTGACCGTGCCGAACCAGGTGCACCGGGGCGATCGCCATCGTGGCCACCATGGCCAGGTTCGCAGCGCCGAGCACGAACAGCGCGCGGCGCATTGCAGGTGAGCCGATGCGATTCGCACGATGCACGGCCGGCCGGGTCGACGGTCGAGGAAGGCTCGCCGGGGCTTGGGGCCCGCGGGCCAGCAACGTCGCTGCCAGGCCGAATGACGGCGCCGCGACGAGATACAGCCCGGCGACATGAGGCAATCCGGCGGCATGGGCGAGCGCCCCCGCAGGGCCGAGCAGGTTCGGCCCGGCGACCGCGCCGGTTGCGGCAGCGGCGAGCACCAGACCCATCGTTCCACCTGAGTGCCCGGCCTCGGACTCATCGGCCGCGGCGTACCGGGTCAGGAACACCGCGGCGTTCGCTACGCCCAGTGCAGCACTTCCGGCCAGCACCAAGCCGAAGCTCTGCAGGCTGACGGCAGCAACCGTCGTGACCGCACCGGCCACACCGACGAGATACCCGGCGGCGAGCGCCGCGCGCCGGCCGGCCCGGCGCGTCCACCACGAGATCGCGACCGCGCCGACCCCCGAACCGGCCACCAGGACGCCCAACGGCACTCCGGCCGCCTGCGTACTGCCGGTGATCTCCATGGCCACCAAAGCTCCGGCGGTGCCACCTGCGGCCAGGCCCAGGCTGCCGACGGCCGTCGCCGCGGCCAACCGCCGGACCGGGTTCACTGACTTCGAGGAGTTAGTCACGGCTCCAGAGTGGTGACCGGAGATCGGCGCGTCCAACACTTGTTCCCATGTGATTAACTCAGTTCGGTTGTCAATGAGCGGCATGGAGGGGCTGCGCCCATGGCCCACGACCTTGAACCGCGGCTGCTCCGCCGGTTTCTGGCCGTCGCCGAGGAGCTGCATTTCGGGCGGGCCGCGGCCCGGCTCTTCATCGCCCAGCAGGCGCTCAGCCGCGACATCGCCCGGCTGGAGCACCAACTCGGCGTCCGGCTGTTCGACCGCTCCACGCGCCAGGTCAGCCTCACACCGGAGGGCGAACGGCTGCGCCCACGAGCGGCCCAGCTGCTCGCGGTCCATGACGACGTCCTCGCTGAGCTACGGGTAGGGCAGCGCCCGCTCGTCGTGGACGTCTTGCACGACGGCTCAGCCGCTTCGCGGGTACTTGCCGCGGCGCGGAACAACGCGTCCGGCCACGCCTTCGAAGCGCGGTTCCACGGCGGTTTCGGCGCCGCCCTCACCGCGCTTCTAGCCGCCCGGGTCGATGTCGGATTCGGCCGGTGCCCCGCCCAGGTGTTGACGCCCGACCTCGTCCGGCGTCTTGTCCGGTTCGAACCGCTCGCTCTGCTGCTGCCCGATGACCACGCGTGGGCGGCGAGGCCGGCGATCGCGATGAGTGACCTGCGTGGCATGACGATCGACACCAGTGCGGGCAATCCGGACGCCCCTGAGTGGGTTGATCTTGGCGCACTGCTTGTGGCGGCCGTCGGAGCAACCGCCGCGCCCGAACACCATCCGGGCATGGCGGCGGTCGCCGCAGGCGGCGCTGACGAGACGGCCTATCACCTTCGAGCGACCGGATGGCCCATCTTGACCAGAGTCGACGTGCCTCGCGTCCCGCGATCTGTGATCCTGCCGCTGGTCGATCCGGTACCGCTGTACCCCTGGTCGATGGTGTACGGGCGTGCGCTCGATCATCCGGCGCTGGCCGA
>Ga0299914_10000188_pt1 | contig 36541 bp, 28 predicted proteins | sample RVTome_10_FD_201361 | JGI IMG/M metagenome (GOLD analysis project Ga0299914, IMG submission 201361) | Soil microbial communities from uranium-contaminated site in the Upper Colorado River Basin, Wyoming, United States - RVT153D57 (version 2) ... | reverse complement strand
CCACCGGGACGGCCGTGGGTGGCCCGTTTGGCGGCGCTGTTGGCGCTCTCACCGGCATCGGCTTCGACCTCGCAGTGACCAAGACGGTGGAGCTGGTGGAGCGGCCCGAGTTCGAAGCCGACGTGCACCGGGCGGTGGCTGCGACCTATGGCGAATGGCGCGAGGCGGTGGAGCGATCGCTTCAGCACGCTGTCGGCATCTGGTTCGGCGACACCATCCAGCTGCTCAAAAGCTTTGACGAACTGCAGCCCGAAGCGCCGGACGCGGGCATCGGCTGAGCAGATGCGGCATGCGGCCCGACCGCCACGAGCCTCGCAGGAACCCGGTCGGTCCCGCCGATCCGCCGTCGTTCAGATCTGGAGCAGGGCCGCGCCGACCTTGGCGCGGAGCGCGGGGTCGGCCTGAACCGCCTCCAGGGTCGCGGCGTCCACGAGCACCGCGTCGACCCCTGGGTCCCGCTGGGTCAGCCGCCGCAGTATGCCGGCAGCCGGGTCCTGCGTCGTCGTGGCGACCGGCGTCAGCCGGATCGGCGTCGCCGCTTCGATCGCCTTCTTCATGCCGCCGAGCAGCTTGCCGTGCAGGCTGTGCACCAGCACCCGCATGGCGCCGGTCTCGAGCGTGACGCCCTGCATCGCCTGCCCGGCTGCCTCGGGGTCGGCGGCGCGGTTCTCGTCGAGCGCGACATCGGAAGGCACGAGGTTCTCGCGCTTGAGCGCCGGCCGGTCGAGAGCGGCATCGAGCGCGCGGCCGACCCGCTTCTGGATGGCTGCGGACAGCGGCTTAAAGAACGCGGATTCGCGAACCGGGATCAGGCTGATCGCGTTCCCGCCGGCCACGAGCCGGGCGTGGGGCCGGCCGAGCAGGAACGGCAGCACGAGGTCGCCGCCGCGCCGGCCGTCGCCGGTCGGATAGGTGAACCCGGAACGCGCCCGCGGATCGACGAACAGATCGCCGTCGAGCAAAAAGCGTGAATCCCTCTGCGACCAGATCCGGTTGCCGTACAGGACCGCGCGCGCCTCGACCGTGGTCTCGAGCAGCCCCATCGTCTCGAAGATCCTGAAAAAAATACTCGCGAGCCATCGCAGCGCGTTCCTGGATGGCGTCCAGATGATCGCCTGATTCTCCCTGCCGCCAAGGTCGGCGGCGACCGCGAAGGCTGCATCCAGCCGGGTCGGCCGGAAGGCGAACATGTCCCGTGGCTGAGCGTCGTTCATCCACCAGTGGAAACGCTCATCGGTCGCCACGGGCCAGGGCAGATCGATGATGACAGCGCCGACCGGGCGGCTGGCGAGGCCGGCGACGGGACTCTTCAGCGCCGCGGGGTCGACCTGCATGTCGAAATCGAACCGGAGGCCGCCTACCAGGACGCCGGGGTCGAGCACCTCGTCGAGCCCGAGCGGCAGGGTGAGCTGCCCGTTCTCCTGCGGGTTCGCCCGGAACACGCCGGTGACGTGCATGCCGGGATCCTGACCTCCGCCGGTCTTGCACAGAAAGTCGATCAGCGCGGCGACAGTGTTCGAGCCGGTCTGCGCCTGACCGTCCGGGCAGATGTCGGGGCCGAGATAAATGCAGCGCGCGTTGACGAAGCGGGCGGTGAAGGTGAGCATCTCCGGCGCGGCCGGGACCGGCGGATCGAGCGGTATGGCGTTGACGACCACGACGCCGCCGTTGGTCTCGGTCTTCTGGCCGGCAACGATGAGCGCGGACGCGATCCCCTTCTCGTCGGTAGCTGTTTCGGCCGGAGCGACCGCCGCGTCGCCGGCGACGACCTTGAAGGCGAGCCTGACACCCTTGAGCGGCTGCCTGCCCCAATACAGGCCGACCGTGAGCGGCGCTGGCGCCCGTTCGCCTGCGCACAGCTCCTGGCCGTCGCCGCCCAAGAGGACCAGCTCGAGGCGCGGGCAGAGCTTATCGAGCGCCGCCTGCACGGTCGTCGCCGTGCCGGGCTTGATCGTCTTCTCGAGCTGATAGGGGCAGTCGTCCGGATCGTAGGCGACCTCCGCGGCGACCGAGGTGGAAGCCGTGAAGCGGATCGGCAGGTGGACGGGATCGGCCTGCGGCGGGTCGCTCGCGTCCAGGAGCTCGGCCAGGACGTGGTGGACGTGACGCCTGCGATCGACGGAGAACGCCGCGTTTGCGACACCGTCGCCGCCGGTGCGGAGGATCAGCTCAGCACCGGTGTCGCTCACCACGTCGGCCGGATCGGTTCCCCCCGCCGGCGCGAGCCGGCCGGGCTCGCTCGCATCGGTCACCCGGAAACGCACCAGCCGCCCCTCGACCGGCGTCCGGCCGCGCGCAACGCCGGCGCGAAACGGCTGATCCAGCATGACCAGCGGCCCCTGCCCGGCGCCGACCAGAACCGGCATGGCCTCCTGGCCGTCTCCGCCCAGATAGAAGAAGCTCTCGAGCCGGGTCAGGGGCGGAAAGACAGGCCGGCAGTCGCTGCTAACGGTCCAGGTGCCATCCGCCGCCAGCTCGACGATCGCGAGCGACATGTAGCGGTGCACGATGCCGAGCGCGGGCAGGAACTCCGGCTCCCCGCTGCCTGCGTCGAGCGGCCACTCAATGCTCGCGGTCAGCGTGCGGGCGGGGATCAGCCAGTGATCGCCGGCATGGGCGAGACCGGCGCCGATCTGCACCTCGATGCCGTTCTCGAGCGCGAGCCATTCGCCGGCCTTCGCTTCCGCCGGCGGACCACCCTCCCAGCGTCGCACCAGCCCGGTCGTCGGCAGGATATCGGCGTTCGGCTCGTTGTCCTGGATGAGCGGCTGGAGGGTGAGCGGGTCGAGGATCGTCTTGATGCCGAGCCGCGTGCCGACCACCTCACCGAGCTCGACGAAGAATCCCGCCTCGCCCCTCAGGATGCGGCCCTCGTCGAGCACCTCGAGCCACTCGCCGGGCTTGAAGGCGGTGACCGCGTCCTTGCCCGTTTCCTCCACGACCAGGCTGCCGTCCTCGACGTCCAGGAGCCGACTGCGGTGGATCGCGTTGTCCCGCGACCACTTGACGAAGACCTGGTCCTGGCCCGCGGTGCCGCCGACCTGGACCTCGACCCGATAGAGCCGGTTCTCGAGGCTGCGGTAGCCGCCGGCCGAGGGCAGGACGCACGGGTCGGGCGTCTCCTCGGTCGGGTTGGTGCGCGCCGCGAGACGTGCGCGTTCCGCGTCGCCATCGGGACTCCAGTCGGGCCCGAACCACTTGCAGATCGGCGGCGCAGGCAGGTCGCCCGCGTCGATCAGGGGCTGCAGCGCGAGCAGCCCGACCTGCCAGACGACCTTGGTCCGCAGCGCAGTATCGGGCCCGCCGAGCGCCACGTCCTTCAGCGCCGGGTCCTCGAGTGCGGTGATCTCCCGCTCCCATACGTCCAGATAGGCGAGATAGGGGCCGGGCGCCTGCACCGGCGGCGGGTCAGGAAGGTTCGGCTGCGCGCCGTAGGTGGCGAGCGCCGCGACAATCTGGGTCCCCCCGCCGATCCCCTTGGCGAGCTTGAGGCGCTGCAGCCCGCCATCGCCATCCTGGGGCGCCAGGATCTCGGCGACGGTGGTCAGATTGGACTGCGGATCGGCGGCCGGCCCGACCCACTGGCCCGCCGCGAGGCGGGGCCCGTCGATGACCTGCCAGACGGTATTGGCGCCGCTGCCCGAGACCTTCTCGAGCGTTGTCGGGCCCGCGGCGACATGCTCGACCAGCACGCCGCCGACATAGGCGCGGCCCGGGCCGATCGCGAGATCGGCCGCCGATCCGGCGGCGACCGGCGTGAGGGCGAAGCCCGGCGCATCCTCGGGCACCCCGGTCGGGCCAACGACGTCGCGGAGCGCCGTTCGCTCGCGATGCAGCGCAATGTCGACCGCCTCGTTCCAGTCGGCGTCGATCTGCACCCGGCCCTGCTGCAGGCGCACGCCGCTGAAGTGCTGCTCGGGCCGAAACGTGTGCCGCGTGTAGTCGCCGGTCATGGGGCGTTCTCACGTCATGAAGATGAACCCGGCCGCGAGCCCGAACGGCAGGTACTCGTCGAGCGCATCGCGCAGGTTCGCGACCCGGGCCGGATTGCCGAGCGCGTTCATCGCGCCCATCTCGCCGTCCCGCTCGGCGCCCTGCGCGATCTCCTGCGGGCAGGTGAGCGCGAGCTGCCCGAATGCCGGGTGGCCATGCGCGCTCGAGGTGAAGACCGGGCGGATGCGCGCCCGCAGCCTCGCGGTCTCGGCCGGGCTCAGTTCGCGCCCGAGCCGCTCGCGCTCGAGCGCGAACTGCAGGTCCGGAGTGCAGCGGTAGCGCCTGGGCGTGCGCGCGCCCGCCGGCACGTAGGAGAAGCGCACGCAGCCGTCCTGGCGTCGCGCGATGTCCGGCGGCCCAACGAAGATCGTGTCGTCCGCCTCGAGCGTCCGGCCCTCGATCCGGCCGAAGATCGTGGCGCGCTGCACGACCAGATCGGCGTCGCCGGCGGCGACCACCTTCGGCACCGTGTCCGGATCGGGATTGGCGCTCAGGTCCTCGGCGATCACCGAGTCGCAGATCGACAGGGTGGCCGCGGCCGCCCCGAGATCGAGCGCGCCCGAGATCGCGTGGTCGATCAGGACCGACAGCTGGGTATTGCGGCCGCCGGCCCCGCTCTGGACCGACAGCCCAGGGCCCAGCCCGCCTGCCGCCGCGCCGGCGGTCGAATGGCGCAGCTCGAGGCTGCCGAGACGCCCCTCCGCGACCGTGACCGAGCCCTCGATCAGAAGCCCGTCCAGGATCAGGGCGCCCGGTCCCTCGCCCGCCGGCGCGTCGCCGACCGCCACGAGGCCGCTGCCCAGATGGGGCCTGCGATCCTGCGGCGTGAGCGCTCCGGGCAGGCGGCGAGCGGCGCCGCCGCCGAGGTCCTCCTCCGGCCAGCCGGCCGCGACCACCGCGAGCCTGGCGCCTGCCGGGATGCGGATCGTGTGCTCGGCGCCGGTCAGGTCGTCCAGATAGCTCGCGCTGTCCATGATCGCGATGATGCCGCGCGAGTTCTGGGCGGCCCTGGTGTTCCAGCGCACGATCGCCTCGGCGAGCGTCGCGACCACCTCGCCCAGCTCCTCGTCGTCGGAGAGCTCTTCCGCCCGCGCGCTCACGCCGATTTGCCACAGCGGCACCGGCGCCGCGCTGTCGAGCAGCGGCCCGATCCAGGCCCCGACCGAGCCCTGCCGGTCGTACGGCCCGCCGCCGATGTCGTGGGGCATGCCCAAGGCAAAGGCCGCCTCGAGCGGCTTGCCGGCGTCGTCGGGGTGGAGCGACAAACGGCCGAGGACCGGATCGAACATGACCTCGCCCGCCTCCCTGGGCTGGCGCCAGACGATCCCGCCCTGGCCGTCGTCCCGGTCCTCGAGGTTGCAGCAGCGCAGCTTGGCGGCCGGCAAGGTCTGCCCGTCGAGGCGCACCGTGAGGACCGGCTGGTCGGCGAAATAGGCGTCGCCGCCCGGCGCGCCCCCGCGCAGCGCCTCGAGCTCGTCAAACAGCGGCCGGCGGCGCAGCGGCCCGGGCAGGTCCGCCTCGGTGGCGAGATGGGCGAGCGTCGCCTCGGTGTGCCCGCGGTTGAACAACTCAAGGTCCCGGCGCAGTGGATCGAGGTGGAGGAACGCCGCGCCGAGCGCCGAGGCGGGCGGCTGGACGCCGCCCAGATACCCGTCCGGCTGGTCGAACACCAAGGGCAGATAGGCGCTCTGCAGCCGCCAGAGGAACACGCCCAGATTCGGGATGTTGTAGCGGCCCTCGCCGCTCTCGATCGGGCGCACGCCGACCAGATGGGCGGCGGTCCCGAATGGCCCGCCGGTCCGGCTCGCCGCATCCGCCTCGCCTAGCGAGACCGTGCCGAGATTCCCGGGTCGGATGTGGTTGACGTTCTGGTTCTGGATCAGGACGCGGAAGAACTCGACCGCGCGCGCAGGCCACCCGGTGGCGTCGCGCGCCAGCTGCTCGACGACCGCGACCGTCCCCTTGGCCTGGCGATAGGCGACCGTGTTGGCGACGTAGGCGCGCAGGCTGCCGCCGCCTTCGCCGAACGGCCGAAGCGGCCGGGCACCGACCAGATCGCCGATGTAGGGGACCGCCCAGTCCTCGCAGGTCTCGATGAACCAGTTGTCGTACAGGGCGTCGATGTCGCCCTCGACCACGGCGAGTTCGCGCGCGAGGATCCGCATCAGCGCCTGGAGCGGGCGGCCCTCCTCGTGGTCGCGCGCCCGGATGTGGCCGGGCAGCAGCGCGTAGAGCCGGTCCCCGGTGCGTTCAGCCATCGGCGGCCTCCAGGCTGAGCGTGATCGCCGGCGACAGCACGGTCAGGAGCTCGGCCGGCAGGATCTCGGCCGGCGTGCCCGCGCCGAGGCGCGCCGGGAAGGCGGGCAGAACCGAGGCGAGCGAGGGCGCGAGCGCCGGCTCGTCCTCGCGGTAGGGCTGCAGGGCGTCGAGATCGACGTGATCGACGCCTGCGACCCCCTGGATCGCCGCGATCACCTCCGCGGCGCTCACAGGCTGCGCAAGCGAGCGCGCCTGGTAGCCGAAGTCCGCCTCCAGCCGGGTGCGGACCGCCGCCTCCACGTCGTCGGCCAGATAACGCGGGTCGTGGACGACCTTCGCGGAGAGCTGGAACAGGCGCCGGGCATGTGGCGCCACGAGCAGGCGTCGGACCGGATCCCGCAGCCGCTCCATCGCGTCGCGCAGATTGACCAGCGTCGGGGCATCGCCCTCGAACACGCTGTCGGTCGCCGGCGCGACGGTCACCTGCACGATCCGCTCCCGGCCCTGCCAGAGCGTGTCAGCGCGCGCCTTGCCAATCCCGGCGAAGGCGCGTGCGAAGTCCTCGTAGTCGGTGAGCGAGACGATCCGGCCGAGCGTGCGCACGCTCTCCGGGGCGTGCTCGCGCGCATCCTCGAGCACCTCGGCCGCGGCCGCGCCGGTCGCGGGCGACGGGTTGATGACCGCGCGCACGCCGAGCGGCCGGGTCCTGAGCTGGATCAGCGTCCCCTCGGCGACCTCGCCCGCCACGCCCATGCCGCTGCGATAGGAGGCCTCGACGTTCAGCGCCCCGGTCGGCAGGCGCTTGCCACGCTCGCCGTCGCCGAAAACCACCCGCGTGGCCCCGTCGTCATCGATCCGAACCGCGTAGACCTCGTCGAGCGGTCCGGCCTCGTAGAGCGACGGGATCTCGGCCCATGCGATGCCGTTCACGCGCACCGTGAGCGTCGTGGCCGAGCCGGTCTCGGTTGCGGCGGAGATGAAGGTGAGCGGCGGCTTGGCGAGCGCGAACGCCTGGTTCGGGCGGGTCGCATCGCCGTCGCCCAGCACCTCCTCGACCCGTTCGCCGTGGGTCGCGAGCGCGAGGTTGGCGTTCACCCGCACGCTGGTCCGGCGATAGGCGAAAGCGAGCCCGGCTTCGAGCTGGAGGCGCGTGAAGCCGCCGGTATGGATCACGTCCTCGACGATCTGGGCCTCGGCCGCCTCGAGCCCGGGCGCGTCCGCCCGCTCGCCGGCGATCGAGACCGCGCGGCCCGGATTTAGGTCCAGATAGAGGCTGTTCAGCATGACCTCGTCGGCGCCGGCCTCGAGGTCCTCGAGGATCGGCAGGCCGGCGAGCGGCAGCGATTCGCTCGCCACCTTCGCGCTCGCGGTGCGGAACGTGAACGGCTGGAGGTCGGCCTTGACGGTGGTTCCGTTGGCGAACGGCGTGAAGTCGCCGCCGTCGGGCTCGCGCAGCACGAGACCCGTGGTCTTGCCGCTGAGCGCGAAGTCGCTGCGCGACTGGGAGGCGGCGGCGGCGATCCGGAAGCTCGCCGTCTGCCCGGCCGGCGTCTCGAGGAGGATCCAGCCATCGGGCACCGCCTCCTTGACCTCGCGCTCCAGGAACGCGTGCGCATCCTCGAGGGGATCGCCCTGGGAATCGGTCCAGACGGTCCGCGGCGCGCCGCCTGGGTCCCAGGACTCCTGATACGGATCGGCCGACGGGTCCTGCGCGCCGCCCCTGGTCTCGTCGGGCTTGGCGAGGGTCTCCCATTTCGGCGCGGCATTGCCGAAGAAGCCGAGGCTCTGGCGCAGCAAATAGAGGCCGGGTTGCGCGGCGCCGAGCTCGGGCGAGATCACCTCGGCCGGCTGGCGCACCAGGCGCATCAGCTTGATCCGCGGCCAGGCCTGGGTCTTGACCAGCGCCGAGAGCGCCGCTCCGGACCAGGTCGTGCGGAGCACCAGCCGGTCGACATTGACCGCATCGAAGGCAAGCGGCCGGGTCGCAACCGTCCCGAGCCTGAGCTTCGCGGGCCGGAACCTGAGCTGGAGCGGCTTGCGTGGCCGCGGCAGCGCGCCGATCGGCGCGAGATCCACCCGGGTCAATGCGTGGTCGCGATCCTCCAGCGCCGCTACGACGCGGAACGGCACGGCCTTCACAACCGGCGGGGCCGCGCCCTCGACCGGCCGCACCCCGACGCACAGCACCCGGTCTTCCGGCTGCAGCGCGAGCCCGGTGCCCCGCAGGTGGACGTGATCCACCGCGACGCCGCGGATGACCGGCTCGATCTCGGGGTTGAGCGCGGCGTCCTCTTCCAGGTCGTCGAGGGCGGCCGCGAGATCGAGGCCCTGCGTGACCGGGACGAAGTCCGCCGCCGCCGCGCGGTCGATGGTCACGACGTCGGCCGGCTCGATCGCGGCAAAGTCGAAGCTGTTGTCGAGGTCGAGCAGGTAGAGCTGGCCGTTGCGCTCGTCGGCCGAGCCTGTCGCGGACTGGAACAGAGCGAGGTTCTGGGGGCGCTCGGTGCGGGCCGGGATCGCATTCCATTCGGCGCGCGCCTCGATCGTCTCGACGGTCTCGAAGATCTGCGGCCTTTCGCCGGATTCCTGCGGCACGCTCATGACCTGCGTGCCCTCCGGGACCTCGACGACCCGGAACGGATCGTCGGCGTCCTCGACCGTGAAGGCGAGCCGGGTCGAGGCGGCGACGCCGGGGTCGAGCTCGTAGCCGATCGTGCGGGCGAGCTCGACCGCGGAGATCCGCTCGTCCGCGGTGCGCAGATAGCCTTCGTTCGCGATCCGCTCCTGATAAAAGCTCAGCACGTCGAGCGTGGACGCCCAGCCGTCCATCACCGCGATCGACGGGTCATCCGGGGTGCGCGAGGAAAGACCCCGGAGCGGCCGGCTAACCTCCTGGGTCGCCGCATCGGTCACCGTCTCGCGCGCGATCCCGGCCAGCATGCGCGCCAGGAACTCCGGATGGCGACTGATGCGATACGCGATCTCGTCCAGCCCCGGCCGGTTGTCGGGCCGGCGGGGGCCGAGATCGACGCCGCCGCACGGGTCGGCCGGTGCGCGCCCGTGCGGCCCGCTGCTCATCGCCCGCCCTCCATGAGAAAGCGGAGCCGGCCGTTCTCCGGGGCGTTCGGGTCGTTGTCGAGGCGCGCCACCTCGCGCGCGCCGATCGGGATGACACCGGCATCCCCATAGTCGACCGACTGGTCGTGCAGGCGGCGGAAGCGCCCCTCGCCCTCGATCCCTTCCAGCCGGAGGCCGATCCACTGCACGCCGGGCAACGCCATCGCCTCGGCGATCATCCGGCTCAGCCTGACCGGGGTGCCGAAGGTGAAGTTGTCCGGATGGAAGAAGCCGTGCGCGCCGTCGGCGCGACGATCCGCGCCGAACGCGTCGAGCAGCGCCCGCGCCACGTCCGCCGCGTAGTGGCCGCGAGCGACACAGACCGCGAGCGCGATGTCGAGCGGCACGTAGGCCGGGGGCTCGATCTCGAGGTCGTGGCCGGCGAGCCGAACCGGCTCTAGATGGGCGCGCAGATCGGCCTCGAACGGGGCGTCGACCACACGCCCGCCGACCGGATCGACGGCGAGGAACATGGTGTGCCAGCTGCCGGTCCAGCGCCGTTCCGCGGTGGCGCGCTGCACGTCCGAATGGGCCTCGGCGAAGCCCGCATAGTCGGCCGCGGTGACCGCGCGCCTCTGCCGACGGAACGCCCGAGGCGCATTGATCTTGATGGTCGTGAGGCGCTCCGGTGCAGCGCCGCCGAGCGCCGGCAACGGATTGGTAACGCCGCCGATCACGTCCGGGTCGTCGGTCAGCAGGTGGCCGATGGCATCGGCGCCGATCAGGCCGTCCGGGCCGTTGCCAACCCGCAGCCGGGCGAGAAAGCCGGCCCCTGCGGCGGGCCGCTTGCCAAACCGCCCGTCGCCGAAGCGCACACTCGCCGTGCCGTCGTTCGCGGTCTCGACGACGAATTCCGGCGCGTAGCGGCCGCTGCCCAGAAGATCGCCGCGAGCCGACCAGATCTCGCCGCCGTCCCAGAGCGTGAGCTGCGGGACTGCGGCCCCCACATCCTGGATCAGCGCGTCCGTCGCCGGACGCTCGCGCGCCGAGCGCGGATCGTACCGCACGGCCTGGGTCACCGGACCGGCGCCGAGGCAGGGGCGATAGACGCCCCCCGGCGGCACGGTCTCCGGGTCGAGCCCGGACTGGCCTTTCAGATCCGCGTGCAGGGAGGCGTTGACCATCGGCTCCGGGTTGCTGTTCGCGAACCGGAAGTCGAGCGTCCGGCCATGGTCGGCCAGGACGACGTTGCCCCGTGCGATCGCGCCCGGCCTCGCCCCGGCGCCGGCCAGGTTGAGCGGGAAGGCGAGCGCATCGGCGGCATGCCAGCGCACCTCCAGGACCGGGGTGTCGTCGAGCGGGTCGATCCGCGCGATCGGGTCCTCGGCCAGGCGCACGGCCTGTCGATGGGCCGGGTCGGGTGGGTCGTCGGCGGTGCCGCCGCGCGGCGTCTGCTCCTCGAGGATCAGGACCTCGCCCTTACTCAGGCCCAGCTCGGCGGCGGTTCCTACGAGATGCGCGACCGTCGTCCCCGCGGGAAGGCAGCAATCGGCACCGCCCCAGCTGTGGAAGGCGATCCGGTTGCGCGCCTGCCTGATGGCCGCGAGGTCCTCCATGGTCTCGAACACGATGGCGCCGGCGTTCAGCAGCTCCCGGTAGAGCGCCGGGTCGGGACGTATCGCAGGCCCGAGGCCCGCGGCATCCTCCTGCCGCCTCGGCCGGGTGAGGAGCACGGTGCCTTTCGGCAGCGCTGGCGCGTCCGGCTGGCCGGCGTCCTGGGCGGCGTTGATCGCGATCCAGACCCGGGCGTTGGTTCCCTCCCCGGCCGGGTAACCGAGCAGGCGGGCGTGCCGGCGCACCGATTCGCGCCGCCGGGCGCGCGGCAGATACGCTTCGGTCGCGACCGCATCCTGATAATAGCTCGCCATGTCCGCGGCGTAGGCGAGCACCTCGACCAAGGTCACGCCCAAGTCGGCCGGGCTGCGCTCGGTCCAGGCCGGCAGAATCACCGCCATGCGGTCGAGCATCAACCGGCGGAAGCTCTCGTAATCCTTCACCAGATAGTCGAGCGCGGGCGACGGGTCAGGCGACGCGGCGACGCCTTCGGACGGCGCGCAGTCGAAGTCGGTCGGGCAGTCGGCCTTGAACGAGAAGGCAAGCCCGGAGAGGACCGGGTCCATGTTGCCCGGAGGGTCGTCGTTGCCAGCGCCGCTGCGCAGGCGCAGGACGTAGCGCGAGAAGTCGCCCGCCCGGTCGAGCGTCAGGCGGAGCGTCCTGGCATCGGCCCCGGCCTCGACGCCCGTGACGTCGATGCCGCGGATGCGGGTTCCGCCCTCGATCACAATGTTGGCGGGACCGAGCAGCGGATCGCCGTCACCGTCGAGCACCCCGTCCGGCTTCAGGAAGACGAGATCGATCAGGCGCTGGCGCAACTGCTCGGACGGCGCGTCCTGGTCGAGCACCTCGAGGAAGTCGATCCCGTTCAGCTCGAGGCCGCCGATCTGCTTCTGCGAGGCCAGGACCTTTTGCCGGCGCTCCCTGGTGCCGCAGTGCTGCCGGATCTCCATGCTCAGGCCTCCCGCACCACGCGGACGACGCGCTCCTCGGCGCTCTCGAGCGCGCGGAAGCGCACCAGCACGGCAAGTGTTGCATCCTTGGCCCTGACATCCACGCCGCGCACCTCAATCAGCTCGGCGAGCCAGCGCTGCAGCGCGCTCTGCACGAGATGCTGCAGCGCATTGGCGAGCTCGGGCGCGTTCTCGGCGAACACCAGCTGGCGCACGCCGGCCCCGAAATCCGGCCGGTTCACCCGCTCGCCCTGGGACGTGAACAGGATCAGCTCGATCAGGTCGCGCACGTGCTCGTCCGCGCTCGCCCGGGCGGTGCGCCCGTCGGATCCGACCCGGTACGGGAAGCCGAAATGGGTCACGGGACCGCCCTCAGGTCACGAGCACCTTGGTCTGCACCGTCGCATAGGTCACCGGGCCCTGCGGGATCTGCTCGGCCGACTCGCAGAGGTCGGCCGGCCCCTGGAGGATCACGCCCTTGCCCTCGATCCGCACCTTCTGCGCCTTCATCTCGAGCTTGGCCTTGATGCAGGGCTGCGGCTTGCCGGTCGGCACGGTGAACGGGCAACCGGCGATCATCGCCTGATCGCCTTCCAGCATCGCCGGCGCCCCCTCGATCAGGACCTTGGACGAGGTGGCGATGAAGGTCGCCTTGGCGCCGTGAGGGCAGTTCGCCTGGGTCGCGAGGGTGTGGATCGGGAACGGCATCGGTGCCTCACTTCATGACCTTGAGGTTGGTCTTGTTGATCGAGACGCCGTCGGCCGCGAGCTCGATCGTGTTGCCGGCGCAGGAGATGGTCATGCCGGCGGGGCCGGCCTCGATCTTCGCGGTCCCCGCCGCGCCGCCGACCTCGACCTCGAGGCTGAAGCTCGGCGCGAGCGGGTTGTTGTCGATCTGGAGCGATGCCTTGTCGGTCAGCAGCAGGGTCTTGAAAATCGCGGTCGGCCCCTTGCCCGCCGGCTCCTCGCCGGCCGCCCAGAAGCAGCCCGACCAGATCGGGTAGTCGGGATCGCCGCGCTCGAACTCGACCCAGACGCTCGCCCCCTTGGGCGGGATCGCGAAGAAGCCGAGGCCCTTGCCGGCGTAGGGGGCCGCGGGCATGGCCCAGTCGAGCTTGCCCCTGCCGAGCACGTCCGGCACGCTGACCTGGACCCGGCCGAGCCCCTGAAGGTCGACCGGATTCTCGACGGTGCCGCGGTATTTGCCGAAGAAGGTCTTGCATTCCTCGTCCATCACGTCCTCAGCAGGGCCGGACCACGGGCAGCTTGGCGCCGGTCTCAGAGCGCGACAGCACGAAGTCCTGCTGATAGCTGCCGCGGGCGATCCGATGGGTGACGCTGCGCACCCGATAGGTGCCATCGAAACTGAAGCCGGCGCCGCGCAGATCGACCAGCGCGCGGGCGCGGAGCACGTCGTTGTAGCGCACGCTGTCGAGCGTGCCCGAGACGGTGATCGCATCGTCGGACGACAGGTCGACCTCGGCCTGGGCACGGGCGAGGGCCTGGGCGGCGGACAGGCCGCTGGTCTCGACCGGCTTCTTGGGCAGCTTGCCGGCATTGGAGGCCGCTTCCGGCACCAGGCCCAAAGGCGGCCGGGTCGGAAAGATCGCAATCACCGGCACCTCCTTGCCGGTCAGCCGGTCCTTCACCAAGCCCTCGACCAGCCGGGTCGAGAGCGCGTCCTGCGACAGGTTGATGTTGGAGACGTTGGTGAGCGGGCCGAGATTGACCGAGAGCGGGCACTGGGGAAGCTCGGGCCGGATCGGCGGCCCCCAGAACACCGTATTGGTGAACGGCGCCGGGCCCGCCTCGACATAGGTGACGTAGCCGTGGCGCTTGGCCATGTGCTTCAGATAGGCCCAGTCGGAGCAGGTCTGCTGCGGCGTCCGGTCGACAGGGATCGGCGGGTCGACCACCACCGGCGGAGAGACCGCGGGGATCATGCCGTATTGCGGGTAGCTCGCGATCAGCTTGGCGGCGATCACGGTCTCGTCCTGGGCCGGGTGCTCGGCCTGCTTGACCTCGCGGTCGAGCGCGACGCTGAGATCGTGGCCGGTGAGCACCAGCCGGCCCTGGCCCGGCTGGTCGCCCGGCACCACGTCGCGCCGGGTGACCAGGCCGTCCATGATGACCCGCGGCAGGATGTCGAACCTGACGGTCAGGATGACCCGGCAATTGACCTTCAGGACCTGGCTCGCGACGAGATCGTAGTCAAGCAGATCGATCGGGGCCGACCGCCCGATGGCGAAGGTCAGCCGGAAGCCGGAGCGCTCGCGGTCGGAATGGGTCACCTCGATGTCCTGCAGCGCCTCCAGGGCCTGCGGCGGCGCGGGCGGCGCGACCGGGTCGGGCCCGATCAGGACCGTGAGGTGGACGCCCAGGAGGTTCACGGCTTTGCGCCCGGAGCGCGCGGGACCGGCACCACCAGGCGCCGGCCGGGCGTCGCGGTCAGCGTCTCGGGGTGCATCGCCTCGTTGGCGTCGGCGATCTGCCAGAAGCCGGCGGGCGTGCCGAGCCCACGATGCGCGATCAGGTCGATCCGGTCGGAATCGGTGACCGTGACGCCGCCCGCCACCAGGTAGACCTCCTTGGGCGGGACCAAGCGGCGGGTCACGTAGGCCACGTGGCGGCCGTCCGGCTGCACGTGCTCGCGGAGCGGCAGCGAGGCGTAGCGGCTCTTCTCGTCGAACATGCCCTCAGCCCCCGCCGAGGGAGAAGATGTCGACGTCGTCGCCGAGCACCGCGCCGAGGTTGGACACGCTGGCGATGGTCGCCATCGTCTCCTTGATCACCTGGTGGCCGAGGAAGGCCCAATAGCCGGGATGGGTCAGCGGCAGGTCGTTGTAGGTCAGCACCTGCATCGAGACCTCGGCGCTCGCCCGGATCGGGTTGAGCTTCGGGTCGTGCGCGGTCTCGGTGATCGAAAGGCTGGTGAGCTTGACCGGCAGGACGCGCTTCCAGCCGTAGATGAACAGCGTGAGCGGCGCGACCGGCGGCACGACCTCGATGGTGCCGGCGAGCAGGAGCACCGTGTTCGCCACCACGAGCGCGCTCTTGGGATACACCAGCATCTCGATCGCGGAGAGCTGGGGATGGAGGCCGAGCGTGAGGGCGAGCTCGTTGCCCTGCTCGAGCTGGTCGGCGAGGTCGAGCTGCAGGCTCGCCGAGATGGTCTCGCGCGGCGCGCCGCCCAGGCGCAGCGCCTCGGTCCGGTCGCCGCCGGACTCGGCGTATTGCGGATCGATCGAGCGGGTGACCTGCTCCGGGTTGTACTGGAACACGATGATCGAGGCGAGCGGGTTGAAGATGTCGATCCCGATGATCGCCCCTTTCAGGATCTTGGGGGATGTGGATAGACCGGTCATGGCCCTACGTCGCGTCCCCAATCATTCCCGTCACTCTCTGGTCTCCACGTATTGGAATGCGCTCGTCTCGCCGCCGGAGAGCGTGTAGTCGAGCTCGGTGATGTAGACGTCCTCGGTCGGGCTCACGAGGTAGGTGATCTGCAGGCCGCCGCCCTCATCGCGCGTCTCGTTGCGCTCGTAGACCACCAGCCTGAGCCCGGTCATCTCGACGATCGCGCCTGCGATGGTGAGCCGCGCGTTCACCGGATGGATCTTGCCCGCCTTGAAGCCGGAGGCGCTCGGCAGGCCGCTGCGGATGACGATCTCGTACTTCGACTCCGACGACGGCTTCCAGTCTTTGGGCACGCCCTTCGGGCGGGTGACGATGACCTGCCCGCCCGTGCCGGCGCCCGCTTCTTTCTCCTTCTCGGCGCCGCCCGCTCCCTCGCCGGACCCCTCGGATTCCTTCTCCTCGCCGGCACCGCCCGCCGCACCGCCCCCGGCTTTGCGCTTTGCGCCTTCCTCGACCGTCTCCCTGGATTCCTCGGTCGAGCCCTCCTTCCCCGCCTTGTCCGCATCGGCCAGCTCGGACGGGGTCTTTGGAGACTTGGTCTTCGCGTTCTGCATGTCGGTCTGGAGCTGATCGATGTCGGTCTTCTGCAGATACTCGATCAGCGCCTGGGCCTTGGTGAGGTCGATTTCCGCTCCAGGCTTCCACCCTTGAGCCTCGGCAAGCTCCTTGAGCAGCGCGAGCTTGGCCGCCGGAACGTTCTCGAGCATCTTGGCGAGCTCCAGCTCCTCGGCAGTCGGCTGTCGCCCGGACCTGTCGCAGGCCTTATCGAGGTCAGAGAAATCAGGCTGCTCCGCCGCCGCTTCGGACTTTGCCTTTTTGAGACTGCACCCTCCAAGTATACTTGCAGGTATGAGTTCCTCCGCCTTGCCGAGCACCGCATCGGCCAAGGTCGACGAGATCGACTGGACTGTCGGATGCTTGGCGACGTGGGGAAAGATCTTCTTCATGAACCAGCATGACCGGACAAACATCGAGAATGCCCAGCTGAGCGCCGATTCCGCGATGAGCCAGAGACATCCGATGGCCGGCGGCGAAAGACAGGCGACAACTCGGATCGCCCACTGAATTATATCGATTACCGTCGCGGCTTTAGATAGAGTATCGAACGCAGTTGCGATTTTATCAATCTCTTTTTCGAATGGACCAAAGATCTTCTCTGCGAACGTACCGTCTTTCAGATCGATAATTATGTCTGCAAGCTCATTACCCACGAAATGAGCGGTAAGCTGCTTTTCCTCCATCTGGCTCAGCTGCTCGATCGTGACACCGCCAACCTCGAGCTTGCTGACCTCTTCTTCCACCCGGTCGATGTCGCCGCCGAACATCGACTGAAGCCGTTCCTCGGTGCAGGAGGCGACCGCCCCGGCAACGATCTCGGAGGTCCTGCGGACGATTGCGCCGCCGACGATGAGCAGAACGGTGAGCAGGGCCGACAGCGCGGCCTTGGTCAAGGTGAGCGCCGTACCCGCCGGCTTGATCTTCTTGTTTCCGGCGAAGAGGTTTTTGAGCTTCAGGAAGGCGTTGTGCCCGGTGACGAACACCTTCCCGAACAGGCGCCTGAGCATGCCCATGGCGCGACCCTTGAAGCTCAACCAGAATTCGAGCTTCTTGATCGTCTTTGCGGCAGCCAGGGACCCCGCGGTCTCTGCAGGCTCCTTGAGGTCGAGAGGCCGATCGTCGTCCGGATCGGCGAAATGCTCATTGTAAAGATCGGCCGCTTCAGAAGCGCCGATCTTGGTCACCAGGTCTTCGCGGGCCTGTTTCGAGAAGCCTTTCGACGTAGGTGTGGTGAGAGCATTGCGTGGCCAGAGCTTGGCGATCTCGTCTCTCTTCGCGCTCCAGAGCTTGTGATTGAAGTTTGGGGCAACCGGCTGGGTCGACTTTCGGCGTCTTATCTGCCTTGGCCCCGGCCGCGCGGATGCCGGGCGAGCACCAGCCGAGAGCGGGCTGACGCGTTTGGACATGGGCGAGACGCCCAGAGGCTTGATGACCTCCGTCTCCAGCCGGTTGCCCAAGGCCACGAGCTTCGGCTGGTTCTCGAGAGCGGTAAAATCGGTCGTGGGTACCCAGACATAGACATAAACGCCTTGGTTCTTGCGGTCTTTGGCGATCACCATTTGACCGTAGATCGGCTTCTCCGGCTTGAGCGCCTCGATTGGCTCACCTCTGTAATGCATCCGCAGTTTATTCTTTCGACCTTTGAGCTTTTTCGGATGAACGGTGTCCCGGATTGTCATCTTGGTCCGGGTCGTCATCGTATCGATGTCGAGCGACCAGTTCTTCGACGCACCGGACTTCATGGAGTCGGGCGCACTGTTCACCGCGTTTCGAACCGCCGTGATTCCGTCGACATAGTTCCTGATCTGCTGGATCCCTTTTGATCGCGATCCTTTGTTGTGACCGGGCTTCATGTCGCCGATGCGGATGCGCTTGGGAGCCCTGGCGATGCCGGTTATGGCTGTCCCATCGCTGGTGATTTTCGGTGCCCGATTGTGGTCGTGTGCGTATTCCTTCGCGTCGTTGCCCTTGTGTGGGGTGTGCTTCTTGTCGATCATCCGCCCTACGCCGAAACCGAAATCCATCACGGGCAAAGCACCGGGACTCGAAACGTCGCACTTCTGCTCAAGGCCAACCGTCCGATCGGCCTTGAACAGGTCGGCGAAACCGTAATAGCCGCACGCCACCCCCTCGATCTTCGCGCCGGGGATCGGGGCTTCCGAGATCAGATCGTTGTCTTCTCTCAGATACCCGATGGCGGCGTCATGGATGCGAGTGTTGTACACAAGGGCGTTGTCCTCTTGCACGCCCTCCTGGACCCAGAACGCCCCGATCTCCGACCGCATGACCCGTTGAGGAGCGCGGGCTGCCCGGGCGGCCTCTTCCGGCCGCGCCATCACCGGGCCGGGCTGGGTCTGCTGCAGGACGTGGGAGAGCTCGTGCGCCATGGTGAAGCCGGGCGCGGCGCGCTCGCCGGGCCCGAGCCAGACATGGTTCGAGTAGGTGAAGGCGCGCGCCCGGATCGACCGGTTGAGCGCGCCCGCCTCGCTGCCCTCGTGCACCCGCACCGCCGACAAGTCGCGGCCCATGCGCGACTCGAAATAGCCGCGGGTCTCGTCCGGCAGAGGCCGGCCGCCGCCGGTGAGCTGGCTCGCCGAGGCGCGGATGCTCGTGCCGAGGCCGGCATCGGCCGGGCGCGCGCGAACCTCCTCGTCCTCCTCCCCGCTCGCGTCCCGACGGCGCACGACCTCGTCCTCGCACGCAGCGCAGGCCCGCTGCACGGTCTCCTTCGCGCCGCTCGCCGCGACCGCCCCGCCCCCGGGCATGGCCGTGACCCGCGCGGCGATGGAATCGGCCTCCCGCTCGTAGTGGTCACCGACTGGCCCGACCTCTAGGCTCGGCTGGATGGCGGTCGCGAGCTCCTCCTCGTCCTCCGGCTCGACCTGGCGCCGTATCTTCTTCTCCTCGGCCTCGCAGGCGGCGCATCTGCGCTGCACGGCGGGCCGTGCCGGCATCGCGGGCAGGCTCGCAAGCGACGAGGCAAAGGCCGCTTGCGGCGCAGCGCCGGGCGAGCCCACTTCCACCGGCTTGCGCCGGACCTCGAACAGGGACGCCGGTGCCATCGCCGGGATCGGCGCGAAGGCGCGCCCGGATGCCCGCGCGGCAGCAATCTGGCTCACCGGCGGGACCTCCCGCCCACCGCGCGGACCAGCGCGCCATGCACCGAGTGCCCGGCAGCTGCGCCGAGCGCGCGGGCATCTTCCCCGGATCCTGGAACGCGCAGGGCCAGGCTCGGAGCGTCGGTGCCGGCGGCCGCGGGCAGGCCCTTCGACTCGAGCGCGCCCCGAAGGCTGCGCTCGAGCGCCCGGGCCAGCGCAGCGCGCTCGCCCGGCCGGACGCCCGAGAGCATTAGGCGCTCGATGGTCACCCGGATGCGGCGCGGCTCAGCCACGGTCCGCCTCCGGGCGCCAGCCGGCAAGCTCGCCCCCGGTCAGTGGCCGGCCGAGCTTCTCGTACTCGATGCGCGCGGCGGCCCGCACCGCGCTCATACCGACCGGCGTGCCGACGTCGGCGGCGAGGAAGGCGGCGTTCAGCGCGACGTTGCGGATGCTGCCACCGGACAGGTTGAGCTGGGCGAGCCGGGCCCAGTCGAGCCCGTCGGTCGGGGTCTCGGCCGGGAACACCCGCTGCCAGATCTCGCGCCGCTCCTCGGGGCCTGGGAACGGGAAATCGACCACGAACCGGATGCGGCGCAGGAACGCGTCGTCGAGATGGCTCTTCAGGTTGGTGGTGAGGATGGCGAGCCCGCGATAGGCCTCCATCCGCTGCAAGAGATAGCTGACTTCGATGTTGGCGTAGCGGTCGTGACTGTCCTTGACGTCGGACCGCTTGCCGAACAGCGCGTCCGCCTCGTCGAACAAGAGGATGGCGCAGCCGTCCTCGGCGGCATCGAACACCCGGCGCAGATTCTTCTCGGTCTCGCCGATCCACTTGCTCACGACCGCCGAGAGGTCGATCCGGTAGACGTCGAGATCGAGCGCCTCGCCCAAAATCTCCGCGGCCAGCGTCTTGCCGGTGCCGCTCGGCCCGGCGAACAGCGCGTTGATGCCGAGCCCGCGCACGCCGCGCCGGCCGAACCCCCAGCTCTCGTGGACGGTCGCCCGCTGGCGGACCTGGGCGGCGAGCGCGCGGAGGATCTCGGTCTGGCGCGCCGGCAGCACGATATCGTCCCAGCCCGCGCCGCCATCGATGCGCCGGGCGAGCTCGTCGAGCTTCGGACGGGCCTGCGCCCGGCAGGCGGCCCAGACGGTCGCCGCCAGCCCGTCGTCGCTGGCCTCCTCTGCGGCGCGCCGCGCCTCCGCCCCGATCGCGCCGATCGCGCCCGGGCGGAGCGTGAAGTGAGCCCCGAGGCGCTCCACCGTGCCGTTCAGACGGCCGGCGACCGGGCCGAGCGCCGCGCTCCAGAGGTCGCGCTGCTCCTGTGCGGGCGCGCGGGGCAGATCGAGCCGGACCACCGCCCGGTAGGGCGAGGCGAGCGGCTCCGGCGAGAGCACGATCACCGGGCCTTCGATCGCGTCCACGAGGAGGGCGATGGCGTGGGTCTCCGCGGGTGTCGCCACCTCGCTTGCGTCGAGCACCAAGACGGCGCCGGACAGACGCGCCTCGCGCGACCAGGCGCGCGCCAGCAGCGCCCGTTCGCGAACCGCCGCGGGCACCGAGGCGGCATCCGCGAGGAACGCGCACCTGCCCGATGCCGACACCGCGGCCGCAGCCACCGACGCCTTGCCGGAGGCGTCGGGGCCGCACAGCGCGATCGCCGGCGCGTTCCTGGACCCCGCGCTCTCGAGCCGCCGGGCGAGCTCCTGCGCCACCCCCTGCGCGGTCGGCGGCAGCTCCTCCGGCGGCTCGAGGGCGCGCGCGAGCAGGAGAAGCAGCTCGTCCGGCGCATCGACGCCGAGCAGGTGATGGAGCACGCGCTCGGGCAGCGCGATCGCCTGGGCCGCCGCGCCCTGCCCTTCGAGCGCGATCAGGCCGTGGTAGCGAAGCGGGCGGTCCGGCGCGAAGGCGCTCCAATGGGCGGGCTTGAGCGCGCTCAGCGCAAACGCGACCGTCGGCCGGCGAAGCCGGGCATCGCCCTGCGCCTCGGCAAGAAGTGCCGCGCCATCGGGCTCGAGCTCGCCGAATGCGGCGAGCAGGATCACGTCGCGCTCGAAGTCCGACAGCTCGAAGCGATCCGCGAGGATCTCGGCCGTGCCTTGGGCGCCTGCCCGACCATCGCCGTCCGACCGGGCGTCGGGGGTGGCGGCGCTACGCCCGCAGGCGCGCTCGACCCGGTGGCGCAGCCGCGCCAGGTGGTACGGAAGCGTGCCTGGCGCTCCGGTCATGGGATCACGACCTCGGGCCCGGTGATCTGGCGATAGGTCGCGCTGGCCGGGTCGAGGTCCATGTCCGGCGCGCTCTCGACCCCGTCGACCTGGGCTCGCATCAGGTAGGTCGCGCGCTTGACGTCCTTGAACTCGAAGGTGAGCGTCTGCGCCGGAAAGGCGGCCTCGGCGATCGCCTCGGGGGTCAGAACGTAGCTCTGGCCAGCGTCTGCGATGCGCTCGTCCAGAAGCAGGCGGACCTCCTGGCCTTTTTCCGCTTTCGGGCTGAAGGAGACCTTGAGCGAGCCGCTGACCGGCGCGTTCGCCGGCGCCGGGTCGGTCTGGAGGGCATTCTGCGGCAGCGAGAGCGTGGGCCGCAGGACCAGCGGCGCGGCATCGGAGGTCCGCTCGAGGTGAGCGGGAGCGCCGGGCGCAGGTGGCAGCACGGTCCGCACGCCATGGATGCCCGCCGGCAGCTCGCCGCCGCCGAAGGCGGCCGGGCTGAGCGGAAGCTCGATCGCATCCGGCCCGACCTTCGCCTCGGCCATAACGACGTCGCGCGCGCCGACCCGCAGCCCGAGCCCGAGCGCGCCGAGGCCCGAGCCACGCAGCCGCGCTGTGCCGCCCCAGACGATCGGGAAGGCGGCGCCGTCGACGGCTTCGATCGCCTGGATGCGCGGGCCGCCGAGCGGCACCGGCGCGATCACCGGCCGCGTGACCGGCAGCGCGCTCGTCCCGGTCGCGTCGGCCTCGACGATCACGACGCTGCACCGATAGGCGACCGAGAGCGCGTAGGGCACCTGGAAGAACACCGACCAGAGCTTCGAGATCTCATCGAGATTGAGGGAGATGGGCTGGATCCGCACCGTCTCGGGGTTCTTCTCGAGATCCGATCCGGCGAGCGCCTGAGGATTGTCCGCGATCACCTTTTGGATCGCGGCCCGGCTGATCAGCGGCTTCTTCTCCAGCGCGCGGACGGTTGCGCCCAGCATGCGCTCCGGCAGGAAGGCCGCGGCGTCGCCATAGAACGACAGCAGATAGTCCAGATCGAGCGGCACGATCGGCGCGTCGACCAGGCGGCCGCTCGCGCTGCGGCCCGGCATGGCGGCGTTGCGCAGCGCAGGGTTCGGCGCCGCCTGGTAGAGGAAGAGGTTGACCACCGGGTCGTCGTCCTGGCCGCCACTGCCGTTCGGCCGCCCGATCAGGACGTTCGCCCCGGGCACGTCCTTGGCGAGCGCATCCTGAATCGCCGAGCCGACCGCGGCGGTCACGGTGGCGATCGCGAGGTGGTTGCTCACCGGAGCGCGCCTCACCCAGTCCGGCGCCTGGCCAGATACTCGGCGAGGCTCGGGATCGGGTCGGCACGCCGTGAGCCGTTTCGCCTTGGCCGAGCCTCGGCGCTGTCCGCCCGGATCTCGATCCGCCCGATCCGGACCTCGACGATCGGGCCGCTGTCCGCAGATGCCACCGCGCCCCCGCCGGGTGCGGGCGCGGGCGGTCGGACGGCCTCGAACGGATCCTCGGTCGGCGGCGGCTCGCGGCCCTGCGGCGGTCGAGAAGGCGTGAACGGATCGGTCGAGAGCGCATTCGGCACTGCCGCGGCCGTCTCCTCGGGGCGGCCCCGATGCACTACGGGGGCCTGGGCAATGGCTTCCAGGTCTCCGGCACCCGGATCTGCGGCGCCGATCCCGGGGCGCGCCGGGCGCTGTCGCGCCGGCCCGGCGTTGGACATGGGCGAGGCCGGCTCCGGCGCCGCTGCGGGGATCGACCGGACGCGTGCGGCCGGATCAGCCCGGATCGGGAGGCGCGGCTCCAGGGTCGGGCTCAAAGGAGACGCGTCCGCAAGTTTCCCGTTCGCGGATCCGGACTCGATCGACCAGGCCGTCTCAGCCGCGGGCTCGACCCTTCGAGCTTGCCGAACGCCCTCAAAGAATTCCGGTTCGGGACCGCTGGCCGCCTGCAATGGCGATGCGCTCTGGATCGGCGGCGCGGGGATGAAGCTGCTCTCTTTCGCCACGGCCTCGGGTCGCGTGTCGCCCGCGGCTCCAACGGGCAATGCCCGACGGGGCGGCGCGAGAGTCGCTTCGAGAGACGACGTCGGAGCACTGCCTATCACAGCGCTGTGGCCGTCTCGTCGCGCGGGCTCGCGAGGGGCCGGGGAAGAGCCGGGGGACGCGGCAGGAACCTCCGCATGGATCTCGAGATCGGACGCGATGGGGCCGTTCTCGCCCAGCCGGCCGCGGGGCTCGAAGAGGGACGGCTGCCGCGGCTGGACCACGTCGAGGGCGCCGATCGCGCGCGCGCCGAGGCGCAAAAGAAACCCGCTCATCGGCCAGCCATCTCGAGATAGAAGCGGCGCCGCGCGGCGCTCATCGCCAGGATGTCGCGCTCGGCCCAGTGATAGTGGCGGGCGAGCTCCGCCACCTCCATGAGCAGCCCCGGCGCCAGCGCCTCGATCTCCTGCCAGAAGAAGCGGGCCGGGTCGAACGGCGCCGCCCATTGGTGGCCGCAGTCGGGGCACCGGGTCGCGATCTCGACGTCAGCGCACGGATCGAACGCCTCCAGCACCGCCTCGACTGCCTCGGCGAGCTCATCCTGCAGCGGAACGTCTTCCTCGCCGTCGACCGACAGGACGCAGCGCTGGAGCAGCGCCGCGCGCGCCTGCTCGACGCTCGCCGCCGCCTCTGCCGCGACGAGATCGCCGGCCACGACCGGCCGCAGGACGATCTCGTGCCCGCCGATGGCGCGTCTCACGGGCATGGCGGGACGCTCGTCGCAGGTGTCCAGGCCGAGGTCGTGGGCGGTGAAGGCGAGCTCGACCGGCGCGGCGCAGCCCGGACACTCGGCGACCACCTGAAGATCGCGACCGAGCGTGCGCTCGCGGACCGCCAGGATCCTCGCATCCCGCACGCCGGCCGGCAAAGCGGCGTGGCGCTCGGCGTCGACCTCCGGCTCGGCGCGCGCCAGCAGCGCGAGCGCCCGGTTGGCATGACCCATCCCGCTGCAACGATCCCACAGATCCAGTACGTCCTGCGCGGTGAGGCCCTGCATGCCGGCCTCGCTCAGAGCGGGGGCTCGTCGAACGCGGGCTCGGTGGGCTCGGCGATGTCGTAGTCGCGCTCCCAGCCCTCGTTCTCGAGCTTGAGGGTCTGGATCGCGACCGCGCTGGCGCCGGCGTCGAGCTCCGGCAGGGACTGGTACTCCGACGGCCAGCAGCGATAGACCTTGTAGGCGATCGCGAGCTGGCCGGCCTCGTTGTAGACCTCGATGATCAGGTTCTTGCGGAAGTCCTTAAGCGAGACTTCCGCGCCGAGCCCGGAGCCGTAGTTCCAGACCTTGTTCGCCCAGCGCTCGAACTCGACGTCGTGGGTCACGCCGCGCTCCAGGGTGACCGCGTCGTAGTCCGACTGGCCGGGAGATTTCCGGGAGGTCGAGGGATCGCCGCCCTCGCGGTGCTTCACGACCTCGGTGGTGCGCTTGAGCGCGCTCACCTTGCTCACGCCCGCGACGTAGTTCCCGTCCTCGGTCCGGACCCGGAACTTGTAGCTCTTGTAGGGGTCGAAGCGTTCGGCGTTGACCGTGAACTGCGCCATGTCTGCCCCCCCTCAGCTTGCGTTCCGGATCTGCTGGATGTGGATGATGATGAACTCGGCCGGCTGCAGCGGCGCGAAGCCGACCACGATGTTCACGATCCCGCGGTTGATGTCGTCCTGGGTCGTGGTCTCGGAATCGCACTTAACGAGGTAGGCCTCGCGCGGGCTGGTCCCTTGGAACGCGCCCTGACGGAACAGCCGCTGCATGAACGCGCCGACATTGAGCCGGATCTGCGCCCAGAGCGGCTCGTCGTTCGGCTCGAACACGACCCATTGGGTGCCGCGGAACAGGCTCTCCTCGATGTACAGAGCGAGCCGGCGGACCGGCACGTATTTGTAGTCGTCGGAGAGCTGATCGGCGCCGCGTAGCGTGCGCGCGCCCCACACCACCCGGCCGAGATTGGGAAAGCTGCGCAGGCAGTTCACGCCGATCGGATTGAGCAGCCCGTTCTCCTCATCGGTCAGCTTGACGGTCAGCTCGTCCGCGCCGGTGATTGTCGCCTCGATCCCGGCTGGCGCTTTCCAGACGCCGCGGTTGGCATCGGTGCGGGCCATGATGCCCGCGACCGCGCCGCAGGGCACGAAGACGTCCATCTGCCCGTCGCGCAGCGGATCGCGCTTCCTCAGGCGGGGAAAGAACAGCGCGGCGTTCGCGGCGTTGGTGAGCGAGATGAGGGGGCTCGCCTGCTGGTCCTGCTTGACCTTCTGGGCTGCGGTCTCGGGGTTGGCGTCCCAGGCGGCCGGCGGGTCGATGATCAGGAAGGCGCGACGGTCGCGGCAGAACTTCGCCGCCTCCTCCCAGACGGCCTTGTCGAGGGTGCCGCCGCGGACGTCCGGCGGGATGCACAGGATGTTGAAGATGTCGGTCTTCAGAAGCGCGTAGATGCCGGTCTTCTTGTCCTGCTCGCCCTGGAAGTCGGCCGGGTCGAGCGGGGCGCCGTCGTTGCCGTCCTGGCCCTTGCCGTTGGCGTTGTTGGCAGGGCGCGCATTGGGCAGGACCGGGTTGCCGTTGTTGTCGACCCGGACCCGGAGCAGGTTCGAGCTCTCGGCGAGCACCCGGTCGATCCGGCGCGGGCCGCCCTCGGCCTTCACCGTCAGGTTCCGAATCACCTCGCTGGCGCCGGTGCCGGTGTCCAGGACCGAGAGATCGAACAGGTCGCCCGGCTCGACCGGAATGCCACGCGCCTTGAGGCCGTCCGAGAAGGCCTCGGCCGCCTTGGCGTCGGCGGGATGGGTGACGGTCGCATCCAGCTTGTTGCCCCAATCGCCGGGGTTGGCGGCCTCGAGCTGCAGATTGCCCGTGGTGACTGCGGCGACGCCGGTGTCGTCGTCGGCCTTCCTCTTGAACAGGCGCACGATGATGGCGTGGGACCCGCCATTGGCGAAGAAGTCCTCCACGGCGTAGCTCAGCGGGCAGTCGGTCCACAGCCCACTGTATCGACGGTTGAAGTCGCCCCGGTTGAACACGTCGACCGGCTCGCTCACCGGGCCGCGTCTAGTGCGCCCGGCGAAGGCGGTGATCGAGGTCGACACGCCCGCGACCGTGCGCACGCCGCTCGGCACCTCTTCGATGTAGACGCCGGGATAGGTCGGCTGGACAGGCATGACTCATCGTCTCCGGTGAGATGCGGTGGGATCGGTGTGGCGCCGTCAGGCCGTGAGCTTGCGGCCCAGGAGAACGTGCACGTCCGCCGCCTGGGACTGGTCGTCATTGGTGACCGTCACGGTCGCGAGCGAAGCGCCGAACAGCTTGACCGCGTCGCCGTAGAGGACCAACGGGCCGGTCATGACAACCTCCTTGGCGCCGGCCCCGGCCGCCTTCAGCTTGACCTTGCCCGCATAGCTGCTGGCCTTGATCGCCAAGAAGACGATCTTGTCGACGTCGGCGAGCTGGAAGCTCAGGACCTTGTTGGCGGCGGCATCCACCGTGACCGAAGCGGCAGTGACCGCCTCCGCCTCGAGCACGCCGGAATCGTCCATGCTGCCGCCGGTCGAGCCGGCGGTGAGAGACCACGAGATGCTTTCGGACATGACTACCCGATCCCAGCAAGAGGTGGCGAGGCGTCTTGCCCCTTTTCGGCGGGCTCCTTAACCGCCGTCACCGGCTCCGGACAGGCCTGCGCCGGTTCTGCCGGCCTCAGCCGCGTGACCCCGAGGAGGGAGCGGTGCGGGCGCTGCCGGAGAGCGTCTTCCGGATGAGGTCGGAGAGCATCCCGAGGCCGACGAAGTGCCGAGACGACTTCGACTGCGAATGATACAGGCGCCCCCGCCACTCCCGATCGCTCGGTCCTGCGGCGCTCCGCTCGCGCCATAGCCGAACGGTGAAGATGTGCTCGTCGTCCGGACGATTCCCGGGCATCGGACCGCCTGCCGTCCCTCATCAGGGGGGAGAGGCTAGCAGGGCTTCGTCCCGACCATCTGAGGGGTTCTTAACGAGAGGCTCGGAACCCATTCGGGGCGTCCTCCCGCGGCGCTCGCGCCCTGTCTGCGCGAGCGTGGCAGGACGCTGCTGCGGACCTCGAGAAAAGCTCTCGAATTCGTCGAAGCTGCCTCACGGAGATCTCACGGCACTCTCCGGCACCAAGAGGGGCGGACGTGGCGCGTGCTCAGGTGAATGCCTCGAAGAGCGAGCCGGCTCTCGACGCCGATGCGGGGCTCCCGCGGAGCGGCGGCCAGCCCGATGAGGATCAGCGTACGCAGAGCGAGAAGCGATCCGCCTTGTCGCGAGTGAACAACCCGTGGCGGAGATCCGGGAGCCTGCCGAAGACCTCGCCGGAGCGTATGATCGAGGCGAGGTCCTGGGTTTCCGGCATGGGCTCCACGTCGCAGTCGTCCCGGAGCACCCGCGCGCAGCGTTCGAACTGCCGGATCGCCTCCCGGCGCTGACCGTTCAGGACGTAGAGGAGCATGACGCAGCGCTGGATCGTCTCCCTCATCGGGTCCGAGGCGAGGATGCGGCGGCCGCAAACCAGCGCGTCCTCGTAGGCGCCCTGTTCAGCCAGCTGATGCATCAGCTCCGTGAGCGCCCGCACATAGAGGCAGTGCAGGCGCTCCCGCTTCTCCAGGACCCAGTTGTCGTCATCGCCGTCGAGGAATGGTCCGGCATACAGGCCAACTGCCTGATCCAGGGCCTCAAGATCGGATCTGGCGCCGCCCGAGCCGAAAGCGCCGGCGACGACCGAATGGAAACGATGCGCATCGACGAAGCTGTCATCGATGGCTTCCAGCAGGAGCTCGTGATCGGTGGCCACGATCTTCGCCTTGCCGTCGTCCTTCTCGGCCGCGAGCAGCCGCCGCAGCCGCCACAAGGCCGTGCTGAAGGCGGCGCGGGCCTGATGCGGGTCGGAGTCCGGCCAGAACAGATCGACAAGCTTGGCACGTCGGTGGATGGAATTCGGGAACGCGAAGAGGTAGGCGGAGAGACGTCGGCCATTCGCGCCGAGCTCGCCGTGGCCGAGCTTTCCGCCGACGACGATGGAAAATCCGCCGAGCATATTGACTTTGAGCATAGGCGCCACCCCGGACACCTGTTCCTCCCAACCAGAAGCTACAGGCGGCGACCCTCATGAGCAATCTTGCGTTACTGGCGGTAGAGAGACCCTCGGTGCGGTGCGCGCCGGAGCCTGAACGCGCGGAGGTGGAGCAGTTCACCCCCGGGTCTGTCGGGCCGCGGCGCAGCGCGCAATCCCGCCCAGGAGTTGTCCAGCTTCTTGTTCGCCAGCGTGCGGCTCAGCTGGTGGCCGAGCGGCGGACCCGGTGGCTTCAGCGCGCCGCCGCCGTCGAGGCGCTCCGGCTCGAGACCCTGGAGGATCTCGAGGCTGCCACCAGCCAGGAGGAGATCGACGCCGTACTGAGGGGCCTCGATTGGCGCCGGGCTCAGCGGCTGCCGGGAGAGACGATGGAAAGCTGACCCCGAACTGCACCCTGCGCGAGCCGTGCCGAATCAGTGGCGCTTTGGCTCTGCGGGCTCCGATACCTTCTCTGTGACCTCGCCCGCCAGGCGCTCGTCGCCGGTGTCAACCGCAAGGTCGCCTAGGGAAACGATGCCGACAAAGCGCTTGTCGCGGTTCAGCACGATCAGGCGACGAATCTGATGCTGCTCCATCTTGCTTGCCGCCTCGCGCACGTCGTCATCCTCGAAGCAATAGACGACGTCCTGCGTCATCACCTCGCGGACCTTGGTCGCGTTCGGATCCTTGCCGTTGGCCGTGGCCCGCACGGTGATGTCGCGGTCGGTGAGCATGCCGACCAGCCGATCGTTCTCCCCGATTGGCATGACGCCGCTGTCGATGTCGCGCATCTTACCTGCCGCTTCCGTCAGCGAGCTATCGGGACCGATCACCACGGGGTCGCGGGTCATAATCTCTCTGAGCTCCTCCGTGTCCCAGATCGAACCGGAGGGCAGACCGACGCCCTGCGCGTCGTGCTGGCCCCCCGATGAAACAAAATTACCGCGGGGCCAGACCTGAAAGCGGAAACGGACGCCGGACGGACCTCTCTTCAGTTTAACGCCATCGGAAGTGAACCGGTTGCGCCCTTTCAGACTAGGCTGGCATCGGTTGTTGGCACACGGCCGAGCCACGATGATGACAGCTTCGACCACGACCCGGCGGCGATCGACGGAGCATCCGAAGATCGCGTTTGCGGCAGCAAGCTCTGACGGCGCGCGGCAGGCGTTACATGAGCTGCGCGGGCGCTACGCTTTCGTTTCGGAGGAGGAGGCGGACGTCATCATCGTCCTGGGTGGCGACGGGACGATGCTACGGACGCTGCACCGCCGCCTGCAGCACCCCCGGCCGGTCTACGGCATGCACCGCGGCAGCGTCGGCTTCCTGATGAACGAATATCGCGCCGAGAATCTGCTCGACCGTCTCAGTCGTGCTGAACCGGTGCAGCTTCGGCCGCTGCGCATGGTCGCGCGCCCGATGGCGGGCGAGGCCGTGGAGGCGTGGGCCATCAATGAGGTGTCCGTCGTTCGTGAGACTCGGGAGATGGCGAAGCTTCGGGTGGTGGTGGACGGGGTGTGCCGTCTGGAGGAACTGATGGGCGACGGAATCCTTCTGGCAACACCCGCCGGCAGCACCGCTTACAATTTCTCCGCAGGCGGACCGGTCATCCCGGTCGCGGCGGAGATTCTGGCCCTGACGCCCATTGCTCCATCGCGCCCGAGGCATTGGCGTGGGGTCCTGCTCCCCAGCAGCGCTTCCGTCGAGCTCGAGTTTCTCGAGGTCGAGAAGCGCCCGGTCAGCGCGGTGGCCGACATTACCGAGGTGCGCGACGTGCGGACCGTGCACATCCAGGAAGATGCGAGCGCAACGCTGACGCTGCTGTTCGACCCCGGTCACGATCTCGAGGAGCGTATTCTGAGGGAGCAGTTCATTCCCTGAGGGAGACGGGAGCCTTCAGGCCGCCATCTCCCGCACTATCTCGTTTTGGTAGCTCCTGAGCGCAGCGCTCACCTCCACCGGATAAAGCGGATCTGCGGGCTCGAGAGCGCTGACGCGCTTCGGCAACCGGCCGATCTCCGCGGCGGCGTGGCGGCGCGCCGCCTCGAGATCGACTGAAGCGGCCGCAAGCCGCCGGCCGGCGCGCATCATCGGGCGCAAGAGCGGTCGGCCCTCGGGCTCCTCGTCTGGGCGCGCGATTATGTCGCGGATCGCACGGCCGTCCTCCTCGACCCGAAAGACCTGCTTGCGGCCGGGCAGGACGGGCTTGCCGGTCGAGAGCTTGAGCCGGCCGCGCCCGGCATACGCGCAAAGCTTGTAAGCGATATCGAGATCCGGAGCGTCGGACGAGACCCCCATCTTGGTGCCGACGCCGAACCCCGTGATGGGCGCGCCCTTGGCGAGGAGTTCGGCAATCGCATCCTCGTCCAGGCTGCCGCTGGCGAAGATTTCGACCTGATGCAGACCGGCGTCATCCAGGAGTTGCCGCGCTCTGAAGGCGAGGTCTGCGAGGTCGCCAGAATCGAGCCGGACGCCCCTGACCCGAAAATCGGCGCCGAGCTCCCGGGCGAGGTGAATGACCTTCGCCACGCCGCCCAGCGTGTCGTAGGTGTCCACGAGCAGCACCGTCTGAGGGTAGAGGCGGGCGAAGGCGCGAAAGGCGTCGAGTTCGTCGTCGAAGGACTGGATCAGGCTGTGCGCCATCGTACCGGCCACCGGCACGCCATCGCTCATCTCCGGACGTAGCTCGGTCTCGCGCGTCCTGGCGCCCGACACCTCCGCACGCGCCAGGGCGACATGCACGCAGCAGACCCCCTTCATGGCCAGCAACGATTCCGCGAGCGCATCCGCGCCGGCGCGCAGCTTGCTCACTCCCGACCCGTCAACGAAATCGAGCCGCACCGTCGCCACCGCGCCGCCCTCGCCGAGGCCGCGTGATGCGAGGCGTACGCAGGCGACGCGCAGGAAGTTCCGGAACGCCGGCTGGACGCGCAGGCTCCAGTCTGTCGGGTTGTTCAGCCGCTCGAGATAGGCCGGCGACCGGAATACCTCGAGATCCTTGCCGCCGTAGATAGTCCCGTAACGGTAGCGGTCGAGGTCGTGGTTGATCAGTCGCTTGCCGACGGTAAACCCCGGGATCGACAGCCGTTCCGGCATGTGTTCCCGCGTGTGCCATTCCATGTACTCGTCTCTCGAGGCCTGCTCGATGTCGTGCCAGATCGCGAGGAGCGCATCGCCTGTCAGAGCCAAGAGGGTTTTCCTGCGATTGAGGCGATTGAGGCCAAAGCGGACTCCGCTTTCGGTATCACGCTCCGGCCGGCTCGACCAGCCTGTGATCGGCGGCCCGCGGACCCATCCGTCTATTGAAACAGCCGAAGGCGGGCCAAGCAGACGGTTGAAATGGTGCGGTTCGCGTGTTCGACTTGGTCGAGCGATTGGCGGCGGAGCGGCGCAGGCACGACAGGAGGCGGCGCGGGACGCTTTGCTGATCGCCTCCCACGAGGTGCCGAGAGACTCGAATGGTTACAAGAGAGAAGAAGATGTTCGCCAGCCTGCCTGGGTCGATTCGGGTGGTCTAGCCGGTGCCTGTCCCAGAGTGAGCGACATTCCGCAGGAGGTAGACCTTCTGGTGCTCGGCGCCGGCGCCGGCGGCATGACCGCCGCGCTGACGGCGGGAGTGTTGGGCTTACGAGTGCTGTTGGTCGAGAAGACCGAGTTCGTGGGCGGGACCTCGGCGCGCTCTGCCGGATCGGTCTGGGTCCCGAACAGCCGGCATAGCCCGCCGGGCGAGGACAGCGTCGAGAAGGCGCTCACCTATCTGCAGCGAGCCGTCGGCAATCGGCTGGATACGGACCGCACGACAGCCTTCCTCCACGCCGCGCCGGAGATGGTCGATTTTCTGGAAGGCAACACCGCGGTCAGGTTCCGCGCCTATCCCTATCACCCTGACTATCTCGCTACACTCGAAGGCGCGACGCTCCGAGGCCGCGTTCTCGAGCCGGTGCCCTTCGATGGCGCCGTCCTGGGCCGGCGGTTTCGCGACCTCCGGCCGCCGCTGCCTGAGTTCATGCTGTTCGGCGGCATGATGGTCGACCGCACGGACATCGGCCACCTGATGAGCGCGACGCGGAGGCTCTCGTCGTTCCGGCACGCCATCCGACTGCTGGCCCGCTACGGCGCCGATCGCCTGCGCCATCGAAGAGGCGCGCGCCTCGTGATGGGCAACGCGCTCGTCGGGCGGCTCTATCATGCGCTACTGCAGCGCGACGTCCCGGTGCTGCTATCGACCGAGGTGGGTGCGGTCACGCGCGACGGAGGACGCGTCACCGGCGCCATCGTGCGACGCGGCGCCGCGCTGTCCGAGATCCGCGCCCGGGCGGGGATTGTGCTGGCGACGGGCGGGTTCTCCCGTCACCCCGATCTTAGGAGGCGCCTGCTGCCGGCGTCCCTAGACGAATCCTCGCCGGTGGTCGAGAGCGCGACCGGCGACGGGCTGCACCTCGCCGAGGGCGTCGGCGGTCGTCTCGCCGAGCACGACAGTAACAGCTTCTGGGCGCCCGTGTCGCGCCGTCGGCGCGCCGACGGCTCGGTGGCAGTCTTCCCGCATTTCGTGCTGGACCGGGGCAAGCCCGGGGCAGTCGCGATCGACCCCACGGGGCGCCGCTTCGTCAACGAGGCGACGACCTATCATCTGTTCGGCGAGGCACTGTTTGCCACTCTCCGCCGATTCCCGCAGGGCACCTGCCACCTGATCTGCGACGATGCTTTCATCGAGAAGTATGGGCTGGGGATGGTCCGGCCGCGGCGGATGAACCTGCGCGCCGCCATCGAGGACGGCTACGTCGTGACCGCGGACACGCTCGACGACCTCGCGCGACGTCTGCGCATCCCGGCCGACGCCCTTTCCGCCACCGTCGCGCGGCACAACCGGTTTGCGCTGACCGGGAAGGACGAGGAATTCGGAAAGGGAGAGGACGCCTACCAGCGCAACCTCGGCGACCCGGCGCACGGGCCCAACCCGTGCATAGGGCCGATCGCCCAACCGCCGCTCTACGCGCTGAAGATCTATCCCGGCGACATCGGGGCGAGCGCCGGGCTGGCCTGCGACGCCTCGGCCCGTGTCCTGGATGCGGCCGGCGCCCCGATCGCCGGGCTCTATGCCTGCGGCAACGACATGGCGTCGATCATGGCGGGACGCTACCCCGGGCCGGGGATCACGCTGGGGCCGGCGATGACCTTCGGCTTCATCGCCGCCCGACATGCGCACCGGAGCCTCCGCGCGCTAGGGATGAGGCCAGAGGCAGCTGATGACCCGACGATCGCCTCGGTCACGCTTTCGGGGGCTCCCTGAGCGACAGAGTTGCAGGGGGCATCTCCAACCCTCGGTCAACTGCATGGCCCCACTTCCCTTATCGCCGCGAGGCACACCAGATCGCGACGGGCTGGCGCCGGCCGCGCACGGTGCGGGTCTGGTCATGACGCAGATCCTTGATAATCGTAGAAGGCTCGACCCCGCAGCCCTGCACGGCGCGGACGAGGTCGTCGCTCACCACCAGAGAGGCGCCGGTCTCGCGCGTGAGGCCCTCGAGTCGGCTCGCCACATTCACGGTGTCGCCCAAGACCGTGTATTCGAGCCGGCGCGCGTCGCCGATGTTGCCGACCAGAACCTCGCCGTAGTGCACCCCGATGCCGATCCCGATCGGCTCATTGCCGGCCTTCTTCCGCTCGGCGTTCCAGCGCCCGACCTCGGCGATCATCGCGGCCGCGCAGGCGAGCGCCCGGACAGGATCGTCCTTCTGCGGCCGGGGCGTCCCGAAATGCACCATGATCGCGTCGCCGATGTACTTGTCGACGGTGCCGTCATGGGCGAAGACCACACGTGCCAGGCGCCCGTGAAACTCCCGCAGCAATTCCACCAGCGCTTCCGGGGGAAGACGCTCGGAGATCGCGGTGAACCCCACCATGTCGGCGAACAGCACCCCCACCGGCTGCATCGCCGGGCGGTCAAGTGCCCCGCCGCTGGTCGAAAGCTCGCGCACGATATTGGGCGAGAAATAGCGCGAGAGCGCGCTCCGTTGAGCCTCGGCAGCCACCTGCCGGCGCACCAGCCGCCGCGAGCGCCAGACCGTCAACGTCAGGATCACGGTGACGAGGATGAGAAAGACGATCTGGTACTGCAGGGTGGTCAGGCTGACGACGCGCGGATCGAGGAAGTCGCTGATGATCACTTCAGATTCCAAGCCACGGTTGAGCACCTCGCTCGAGGTGCGCGACAAGGAGTCGGGCAGGTTGGCGACCCAGAGGTAGCCGGCGCTCCAGGCCGTGGCCGTCGCGATCCCGGTCCAGATCACCAGCGCTGGCGAGTAGGTCAGCGCCATGCCGACGAGGAAGACGCCGAGCCAAAGGAAATTCCACAGGCGCAGGCTGAGCTGCGGCGGCCAACCGTCGACGGCGTAGGGTGTCGGCACGATCAGGATATAGCTGAGGAGCCCAGCATCGAGCAGCAGGAACGCGGCGATTACCGGCAGGCCGCCGATGCCGCGTTGCGCCAGAAGATAGGGCGGCGCGCCGAGAAGCGCGAATGCCGCAAGCGCGAGGAGATAGAAGCCGGAGCGCTCCAACGGCAGCGTCAGCGCCCAGCCGGCGAGGATGGCGATGGCGATGAGCCTGGCCCAGAACATGTAGGCCAGCCCGGCGAGCTCCTCGCGGGCGATCCCCTCGCTCAGGCTTTTGTGGGCCCCGCCGGAGTCAGCCGACATCTCAGCAGCGGATGGAGGTGATCCGCTGAAAGCTCTGATTCTCGATGCCGCGATCTTGCCGAGACGACTCCATCCGCTGCTGCCCAATTCGGTTCTCGCCCCGTTGCTACGGCCGTCGTCAGATCAGCTGGGCGGTGGGTCTGAAGAGGATTTCGTTCACGTCCACGTCCTCCGGCTCGTTGACGGCGAAGGCCACCATCCGGGCAAAGCTGTCGGCCGGAATCGCAATCTGGCTGACGAAGCCCTTGGTCTGCTCCTGGATCTCCTTCTCGCTGATATGTTCCAGAAGCTCGGTCGCCACCGCCCCCGGAGAGATCACGGTCGTGCGGATGTTGTAGGGCTTCACCTCCTGCCGCAGGCCCTCCGAGAGCGCACGGACGGCGAACTTGGTCGCGCAGTAGACCGTGGCGTCGGGCCCGAGCTTGTGACCGTAGACCGACGAGACGTTGATGATGTGGCCCGCCTTCTGCTCCTTCATATGCGGTAAAGCAGCGGCGATTCCGTAGAGCGTGCCCTTGAGGTTGACGTCGATCATCTGGTCCCACTCGTCGATCTTGAGCCGCTCAAGGGGTGCTAGCGGCATGAGGCCAGCGTTGTTCAGCAGAACGTCGACGCGCCCGAAGGCCTCGACCGCGGCGTCAACCAGCCGCTTCACCTGGTCCCTGTCGGTGACGTCGGCGGTGACGGCTTTCGCCTTGTGTCCGGCGGCGCTCAACTCCTGCGCCAGCGCCTCGATGCGCTCGGTTCGGCGAGCGCCGAGGACGACGGCGGCGCCGCGTTCGGCGAGGTAGCGCGCGGCGGCTTCTCCGTTGCCGCTGCTCGCGCCCGTGATGACGATAACCTTGCCTTGGATGTTGTCGTTCATTTCGGTGTCTCCGGAGCTTTCATTTGGATGTGCTCTGGGCTGGGACCGTCTGGCGGCCCGGCCGGGCGGATTGGACGATGTCAACCCGGCTCCTCGACCCGCTCGATTCGGACCGTCAGCGGGCCGTCTCGTTCGAGGCCCTCCACGTTCTCCTCGATCCGGCCGAGGCCGCTCGCGTCGCCGAAGTGACGGCGTGCCCTCAGAGGCCGGAGCGCCGAAGGATCTCCTCGGGATACCTCGCGCCCTCGATCTTGATAGTGGAGGCCACGGTCTTGATCTCATTGAGATCGTCGGCGGTGAGCGTGACGGCGAGCGCCCCCAGATTCTCATCGAGGCGCTCGAGCTTTCGCGTGCCGAACAGCGGGACGATCCACGGCTTCTGGGCGAGCAGCCAGGCGAGGGCGACCTGCGCCGGGGTTGCCCCATGCCGCTCCCCTACGGTGCGGAGAAGATCGACCAAGGCCTGGTTTGCCTTGCGGGCTTGCGGCGAGAAGCGCGGGATCCTGTTGCGGAGGTCGGAAGTGTCGAACGTCGTGCCCTCGTCGATCCTGCCGGTGAGGAAACCCTTCCCCAGCGGACTGTAGGGCACAAGGCCGATTCCGAGTTCCTCCAAGGTTGGGATGATCTCGTCCTCCGGCTCGCGCGTCCACAGGGAATACTCGCTTTGCAGCGCTGCAATCGGCTGCACCGCATGGGCGCGGCGGATCGATCCTGCGCCCGCCTCG
>Ga0299914_10000187_pt1 | contig 36696 bp, 36 predicted proteins | sample RVTome_10_FD_201361 | JGI IMG/M metagenome (GOLD analysis project Ga0299914, IMG submission 201361) | Soil microbial communities from uranium-contaminated site in the Upper Colorado River Basin, Wyoming, United States - RVT153D57 (version 2) ... | reverse complement strand
ACCCTCGCTTCAGGGCGGCGAGCAGGCCGAGGGGAAGCCCGATCGCGAGGGCGACGATGGCGGCGGAGAAGGCGAGGAACATGGTCTTCGGGAGGCGATCGAGGATGCTCTCGAGCACCGGCCGCCCCGTGAAGAACGACTCTCCGAGGTCGCCCGTGGCGGCACGTCTCATGTACCGGACGTACTGCGTCGTGAGCGGGTCGTCGAGCGCGAACCGCTCGCGCACCTGCTCGACGACCGCGTCCGGCGCCCGCTGGCCCGCGTACGCGCGGGCCGGGTCGATCGGCGAGAGGAAGACCGCGCCGAACGTGAGGGTGAGGATGGCCCAGAGCACGACCAGCGTCCAGGCAAAGCGCTTGAGCACGTAAAGGCCCATCGCGCCCTACATCCTCCCCGAATCAGGCGGCGTCTTCGTCGATCCAGTACTCCCGGAACAGGTGCGTGGTGGACAGCGTCGCGGGTGCGAAGAAGCCCTGCAGGCGCTTCGACAGAAGCTCGATCCGCACGCCCTGGAAGAGCGGGATCGCGACCACGTCGTCCTGCACGATCTTCTTGTCCATCTGCTTGTAGAGGTCGATGATCTCCGATTCCTCCACCGCGAGATGGGCCTGCCTGGCGAGCTCGTCGAACTCGGAATCGCCGTACACGGAGAGGTTGCAGCAGCCGGCCTCGATGCCGCCGCTGGTGAAGCCGCCGTCCATGAGGTACGAGCCGTGCGGGTAGGGGAGGTCCCACAGGTGCGCCACCATTGGCTCGGGGTTCTGGCCCGTGTACGACTTCTCGACCCAGAGCTCGGGCGTGGCGATCTCGGCGCTGGCGTTGATCCCCACCGCCTCGAGGTCCGCCTGCGCCGTCTGGGCCATCTCGGTGAACGGGCTCGTGTTCTGCCCGAGGATGTTGAGATCGAACCCGTCGGCGTAGCCGGCGTCCGCGAGCAGCTGCTTCGCCCCCTCCGGGTCGTACGGAATGGCGAGACCCTCCTGGTAGTACGGCGTCAGCTCGGTGAACAGGCCGCCCTTCGACACGATGGGCAACCCCTGCAGCGCCCGCACGAGGCGCTCGCGGTCGATCGCCATTGCGAGCGCGCGCCGGACGTCGACGTTCTGGAGCGGCTCGTAGGTCGTGTTCATGTTCATGAAGTACTCGAGGTTCACCGGCCCGACGAACAGCTGGCCGTTCTCGCCGGGATCGTCCTGCAGCTGGCTGACCATCCCGGCGGGCGGGGTCTCCTGGACCATGTCCAGCTCGCCGCTCTGCACCTGCAGGACGGCGAGGTCGACGGCGGTGCCCGACGTCCACTCGACGCGGTCGACGTAGGGGACCTCCGGGTTCCAGTAGTCGGTGAAGCGCTCGAGCGTGAGCCCGGTCTCGAGGTTGACGTCGCTCATCGTGAACGGCCCGTTGCCGACCGGGGCCAGGTTGAATGCCTCGTCCCCCATCTCCTCGACCACGTCGCGGGGGACGACGGCGGCGAAGGGGAGCGTCAGCACGTAGGGCAGGGCGCTGTCGGGCTGCTCGAGCTCGATCGTGAAGGTGAGGTCGTCCACGACCTTGATCCCGGAGACCTCGTCCGCCTCCTCGTTCAGGACCGGCTGGAGGCCGACGATCGGCAGCACGTTGTAGAGGGACGAGCCCTCGTTCCCGGTCGAGGGCCGGAGGAGGCGGTCGAGCGAGAACTTCGCATCGTCGGCGGTCATGACCCCACCGTGGTGGAACATGACGTTGGGCCGGAGCGTGAACGTGTAGAGGGTGCCCTCGTTGCTGATCTCGGGCAGCTCCGCGATGCCGGCCTCGAGCGCGCCCTCCTGCGTGGCGACCAGGATCGGGTCGTTGACCGCGGTGATCCCGCCCCAGGCCCAGCCGTCCCACCACCTGTGCGGGTCGTAGCCCCGGGCGCCCGGGGCGCCCGCGAAGCGAATCGTTCCGCCTCGCTTGGGCTGCCCGGCCGTCTCGACGGTCCCGGTGGCGGTGCCGCCCGAGGTGGTCGGCCCGGCGTCCGTGGAGCTCCCGGAGTCGCAGGCGGCTAGCAGCCCCGCGCCGCCCACTGTCGCACCGAGCTGGATCGCCCTTCGCATGAACACCCGCCGGGTGAGGGGATCGGTGAGGAAGTTGGACGGCGCTCGCTCGCCTGCCATGTGGGCGCTCCTTCCGTTCGTCGAGCTTGTCGGGTCTCGCCGGAAGATGCACGGTATCAAATATCGCTACATGATTTCAACGATTATGCATTGTTCTGATCGTGGGATGGTGAACCGCCTCGCCACGCCAGGGCACGTCGATGAGCGCGAGGCTCCAGCCGCAGAGCGAGGCGATCGCCAGCGTGCGCCGCTCCTCGCCGCAGAACGCGATGTTCGTCGGTGTCAGGAGCCGCTGGCCCGTCCAGTCCGAAGCGACGGTCTCCGGCTCGCCGCCGCCGGGAGGGATGCGGACGATGAGGTTCGGCTGGAACATGGAGACGAGGAGCCCGCCCTGGTCGTCGAGCGCGAGGCCGTCCGGGACCGTCTGCGGGAGCTCCCGGACGACCGACACCGCGCCCGCCCGGAGCGCGACGATGCGCGGCTCGACGAACGTTTCGACCACGTAGAGCGTGCCGTCGGGCCCCAGCGCCATGCCGTTCGGGTAGTCGAGGGGTGGGGCCGACACGACCGAGGCGTCGCCGCCCCCGGACGGCACCGCCACGATGCGGCCGCTCCGCTCCTCGAGGAAGTCAAGGCCGGCCGGGTCGGCGCACGAGTCGGAGACGTACATCGTCCCGTCCGGCGCGAAGAGGTTCCAGTTCGGCGCTGGGAGCGGGCCGCCCTCGACCGAGTCGCAGTACGTCTCGACCTCGCCGGTCTCGGGGTCGGCGCGGACGATCCGGCCGCGGTCGTAGACGCAGACGTAGACGAGCCCGTCGGCGTCGACGCAGAGGCCGACCGCGAAGCCGCCGACGTCCGCCACCTGCTCGTGCGCCCCGGTCGCGAGGTCGACCCGGTGGAGCCTGCCGGCCTCGTCGCCGGCGAAGATCGCGCCCGTCGGGCCGACAGCGACGCCCTCGCAGTGCGCGAGCGGCGCGAGCGTCCGGACGCCCGACCCCCGGTCTACTCTGCCAGGAGCCATCCGCCGTCGACGGGCAGCACGGCCCCGGTCACGAAGGCCGCGTCGTCGCTGGCCAGGTAGAGGGCCGCGCGCGCGAGATCCTCGGGCTGCCCGACGCGCCCGACCGGGGTATGACGGAGCGCGCGGTTCCGGTACTCCGGGACCGCGAAGGCTTCCCGCGTCATCGCCGTCTCGATCGCCCCGGGGAGGAGGACGTTCGCGCGCAGGCCGGCCGCGGCGTAGTGCTGCGCGATCGAGAGCGTGAGCGAGATGACCCCGCCCTTGGCCGCGGTGTACGCCGCATAGACGGGCTCGGGCCGCAGTGCGACGACCGAGGAGACGTTGACGATGCTCCCGCCGCCCGAGCGCAGCATGGCCGGCACCGCGTGCCGGCAGGCGTGGAAGACGCCGCTCAGGTTCACGCCGATCGTTCGCTCCCACACCTCGACGTCGAGGTCGCCGGCCGCGGTGTCGCGCGGATCCCAGATGCCGGCGCTCGCCACGAGTGCGTCGAGGCCGCCGGCTGCCTCGACGAGCTCGGCGACCGCCCGGCCCACGTCCGCGTCGCGCGAGACGTCGGCGGGCAGGGCGGTGGCCGTCCCGCCGGCCGCTGCGATCTGGCTCACGGTCTCGTCGACGCGGCCGGGGTCGACGTCGAGGACGCCGACGTGCGCTCCCTCGGAGGCGAAGAGGACGGCGGTGGCGCGACCGATGCCCTCGCCGGCGCCGGTGACGAGCGCCGCGCGCGCGGCGAGACGACCCGGAGCTCCCATGGCGGTCATCGAGGCATTATCACTCAACTGATGTACGATCGCCTACTCAAATGCATACCAACGCTCAGGAGCGCCTGCGCGCCGCAATTCTCGCCCAGGACCACGCCGAGCGCTACGTCCTGCTCGACCGCCTCGGCCGCGCAGGCGTGGACGTCGACCGCGACCTTCCGCTCCTCGTCGAGCTCCTCGACCCGGACCTCCCCTGGCTCGCGCGCTCGCTGGCCGTCTGGGAGATCGGCAAGCTCGGGCCTCCCGCCGGTGCCGCCGCCGACAGCCTCGCCGCGGTCGCGCTCGACCGCGAGAGCTTCGGCGACGTGCGCTGGGCATCCGTCTGGGCCCTGGAGCGGCTCGGCCCGGGAGCGGTGAGCGCGGGGCCCGCTCTCCTCTCCCTGCTCGGGAGCGGCGACGAGCCGGACCTCCGCTCGCAGACTGCCGCCGCCCTGGGCGCGCTCGGCGCCGGGAAGGAGGTTGCGCCCGGCCTCGCCGCCGTTCTGGACGACCCCGACTCCCTCGTGCGCGAGGAGGCGGCCCGCGCCCTCGGCCGTGTCGGGCCGGAGGCGGCCGGCGCGGCCGGCGAGCTCGCCCGGCTTGCCGCCGGGGACGTGGTCGGGCCGGTCCGCGCGGCCGCTGCGGAGGCGCTCGGGCGCCTGAACGGCTCGGCGCCGAGCCCGGCCGCGGAGCAGCCGGCGAGCCGGTCCGTCCCCGGCTCGCTCCCGGGGCTCCTGGAGCGGCTCGGGAGCTCCGACGCGCGCACGCGTGCCGAGGCGAGCTGGCCGCTCGGGAAGCTCGGTGCAGCTGCGGCTCCCGCCCTCGTCGCGATCGTGCGGCAGCTTCGCCACGACCACGACCCGGATGCGCGCTGGGGTGCGGCCTGGGTCGTCGGGCGCATCGGCCCGGAGGCGGCCTCGGCGGTCGGCGAAGTGGCCGCCGCCGCCCGGGAGGACCCCGACCCCGACGTCCGCGCGAACGCGGCCCGGGCCCTCGGGTTCATCGGCGTCCCCGACGAGGACGCGCTCGCGGCCCTCGTCGCCGCGCTCGGCGACGAGGGCGCCTCGCTCCTCCGCGAGGAGGCGCTCGTCGCCCTCGGCCGGATCGGGAGGCCGGCGGCGCGCGCGTTGCCCTCGATTCGCGCCCGCCTCGCCGACCCGCACCCGATGGTCCGCGGCCGGGCCCAGGCCGCCCTGGCGGCTGTTATCGGCGAGCTCTGATGGCGGTCCCGGCCGCCCGCTCGGGCCCCCCCGAGGCCTTCGACGGGCCGACGCTCATCCCCTACGCGACCGTGCGCCGCAGCTTCTGGGACGGAGGCGACCAGTCCGGGCGGACGCTCGACTACGTGTACGCGGACTCGGCCGATGCGTGCCAGATCGTGTTCTCGCTGCCCCCCGGCGGCCGGTTCCTGCACGCGGGCGACGGCTTCGACGCCTATGAGCGCGATATCGTCTGGCGGGTGCTGACCGGCGTCCTCGCGGCCGCCAATCCGGCCACCGGAGAGGTGCACGTCGCCGGGGCGGGCGAGTCGCTTCACTTCGGCGGCGAGACCTGGCTGGACGGCTGGAGCCAGGGCCCCGGCGCCGTCACGGTGGTCGAGTTCACCGCGCCGACGAGGGCGCGTGCCGGCCGGATCGACCGCCGTCCCTGGCCCTCGCGGCCGTCCTACGCGCGCGACGGAGCCCCCCCGAGCCGGCCCGAGGCGGGCGTGACCGTCCGTCGGCTCGGCGGAAGCGACGTCCTCTGGCGGCTCGAGGGCGACCGCGACCGGGTCCTCGTCGGGCACGTCGTCTCGACGCCGCACCTGACGGTGGGCGAGGTGCGGCTGCCGCCAGGCGGGCGAGGCCCGGCGCTCGAGCGCGACGGGACGACGACGATGTACGTCCTCGAAGGCGTCCTCGGCATCGAGCTGCCCGGAATGCGCACCCGGCTCGAGGCGGGGGAGAAGGACGGCGTCTACCTGCCGCCCGGCGTCTCGCACCGGCCGGTGAACGTCGCGGCGGGCCCGGTGCGGGCGCTCTACCAGGTCGTTGCGGGAGCCGGCGAGTGAGCGCGCCCACCGGCTCGCGGGCCGAGCGCGTCTCGCGCGTCCTCGCCGACGCCGGGGTCGATGCCGCCGTGCTCTCGTCGATCCCGTCGGTGGCTCAGGCGGCGGGCTTTTGGCCGCGGTGGGAGATGTGGCCGGGGGAGAGCCCGCATACCCTCGACCCGACGCTCTGCCTCGCCTGGCCCGACCGGGGCGCGCGGCTCCTTCTGCCCAACTACTACGCGGCCTACGAGCCGTCCGTGCGGGCGGAGGTGCGCTCGGTGGCGAGCTACTCGTACCTCGAGCCCCCCGACAAGCTGGCCGAGCTCGCCGGGGCGCTCGCCGACGAGCTCGGCGGACGCGTCGAGCGGCTCGGCTGGGAGCCGCGCACGCTCCCGGCGCTCGTCCGCGACGAGCTCGCGAGCCGGGTGGAGGTCGGCGAGTGGGTCGACCTCTCGGGGCCGCTGGCGGCGGCGTCCGCGGTCAAGACGGAGGAGGAGATCGAGGGCATCCGCCGCGCCGCCGCGGTCGCGGACACGATTCAGCGGACGGTCAAGGAACGGGCCGAGCCGGGCCGCCGGGAGATCGACGTCGCGGCCGACGCGCTCGCGGCGGCCTGGGCGCTCGAGGGGCGGCGCTTCCCGATCCTCATTCAGCTCCGCAGCGGGCCCGCCACCGCCGTTCGCGGGGAGTGGCACCCGGGCGCGCGCGCCCTCGAGGAGGGGGACGTCGTCTGCACCGACACGGCGCCCTGGCTCGACGGCCTCTGGGCCGACAGCTGCAACGGCCTCGCGGTCGGAGCGGCCACGGCCGCCCACCGGGAGGCGTTCGCCATCGCCGCCGAGGCGCTTCACGCGGGCATCGCGGCCGTGCGCCCCGGCGTCCCTGCGCGAGCCGTGGACGAGGCATGCCGGCGCGCTGTCCGGGCTTCAGGCCACGACTACAACCACCACACCGGCCACGGCCTCGGCTACGTCCGGGCGGAGCTTCCCCGGATCACGCCGACGTCGGAGGACGTCCTCGAGGCGGGGATGGTGATCGCGCTCGAGCCCGGCCTCTACGTCGAGGGCTGGGGCGGCTTCCGCCACGAGCACATCATGGCCGTGCGCGCAGGCGGGGCGGAGCTCCTCACTCGCTTCGAGCACACGCTCTGAGTCAGTCGCGCGCCTGGGCCGGGCTGGGCGCCGACAGCTCTCCCACCGAGAGGGAGACGCGCTCCTCGATCTCGGCAGGGCGCCGGCTCGACGGGGCGGCGTCGAGGTCGACCCGGGCACCGGTGCAGTTGAGCAGGAAGGAGTCCGGGAAGGCGGCCGCGAGCGCCATCATCGAGCGCATTCCCGTGCAGTGCATCGGGCAGAGGAGCTCGATGCCGATCTCCTCGAACGCTTCGATGGTGCGGTCGGTCTTCGCCTCGGGCGTCCCCGGGAAGCCGAGGTGGAACCCGCCGAAGACCCCGACCACGCGGTCGCGGCCCGTGATCTCCATGGCGTAGCGGACGGTGTTCACGACGCCGGCGTGGCTGCACCCGCAGAGGACGATGATGCCGTCGCCGCCGACCTCGATCACGAGCGCCTGGTCGTCCGGCACGGTGTCGGGCTCCATGCGGCCTTCCACCACCTGGATGAGAGCGTTCGGCGTCGTCAGATCCCGGCTCGGCTCCTCGAAGTCGACCCGCCGCGGGATCGCGCCTGTCGCGATCAGGCCCGGGCCGACCTCGAGCGGCCCGTCGTGCAGCACGAGGCGCCCGCCGGCCTCGCCGATCGAGTCCTCGGTGAGGTCCTGGTTGTAGTAGGGCGCGACCTGGCCGGAAGCGAGTCGCAGGTAGCGGGGCAGGAAGGCTGCGGCGTGGATCGAGACGGGCACCGCGGCGTCGCGGCTCTCGAGGAACCCCTGGAGGCCGCCGTAGTGGTCGGGATGCCCGTGGCTAATGACGGCGTGGTCGACGGCGCCGAGGTCGAGGCCGAGCGCGGCCGCGTTGTGCTGGAGCACGGGGCCGGTCATCCCGGTGTCGAAGAGGAGCCGGTAGCGATAGCGGTCCCACTCCACCTCCACGTGGATAGCGATGCCGTTCTCGCCGATCGGGCAATCGCACTTCGGGTCAAAGTGGTGCGCCAGCCCCGCCCGCGTCACACCCGGACCGTCGGGCAGGAGCATGTCCACGTAGTTCTCGGTGACCGTGGTCAGGGTGAGCCGGTCCACTCCACGTCTCATCGGGTCTGCTCTCCTTCCTCGACATCCACCGACCAGTAGCGCGACCGCAGGTCCTGGTCGACCGCGGGCGCGTTGATGCAGAGGATGTCGAACGTCTCAGTGGTGTCGGGCGAGGCCGCGTACCCGTGCAGGATTCCGGCGGGGATGTGGAACACGTCGTGCCGACGCGCCGGGTGGGCCTCGTCGCCGATGAAGACCGTCCCCTCGCCGGCGACGACGACGTAGAGCTCCTCGCCGTAGCCGTGGCGGTGCCGCGGGAAGGACTCGCCCGGCTGCGCGCGCAGGAGGACGTAGTCGAACTTCCGCTCCGGCAGGAGAAGCCAGTTGACGGGCAGGAGGCACTCGCTGCCCGGAAAGTCGGCCCGGACCCGTGGCTCGTACAGGTTCCCGGTCAGGGGCAGCTCGGCACGGCGGCGGGCAAGGTCTTCGCGGAAGTCCGCGACGAGCCCCGCCTCCGGGCCGGTGATCCTGTCGAAGCCATGGCCGTGGAAGAACTCCCGGGGTCGCCCCTCGTCCGCCGGCATCGGCCTAGTCCGTGTCCAGCTCGAAGGGATCGTCCTGCGGGGCGCCCGTCAGATGCTCGGCGAGCGCCAGGTAGCTGTTCTTCACGTGCAGCTCGACGCTCTGCCTCACGTCGTCGAGGTCACCGTCGCGCACGGCGGCGACGATCGCCCGGTGCTCGGCCAGGGACGACTCGACCCGGACGGACAGCACCTGGAGGATGTCCCACGGGTAGGCCGCCCACAGGTCCTCGACGATCCTGGCGAGCGCGGGGATGCCGGCGCGGTCGTAGAAGAGGAAATGGAACGCGCGGTTCGCGTCGCGGAGCGCGAGGTGGTCGCCCGCCTCGCGGGCCTCGGCCATCGCGTCGGTGAGGCTCTCGGCCTGCTCGAGGTCGCGGCGCGAGATGCGCGAGACGGCGCGCTGGGAGGCGTAGGGCTCGAGCAGCCGGCGGGCGACGTACACGCCCTTGACCTCCTCGAGGTCAGCCGAGGCCACCCGGACGCCGCGGTGCGGCTCGCTCACGAGCAGGCCTTCCGCCTCGAGGTGGCGGAGCGCTTCCCGCACGGGCGTGATGCTCGTGTTGAACCGGGTCGCCAGCTCGTCCTGGTGCACGCGCGCCCCGCGCGCGAGCTCGCCCGAGTCGATGAGCACGCGGAGCTCCTCGACGATTCGGTCCTTCTTGGTCTGCCGCTTCGCGGTCACGGATGTCTCATCCCCCGCACCGGTCCTGCCCCGTCGGGCGCATCCTGCGCGCCCTCGTCCGAGCGAGACCCGAACTCTAGCCTGATCGCGTCTCCGTCCTCGTCCAGGAGCGGGGGGCGCGCCCGCACGGCGGAATCGACGCCGAAGAGCCGCCGCGCGAGGCCCGTCAGGGCGAAGGCGGTCTCACCCTCGGCCGTCTCCACCTGCTCGGCGATCCCGCGCGCGTCGAGGACGGGGTGGGTGCCGACGACCCCGACGTCGTTAAGGACGCCGTATGCGAGGTTCAGGTGCTCGAGGCGCTCGATGGCCTCGGCTCCCGTGATCCCGGCGAAGAACTCGCCCACGAGCCCGTCGACATCGTCGCGGAACTCCATCCGGGCGAGGTTCGTGACGAAGCGCGGGTCGTCGGCGAGGTCGGGGCGAGCGAGCACCGCGGAGACGAAGAGTCGCCACTCCGCGTCCTGCTCGACGGCCAGGAGGATCGCGGTGCCGTCGCTGCACCGGAACACCCCGTAGGGCGCGATGGCGTGGTGGCGGTCGGGGAGGCGCGGATAGACGATGCCCGAGTTGAGGTAGCTGAGCAGCATCGGGCCCAGGAACTCGAGGGTGGCGTCGAACATCGCCACGTCGAGCCGCCGGCCCCGGCCGGTGGCCGAGCGCTCGGCGAGCGCGGCGAGCACGAGCGTCGCCGCGTAGATGCCCGTGCTGACGTCGCACACGGAGATGCCCGACCGCATCGGTTGCTCGGGCGTGCCGGTCAGGCTCATCACGCCCGACTCCGCCTGGACGAGCATGTCGTAGGCCTTGCGCTCGCGGAGCGGCGTCGCGTTGCCGTAGCCGGAGATGTCGCAGACGACGAGCCGGGGATGGCGCTCCTCGAAGTCGGGCTCGTGCAGGCCGAGGCGGTCGGCCGCGGCCGGGCTCATGTTCTGGACGAGGACGTCGGCCGAGTGGAGTATCCGGTCGAAGAGCGCGCGGTCGGCTCTGTCCTTCAGGTCGAGCGCGATGCTCCGCTTGCCGCGGTTGAGCCACCAGAACTGGGCGCCCTCGCCACGCACGTTTCCGTCCCAGTGGCGGGAGAAGTCCCCGCTCCCCGCCCGCTCGACCTTGATCACGTCGGCGCCTAGGTCGGCGAGGATGCGCGTGCAGAGCGGGCCGGCGACCGAGTGCTCGAGGCCGACGACGACCGTGCCGGCGAGCGGCCCGGGCGCGAGCGGGGCGCCGTCGGCGGTGGCGGGCGAGCTCACTCGTCCTCCCACACGGACAGCCCGGCCGTCTTGCCTCCGTCGATCGGGAGGGCAACGCCGGTGACGTAGGCGGCCGCGTCGGAGACGAGGAAGGCGACGACCTCCGCGACCTCCTCGGGAGTGGCGAACCGCCCGAGCGCGCGGCCCAGCGGCACCGAGGCGAGCACGCGGCGCTGCACCTCCGGGCGGTCGCCGGACACGCTCGACCAGAGCATGGGCGTGTCCACCGGCCCCGGGCAGATCGCGTTCACGCGGATCCGGTCGCCGGCGAGGCCGAGCGCGAGCGAGCGGGCGAGCATCACCACCGCCGCCTTCGTCGCGCAGTAGACCGGGTCGCCGTGGCGGGCGACGAGGCCGGCGTTCGAGGCGTTGAGCACGATCGAGCCGCCGCCGCGCTCGCGGAGCGCCGGCACGGCGTGGCGGAGCAGGAGCATCGGCGCGCGGACGTTGACTGCGACGGCCCGGTCGATCTCCTCGACGGGAAGCTCGTCGAGGCCGCCGAAGAGCGGCATCCCCGCGTTGCTGAACACGATGTCCAGCCCGTCCAGGTGCTCGACGGCGTCCGCGAAGCCCCGGGCGACCGACTCGGCATCAGCGACGTCCGCCTCCACCGAGAGCACGCGGTCCCCGAGCTCGGCGGGGACCGCCCCGGGGCCGACCGCGTGGAGGTCCAGCACCGCCACGCTCGCGCCCGCGCGCGCGAGTGCGGTAGCCGTCGCCAGGCCGATGCCGCTCGCTCCGCCCGTGATCAGCGCCGACCTGCCGGTGAGGGTCACGATCCGTGTGGGTCAGCCGCGCCGGGCCCGGCGCAGTGATCTCGCGTAAATGCATCCTTGATAGGATAATGCATTACCTTGGCGATGATCATACATTCCCGGCGAGGGTACTGGAACGACGGGTCAGCATACGCTGCGCCCGCCCGATGAAGATCGCCGTCTGCGTCAAGGAAGTGCCGGCTGCCTCCCGGCAACTCGAGCACGAGTCGTACCGGCTCGACCGGGGCGGCGACCTGCGCGTGAACCCGCGCGACCTCGTCGCGGTCGAGGCGGCGCTCGCGCTCGGGGGCGACCGGGAAAACGAGGTCGTCCTCGTCAGCGTCGGGCCCGAGAGCGCGCACGAGACGGTGCGCGAGGGCCTGGCAATGGGCGCCGACCGCGCCGTCGTCGTCTCGGATGCCGCGCTCGGCGGCTCCGACCTCGCCCCCACGAGTCTCGTGCTCGCGCGCGTGCTCGAGCGCGAGCGCCCGGAGCTGACCCTCTTCGGGCAGCTGGCGGAGGACTCAGCGGGCGGGCTCATCTGGGCCGCAGTGGCCGTCCACCTGGGGCTGCCCATCCTCTCGCAGGCGCTGATGCTCGCGCCCGCCGAAGGCTTGGTCAGGATCGAGCGGCAGACCGAGGCCGGCACCGACGTTCTGGAGGCGCCGCTCCCGTGCCTCGTCTCGGTCTCCGATGCGATCGCCGTTCCGCGCTTCCCGACCTTCCGGGAGATGAAGGCCGCGCGCGAGAAGCCCGTCCAAGCGCTCGGCCTGGGTGATCTCGGCCTCAGTGCGGACGAGGTCGGCGACGCGGGCTCGCTCACCGAGGTCCTCGCCGCGTCGCCGGTCGAGCGGTCGCGCGACGCGCTCGTCGTCGAGGCCGACGAGCCCGCCGAGGCCGCGCGGGAGATCGCCGGCTTCCTCCGCGGGCGGGGACTTGTGTGACGGGGACGGCGGTGCTGATCGAGACGGCGGGCGGCGCTCCGACGCCGGACGCGCTCGGGCTGCTCGGCCTCGCGGCGGAGCTTGGCGGCGAGGTGCGCGCCGTGTGCTTCGACCCCGGCGCCGGCGAGCGGGCGGCCGAGCTCGCCCGTCACGGCGCGACCCGGCTCGTGATCCTCGACCATCCCGCAGTCGCGGAGGGGCTGCCGCAGCCCGTCGCCGCAGCGCTCGCCGGGCACCTGGCCGAGGAGCCCTGTGAGACGGTGCTTCTGGCCTCGTCCGTCCTCTCCCTCGACGTCGGGGCCGATCTCGCCGTCAGGGCCGGCGCCGGGCTCAACTGGGACCTCGTCGGGCTCGAGCGGGACGGCGACCGGCTTCTGGGGACGCGCCTGATGGCGAACGATGCGGTCGCCGTCACCGTCGGGTGGCGGGCACTGCCGCGGCTCGCCCTCATGCGACCGGGGAGCTGCGAGCCCGGGGAGGTCGAGAGCCCTGCCGACCTCGTCCCGGAGACGGTCGCGATCGAGCTCGAGGCGAGCGCGCGGCGCGTCCGGCTCGTCGAGCGCCGACCCGCACCTGTCGCGGAGGGCGGCGGCCTCGCTGCCGCCGACGTCGTCGTCGCCGGCGGCCGCGGGCTGGGCGAGGCCGGCAACTTCGGGCTGCTCGAGGAGCTGGCGGGCCTGCTCGGCGGCGAGGTCGGCGCGACGCGGGCGGTCGTCGAGGCCGGGTGGTACCCACGGCAGGCGCAGATCGGCCAGACTGGGCTGACGGTGACGCCGTCGCTCTACGTCGGGTTCGGCATCTCCGGTGCGATCCACCACAAGGTCGGCATGCAGCGTGCCGGGACGATCGTCGCGGTCAACACCGACCGCAGCGCTCCCATCTTCGACCTCTGCCACCTCGCCGTCGTCGGAGACGCGCTCGCCATCCTGCCGGAGCTGATCGGCGCCCTCCGCGACGCCGGCGCCGGCGACGGCGGAATCGGAGTGCCGTTAGAATGATGCATCGCCATCATCGATCATGCATTCTCGACCCCGGAGGGCCAGCATGACTGAGGAAGCTTCGTTCGACTACGTCATCGTCGGCGGCGGCACGGCGGGATGCATCCTCGCGGCGCGCCTGGCGGAGGACCGCGACACGTCGGTCTGCCTGCTCGAGGCCGGCCCGTCGGACGAAGGCGACATCCGCGTGCTCGAGCTGCGCCGCTGCGTCGAGGTAATGGGCTCCGAGCTCGACTGGGACTACTCCGTCGTGCCCCAGGAGCGGGGGAACCGCGACATCCGCGTCAACCGGGCGCGCGTGCTCGGCGGCTGCAGCTCGCACAACGCCGCCATCGCGTTCAAGACGCCCGACGTCGACCTGCGGACGTGGGAGGAGCTCGGGGCGGCCGGCTGGGGCCCGGAGGCCTGCCGGCCCTACTTCGACCGCCTCTTCGAGAAGGTGCACACGGAGTACGGCCAGACGGACAACGAGTGGGAGCAGGCGGCGATCGCGGCTGCCCAGGAGGCGGGCTACCCGCTCGTCGAGATGGGCAAGACGGACGTCCGAGAGGGCGTCGGCTGGTTTCTTCTCCACAAGCGCGGCGAGAACCGGGAGTCGAGCGCGATCTCGTACCTTCACCCCCTCGACCAGCTCCCGGAGAACCTCACCCTTGTCTCCGACTGCGAGGCCGTGCGGCTCGTCTTCGACGACGAGCCGAACGCGGTCGGCGTCGAGACCACGCGGGGCGAGTTCCGCGCCCGGCGGGAGGTCGTCGTCAGCGGCGGCGTCGTCAACACGCCCAAGCTGCTGCTCCACTCGGGCATCGGGCCCGGCCACCACCTGAAGGAGATGGGGATCCCGGTGCGGGTCGACCTCCCCGTCGGCGAGCACCTGCTCGACCACCCCGAGGGCGTCGTCATGTGGGAGTCCACCGCGCAGGTGCCGCTCGAGTCCTCGCAGGACTGGGAGTGCGGGCTCTTCGCGAAGGCCGAGCCCGAGAGCGAGGCTCCCGACCTCCTCATGCCCTTCGGCCCCGTGCCTTACGACCTCTTCACCGTCGCGTGGGGGTGCCCGACGGCCGAGCCCGGGCGCGCGTTCTCGATCGCGCCGCATGTGCTCCGGCCGCGCAGCGAAGGTACCGTCCGGCTGAGTTCGCCGGATCCCTTCGCCAAGCCGTTGATCGACCCGCGCTATCACACCGATCCCGACGGCTGGGACGAGCGCACGCTGCTGTTCGGCATGAGGCTCTCCCGCAAGCTCGCCGAGCAGCCCGCGCTCAAGGACTGGGTGAAGCGCGAGCTCGCCCCCGGCTCCGACGTCCAGAGCGACGAGGAGCTCTCGGAGTTCGCCCGCCGCACCGGCAACACGACCTATCACCCGGTGGGCACGTGTCGGATGGGCGACGCCGCTGACGAGCGGACCGTGGTCGACCCCGAGCTTCGCGTGAAGGGCGTCGGGCGTCTCCGGGTGGCGGACGCGTCGATCTTCCCCTCCCACGTGGGCGCCAACCCGGCGTGCACGACCATGATGGTCGGCGAGAAGGCCGCCGACATCGTCAGGGGTCGCGCCGCGCCCGTCGAGGCGGCCGAGACGGCCGCCTCGTGAGCGTGGGAAGGCGGGGAGGGGTGTCTGCCGCGACCGTTCGCATTCCGACCAGAGGAGGCTTTTGACGTGCCGACAGTGACCCTGACCGGAGAGGGGATCCGCGCCGAGATCGTCCCGGAAGAAGGAGCGAGAGTGCAGCACCTCGTCGACCTCGAGAGCGGTCGCGAGCTCCTGTACCAGGGCAAGAGCCCCGTGCCCGCGCCCCGGCCGGAGTTCCTCGACGGCTGCCCGGGCGGCTGGGACGCGATCTTCCCGAACGACGCACCCTCGGGCGACTACCCCGACCACGGCCTCGTCTGGAAGACGCCCTTCGAGGTCGTGTCGGCGGACGAGCGCGAGGCGGTGCTCCGCGCGACGCTCGAGCAGCCGCCGGTCGAGATCGAGCAGCGCTTCTCCGTGCTCGGCGATGGGCGCCGCGGGCTCCGCGTCGAGACGAGGATGCGCGCCGCCGGCGACACGGGCCCGTTCTTCTGGTGCAGCCACCCGATGCTGGCCGTGGCCGACGGGTGGCGGATCGAGCTGCCGGCCGGCCGCGCGCGCGCGGACGCCGAAGTACCCGGGCGCTTCGGCGCCGGCGAGGATCTCGGCGAGCGGCGTGAGATCGACGTGCTCCCGTCGAGCGACGAGGCCTTCGAGGTGCTCTTCGTCGAGGGCGCGTCCGAAGCGGCGGTCGGCGCGGCCGACGGTGGCCCGCGGACCCGCGTCGCCTGGGACGACTCGTTCTTCCGACACCTCTGGATCGTCAGCATCGCCAATGCGGCGGGCATCGACCACGTCGTGCAGCTCGAGCCCTCGTCCAGCCACATCTACCTCCTCGACGCCGCCGTCGAGAAGGGCACCGCGGTCTCCCTGGAGGGCGGGACCGAACGCGGCTGGTGGGTCGAGATCGAGTCGCAGGACGGATGAGCGCCGCCACGCCGTACCTGCCGGTCTTCGAGCCACGCCTGCCGGCCGATCCCCGCCGCTACGGCATCGGGATCGTCGGCACCGGCTGGATCGTCCAGGACGCCCACCTGCCGGCGTACGAGAAGGCGGGCTTCCGCATCGAGGCGGTCTACGACCTCGACCCGGCGAAGGCGCGGGAGGTCGCCGAGGTCCGCGGCATCCCGCATGTCTGCGAGAGCCTCGACGAGCTGCTCGCGCGCGACGACGTGGACATCGTCGACATCGCCGTGCCCGCGAAGGAGCAGCCGGAGCTCGCGCTCGCCGCGATCGCGGCCGGCAAGGACCTCCTCTGCCAGAAGCCGTTCGCCGAGACCTACGGCGAGGCGCTCGGCATCGTCGAGGCGGCCGAGGCGGCCGGACGGACGGTCGCGGTGAACCAGAACATGCGCTACGGCTCCGCCTGGAAGGTGCTCCGCGGCCTCGTCGATTCGGGCTGGATCGGCGCTCCCCGCAGCGCCGAGATCCAGGTGGCCGTCACGACGCACTGGCACGAGTACGGCGAGTGGCTCGTGCCGCTCGAGCGCCTCGAGATCATGTACCACTCGATCCATTACTTCGACGCGCTCCGGGTCCTGCTCGGCGATCCGGCGACGGTGTACTGCCGTGGCCTGCGCCATCCCGAGCAGCAGGTGGTCGGCGAGACGTGGACGACGGCGCTCCTCGAGTATCCGGACGACAGGCTCGGCCTCGTCCGGATCGACCACAACGACATCGACGACGAGCGCGACTGGTCGTCCACGTTTCGCCTCGACGGGCTCGGCGGGGTGGCCAAGGGGAGCACCTGGTACCTCTTCGAGGGCGCCATCGAGAAGGGCGAGCAGCTCACGTTCCGCTGTCCCGAGGTCACCGGCGAGGCCTGGATCGAGCCCCACCTGCGCTCGACCGGGATGCCGGACTCGTTCATCGGGACGATGGGCGAGCTGCAAGCGGCCCTCGAGGCCGGCGAGCAGCCCTCCCACTCCGGCAGGGACAACCTGAAGACCATGCAGCTCGTCTTCGCCGCCTACCGCTCGATGGAGGAGCACCGGCCGGTGGCGCTCGACGAGATCGACGCCTGAGAGGAGCGGAATGAACGAGCCCGCGATCATCACCTGCGCCGTGATCGGGGGCGCGCTCGAGAGCGCGAACCCGCACCGGCCCACGAACTTCGACGAGATCGTCGAGTCGGCGATCGGCGGCGCCCAGGCTGGCGCCGCGATCCTCCACCTCCACGCGCGCACGCGTGAGGGCGTGCCGACCCAGGACCCGGACGTCTACCGCGAGATGGTGGACGCGATCCGGTCTGAGGCCCCCGAAGTGGTCCTGAACTTCACCCTGAGCGGGACGATCGGCATGGACCACGAGGAGCGGCTGCGGGCGCTCGCCGCGGAGCCCGAGATCGGGACGCTCGACTGCGGCTCGCTCAACCTGGACGGGACCGTGTGGGCGACCGCGCCCGAGTTCCTGGCGCGCGCGACCGCGGCGATGAAGGAGGCCGGCGTGCGGCCGGAGCTCGAGTGCCTCGAGCCGGGCTGGGTCTGCACGGCGACGCGCCTCTGGGAGGACGGGCTCGTGGAGGACCCGCCGTTCATGCAGATCATGCTCGGTGTCGGCGACGGGGCGCCGCCCCGCGTGGACACGCTGCTCCACATGGCGTCCCTGATCCCGCGCGAGGCCGTCTGGGCGGCGACGGCGATCGGGCCGGCGCACTTCCGGATCATGGCCGCCGCGCTCGCGCTCGGCGCACACGTGCGCACCGGGCTCGAGGACGTCGCCCACCTGGAGGACGGGCGGCTCGCCGAGTCGAACGCGGAGCTCGTCGGCCGCGCCGTCCGCCTCTGCGAGGCGATCGGGCGCCCGGTGGCGACGCCCGCGCAGGCGCGGGAGATCCTCCGCCTGTGACGGCGCCGGTCGCCCCGCGGCGGACGCTCGGCCGGGGCGGCCCCGCCGTCTTCCCGCTCGGCCTCGGCTGCATGGGCATGACCGGCTACTACGGGTTCGCCTGCGAGACGCAGCCGGAGGACGGCGCGCGCAGCCGGCGCGAGGCGGTCGAGACGATCCGCTACGCGCTCGCCCGCGGAGTGGACTTCCTCGACACCGCCGACGTCTACGGCCCCTTCGCCAACGAGGAGCTCGTGGGCGAGGCGCTCGCGGGCCGCCGCGACGGCGTCGTCCTCGCGACGAAGTTCGGCTTCGAGACGACCGCGGACGGCGTCCGCGTCAACGGCCGTCCCGAGTACGCACGGGCGGCGTGTGAGGCGTCGCTGCGGCGGCTCGGCGTCGACTCGGTCGACCTCCTCTACCTCCACCGGGTCGACCCGAACGTCCCGATCGAGGACACGGTCGGGGCGATGGCCGAGCTGGTCTCGCAGGGGAAGGTCCTGCACCTGGGCCTCTCGGAGGCCGGGGCGGAGACGATCCGGCGCGCCCACGCCGTGCACCCGATCGCCGCGGTGCAGACCGAGTACTCGCTCTGGAGCAGGGATCCCGAGGCGGAGGTCATTCCCGTCCTGCGCGAGCTCGGCATCGGCTTCGTCCCGTACGCTCCGCTGGCGCGCGGCCTCTTCGCGGGCGCGGTCGCGAGCCTCGACGAGCTCGTGGAGCATGACTTCCGGCGGACGCTGCCGCGGTTTCGCGACGCTAACCTCGCTGCGAACCTCGCGCTCGCGCAGGGCCTGGGCGCCCTCGCGGAGGCGCGTGGGACGACGCCCGCGCGCCTCGCGCTCGCCTGGGTGCTCGCGCAGGGCGACTTCGTCGTTCCGATCGTCGGGACGACGAGGCGGTCGCACCTCGACGACGACCTGGGCGCGGTCGGCCTCGAGCTCGACGCCGGCGTCCTCCAGGCGATCGAAGGCGCGGTCCCCGTCGAGGCGGTCGCCGGAGCGCGCTACGCGGACATGAGCCTGATCGAGTAACTCGAGGAACGGGGGACACATGCCGGAACCAGTGCTCCTGAGGAACGAGGGCGCCGAGGCCGAGGTCATCGCGGACGAGGGGGCCCGCGTCCAGCACCTGCGCGACCGGGTCTCCGGGCGGGAGCTGCTGCTGCAGCGGACGGCCGAGCCGGGCCCGCGGGTCGACTTCCTCGCCGCCTGCACGGGCGGCTGGGACGAGCTCTTCCCCACCGACTCCGAGTGGAAGGAGCACCCCGATCACGGGCGGGTCTGGACGGCGGCGTTCGACGTCGTCGAGGCGGACGGCGCCGCAGCCGCGTTCCGCGTCGAGCTCGGGTCCCCGCCGGTCGAGATCGAGCGCCGGCTCACGCTCCTCGCGCCGCCACGGCGCGGGGTCCGGGCAGAGACGACGCTGCGCGCCCGCGGGCCGACCGGGCCCTTCCTCTGGGCCGCGCACCCGATGCTCGCCGTCGAGGCCGGCTGGCGGATCGAGCTGCCCGACGGCGCCCGCAACTTCGAGGCCGACCGCGAGCTTCCGGGAAGGCCACTGCCCGGGCCGCTCGGCGAGGCGCAGGTGGCCGAGACCGCGGTCATCCCCGCCCGCGCGGACGAGGTCTGCGAGGTCGTCTACGTGGACGGCGTCGGCAGCGCGGCCGTCCGCTCGCCGGACGGGGCGCACGTGACCCGGGCGAGCTGGGACGAGAGCTTCCTCCGCCACCTCTGGCTCGTGACGATCACCGGCCGTTTCGGGCTCGACGACTGCCTCCTGATCGAGCCGTGCACGAGCCGCCCGTACCGGCTCGAGGACGCGGTCGAGGCGGGGACGGCCGGCTCGCTCGAGGCCGGCGAGCGCGTCAGCTGGTGGTTCGAGCTCGAGTCGCTGGACGAGCCCTCCGCGGGGGCCTGACGCCAGGGCCATGGGCGCGGCACCGAGCCTCGCGACCGCCCGCTCGCTCCTCTTCGCTCCGGGCGACGACGTGCACAAGCTGGCGAAAGCCCTCGGTTCGGGCGCGGACGGCGTCATCGCCGATCTCGAGGACGGCATCGCCCCTTCCCGGCGGGCCGCAGCCCGTGAGGTCGTGCGCGAGGCGCTGGAAGCGGCGGACGGACGCTGCCTGCGCGCCGTGCGGGTCAACCGCCCCGGGAGTGAGGAGCTCGCGGAGGATCTCCCCGCGATCGAGGGCCTCGCGCTCGACGCGATCGTCGTGCCGAAGGCCGAGCCTGCCGCGCTCGCCGAGCTCGGGGAGACGGGGCCACCGCTGATCGCCATCGTGGAGACGAGCGGCGGGCTCCGGTCCACGTACGACCTTGCCGCCGCCCCGCGGGTCGCCGCGCTCGCCCTGGGCGCGCTCGACTTGGGGGTCGAGCTCGGGCTCGAGCGGCGGGCGGACGGCCAGGAGCTCCTCCTCGCGCGCGCGCGGCTGGTGGTCGACTCGGCCGCCGCCGGAGTCCGCCCGCCGTTCGACACGGTCTTCGCGGCGCTGGCCGACCTCGCCGGGCTCGAGGAGGAGTGCGGTCTGGCACGCTCGCTCGGGTTGCGCGGGAAGCTCTGCGTTCACCCCCGGCAGGTGGAGGTCGTGAACGCCGCGTTCTCGCCGACTGCCGCCGAGCTCGAACGTGCCCGGCTCGTCGTCGAGGCCTACGAGCGGGCCGAGGCGGACGGCCGCGGGGCGATCCAGGTCGAGGGCATGCTCGTCGACCGGCCCGTCGCCGAGCGGGCGCGCCGCCTGCTCGAGGACGCCGAGCTCAGCTTCCCCGGCGAGGGATGAGCCGACAGGCGCGGTCGCTCCAGGCCAGGCCGACCTCCGAGCCCACCGCGAAGCTCTCCTCCTCGACTCCGATCTCCGCCTTGAGGTCCGCGTCCACCCCGGGAACCTGGATGCGGTACGAGTAGACGGTTCCGCGGAAGGAGACGTCGCTGACGACCCCGCGCAACGGCTGGCCGGCCGGCGCCCCGATCGCCACGACCTCGGGCCGCAGCATGAGCCAGGCAGGCCCCGCCACGGCATCGCCGTCGGCCACGGCCAGCTCGATCGAGCCGAAGCGGACGCGGGCCTCGCCCTCCCCGACCGCGAGGACGTCGCAGGGGATGACGTTCGCGTCGCCGACGAAGCGGGCCGCGAACGCCGACTCCGGCCGCCGGTAGATGTCCTCGGGCGTCCCCACCTGCTCGATGCGGCCGTGGTCGAACACCGCGATCCGATCGGAGAGCGCCAGAGCCTCCCGCTGGTCGTGCGTCACGTAGACGAACGTCGCGCCCGTCTCGCGGTGGACGCGGCGGAGCTCGGCCTCCATCTCGAGCCGGATCCGCAGGTCGAGCGCCGAGAGCGGCTCGTCGAGCAGGAGGACCTTGGGCTGGTTGACCAGCGCCCGGGCAAGCGCCACCCGTTGGAGCTGGCCGCCGGAGAGCTCGTAGGCGCGCCGGCGCTCGAAGCCGTCGAGGTGCACGAGGCCGAGCGCGTTCGTCACGCGGGCCTCGATCTCGGCGCGAGAGAGCTTCGAGATGCGCAACCCGAAGGCGATGTTCTCGAAGACGTCGAGGTGCGGGAAGAGCGTCGCCCGCTGGAACACCATGTTGACCGGCCGCTTGTGCGGCGGGACCCGGGTCACGTTGTTGCCGTCGAGCACGACCTTTCCGCGCGTCGGCTTGATGAAGCCGCCGATGATCCGGAGGAGCGTCGTCTTGCCGCAGCCCGACGGCCCGAGCAGGGTGACGAACTCGCCCTCCCGCAGGCCGAAGGAGACGTCCTCGAGGGCGGTCACGCCGCCGTAGCGGTGCGTGACGTCCTCGAGGGAGAGGTGGAACTGCTCGCGTCCCTCCATCACGCTCCCGCCGCCATGAGCGACCGCCGCCGGCGCCGCTCGGACCGGAACACGACGACGAAGGCGATCACCCAGAGGAAGATCGTCACGACCATGAGCACCGTCGAGATGACGTTGATCGACGGGTCCACCGTGCGCCGGAGGCTCGACCAGATGTACATGGGCAGGGTGGAGTCGGCGCCGATCACGAAGAAGGTGATGATGAACTCGTCGAAGGAGAGGGCGAACGCGAGCACGGTCGCCCCGACGAGGAGCGGCCAGATCTGCGGCAGCGTTACCCGCCGGAACGTGGTCAGGGGCGAGGCGCCGAGGTCGGCTGCGGACTCCTCGAGCGTCCTGTCGACCCGGTCCAGGGTCGCCAGCGCGATGAGCAGGAAGTAGGGGAAGACGTACACGACGTGGGCGATGATGACGGTCCTGAGGGAGAGCTGGAGGTCGAGCCGGGCGAAGTACGTGAGGAGCGAGATGCCCAGGAAGAGGCCCGGCAGCGTGAGCGGCACGAAGAAGAGCGCGGCGAGCGGCGGGCGCATGAACGGTGACGCCCGGGTGAGTCCGTAGGCGGCGGCGGTGCCGAGCACGAGCGTGACCGCAGCCGAGACCGTCGCCACGATGGCCGAGTTCTCGAGCGAGCGCCGGAACTCGTCGGAGTCGAAGACGTCCTCGTACCAGCGCGTCGAGAAGCCCTGGAACGGGAACGAGAGGCCGCCGGTCTTGTGGAACGAGAAGAGCACGACCATGACGAGCGGCAGGTAGAGGAAGACGAGGGCGGCGAGGGTGACGACGAGCGCGGGAACGCTCCGGCGCTCTGCCCCGCCGGGGCCGGCGTCGGCGAAGCGCACGCGGTGGAGCCCGAGGAGCCGGAGCCCGAGGGTCGTGATCGCGTAGCAGACGGCGAAGGCCGCGAGCATCAGGAAGGCCAGCGCGGCGCCGAGCGGCCAGTTGCCCGTCGTCACGAGCATCTCGCGGACCCTGACGCCCAGCATGGCGCCCTCCGTGCCGCCGAGGAACTGGGCGGTGACGGGATCGGACGAGGAGAGGATGAAGACGAAGAGGAAGGAGGTCGCGGCCGGGGCGGCGATGAGCGGGAGGAGCACCCTGCGCCAGCGTGTCGACGCGCTCGCGCCGAGGTCCTGGGACGCCTCGAGGAGCTCCGGGGAGAGCGCGCGGAAGCCCGCGTACAGGACGAGGACGACGTACGGGAGGAAGATGTGCACGAGGGCGACCGTCACCGAGAAGCGGTTGAAGACGAGGAACTCGAGCGGCTGGTCGATCAGCCCCATCTCCCTGAGGCCGGTGTTGAGGAGGCCGTTCTCGCCCAGGATCGACCGCCACGCGTAGATGCGGACGAGGTAGCTGGCAAAGAAGGTGGCGGCGACGAGGAAGAGGACGAGGGTCTGCCACCGGCCCGCGGCGAAACGGAGCCAGTAGGCGACGGGGAGCGCGACCAGCAGGGAGAACGCGGCGGTCGAGAACCCGATGATGAACGAGTTCACCGCCAGGGTCCCGTTCAGCCCCGACGTGACGGCCTCCCGGTAGGCGTCGAGCGTCAGCGGGCCCGAGACGCTGAAGAGACCGGCCGTGAGGAAGCTGTAGACGAAGAACGCGGCGATCGGCGCGACGAAGAAGAGGAGGAGCCCCGCCACCGCCGGCGCCGAGAGCGCCACCGGCCCGACGCGCAGGCCGGAGAGCGTCGCCCGACGGTGCGGGGCTTCCTCTTCTACAACGGTTCCCATAGGACGGCTATGGGTTCGCTACGCCTTGATTTCCGTCCAGTTCTCGGCCATCTGCGAGGCCGTCATGTACTCGTCGGACTCCTGCGGCGGGATGCCGTAAAGGGTGACCTGCTCGAAGAGCCCCTCGATGTCGTCGTAGTACGGATAGGTCTCCGCCGCCGCCGGGCTGAGGAGCGGGACGGCGTCGGTGACGACCGTGCCGCCGACGAGGTACGCGGCCGCGTCGGCCTGGATCTGCGGGACGAGCGTCTCGTTCATCCAGCCGTAGGCCGTGTCGACGTTGTCGGCGCCGCGCGGGATCGCCCACGCGTCGGTCGTCGCCATGCCGCCCTCCGAGGGGATGGCGAGCTTTACCTGGTCGTTGCCCGCGTCGGCCGCGAACGAGTTGATCGCCGCCCAGCCGGGGAAGATGAACGCCGCCTGGCCGGACACGAGCTGGCTGGTGGCGTCGCCGTAGGTCGGGGCGATCGCCCGAGCCTGGCCCACGACCTCCTCGAGAAAGGCGCTGACCTCTGCCTCCTGATCCGGCGTCAGCGTCGCCACGTCGTAGCCCTTGATGAGCGCCCCGATCGTGTAGCCGCCCAGCGGGTCGTCCACGACGACGACCTTGCCCTTGAACTCGGGCTCGAGAATGTCGTTGTACGAGCTCGGCTCGTCCACCTGGGACGAGTCGTAGTTGAGCGAGTTGATGCTGAACGTCCAGGGCACGCCGGTGCGCGTGCCGTCGCTCTCGACCCAGTAGTTGCCGATGTCCGAGGCGAAGAAGGGCATGAGCCCGGACAGGTTCGGGACCTTCGCCTCGTCGATCGGCTCGAAGAAATCGAGCTCCCGGTAGAGATCCTTGTAGCCCTGGTAGTACGTGAAGATGTCGAAGCCGCCCGAGCCGGCCGCGAGCTTCGCCGTGATCTCGTCGTGGTTGCCCGGGTAGGACGGGTTGAGGGTGACCCCGTTCTCGTCGAGCCAGCCGCTCATGATGTCCGGGAGGTCGTAGCCCTCCCAGGAGAGGAAGTCCATCTGACCGCCGATGTCGAGCTCGACCTCGCCCGTGTCGGCGCCTGTCATCGTGTCGCTTCCGCCTCCGCCGCCGGACGCGTCGTCGTCGTCGTCCCCACCGCAGGCTGCCAGGAAGCTCGGAATCGCCGCAGTGGAGAGAAGGACGAGCCCGCTCCGGCGCAGGAGCTCGCGCCGGCTCCACTCGCGGCGCGCGATCGCGTGATCGATCCTCACCGCGAGCTCCCGCCGGGCTCGCTCCGCCTCGAGCAGCTGCCGGTCCATTCGCCTCTCCTTCCCTCGTCAACGCACCCCTCTGGCGCATCCAGAGGATCAATGCATTATCAAAAAAATCATACATCGCTCAATTCGATGGTGCAGGAGTTTGCTCGACTCGCCTCCCGGCGTGACCTCTCCCGCCACTTGAGACGAGCAAGGCTGACCTTGGATAGACGGGTCCTGGCGGTCCTGGCTTCGCGTCTGACGGCTAGGAGGCCGACCAGCTGCCGCGGGCGAGGGCGAACCCGTGCCCCTCGCGGTTCGTGCACGTGAGGCCGCTCTCGTCCGACTCGCACGTGATCCCGCCCCGCCGCCAGGTCGAGCCGTACGCGAGCGTCGGGGCGTCGGCGTCGTAGACGGTGTCGCTCCCGCAGTTCGGCGCCGCCGGACCGGTCACGCCCATGTCGACGCCGACCCAGTCGAACTCGCAGGCCTCGTCCGGCTCGGGCTCGAGCCCGCTGAGGATGTCGCACCGCAGCCGGCGGAACCCGAAGAGGCAGCCGATGTTCCCCGAGGGCATCTGGAAGGCGGCCGTCGAGGCGCCCGGCTCGGGCTCGACCGGGTTGGCCTCCGTCACGGTCGTCGCTACCGTCTCGGTGATCGTCTCGCTCACCGTCGCGGTCTCCGAGACCGTGAGCGTCACCGTCTCGCCTCCCCCGCAGGCGGCGAGCAGGAGGCTGGTCGAGAGCGCCGCGGCTGCCCGGGCTACGGAGCTTCCCACACCACCGAGCAGACGTCCACCGGCTCCTTGAAGCCCTTGAGGGTGAGGGAGCGCGGGTTCGTGACCTCGAACTGCGGGAGCTCGTCGACCGTGTCCTTGCTCGCCAGGATCTCGCGGCCTTCCGCGGCCGCGCCGATCCGCGCGGCGGCGTGGACGCCCTTGCCGTGGTAGTTCTCCCGCATCTTGAGGGCGCCGTCCGTGTGGACGCCGATGCGGATGTCGAACTCGAAGTCCCGGTCGACCGCCTGCTGGATGGCGACGGCGGCGCCGACCGCGTCGGCCGCCTCCTCGAAGGCCGCGAAGAAGCCGTCGCCGGTGTGGTCGACGACCTGCCCCTTGAAGTCGGCGAAGAGCGCGCGGAGCGCGTCGTCGTGGCGGCGGAGGAGGTTGACCCAGTGCCGGTCGGAGGCGACCGCGCTGGCCAGCTGGGTCGAGCCGACGATGTCCGTGAAGACGAAGGTCTTCATCACCTCGGTGGACGTGTCGCGCCTGAGGAGCTCGGCGACGCGGTCGGCGTCGCGGACGGCGCCCAGGCGCTCGAAGCGGGCCGCGGCCGCCTGGAGCTCCCAGAGCGCGGCGTCCTCGTCCCCGCTCTCGCGCAGGGCGCGGCCGAGCTGCTCGCGCGCGCGCGCGACGTCGTAGGTCGCGCCGTTGGCGTCCCAGGTCGTCCGCGCCTCGCGGAAGGCGGTGTACGCCCCGTCGGCATCGCTGCGGGCAAGCGCCACCTGCCCGCGGGTGAACGCGGCGGTGGCGTGGAGCGCCGAGCTGTCGTAGGTGTCCGCCAGCCCGGCGAAGTGCTCGGCGTAACCGGCGGCCTCGTCGGCCTCGCCGGCGGCGACGGCGATCTCGACCGCGGCGGGGAGCAGCCGCGCCTGCGCCGGCAGGCCGAGCGAGTCGTTCCCGACCGCGCGGCGGATGGACGCCAGCGCGCCCTTGGCGTTCCCCTGCACGAGCCGGAGGAGGGAAAGGCCCGGTTCCGGCGTCCGCCCGAGCTCGTCGGCCTCGCGGAAGGCCTGCTCGGCCTGGGCGAGCTCCCCGAGGCGGAGGCGGACCTCGCCCAGCTCGTAGAACGCCGCGCCGGCGATCCTTGGCGCCCAGACGCTCAGCTCGACGCTCGCCCGGTCGGCCAGCTCCTGCGCCTCGGTCAGCCGGCCCTTGAACTTCATCACCTCGGCGTGGTTCACGCGGCACATGCCCGGGAAGGCGCCCATCGAGTTGGCGTCGCAGAAGTCGCTCGCCCGGTCGGTCCACTCGCCCGCGCTCTCGAAGTCGGCGACGTCGCGGCAGGCGCCGATCGTGTTGCAGTAGACGGTGAGGGTCGAGAACGGGTCGAGCTCGCCGGCGAGGGCGGCGGCGCTCGCCTCGTCCAGGAGGAGCTTCCCCTCGGCGACCTCGCCCTGCTCGATGAGGACGTTGCCCTGCCGCTGGATGCCGCGGATCTCGAGGTTGCGGTCGCCGAAGCGGCGGCCGAGCTCCTCGGCGCGCTTCGCCAGCTCGAGCGCTTCGGCGAAGTTGCCGGCGCCGATGTCCATGAGGCTCTTCTGCAGCGCCCAGTAGCCGTGCTCGGCCGCCTCCGGCTCGAGGTCGAGCAGGCGCTTCGCGCGTCCCATCCACCCGTTGGCGATGGACATCTGCAGGCTGTTCTTCTGCTCGTGCGCGAGCCAGGTGGCGACGTAGGCCGCGCGGAGCGTCTTGCCCTGCTGAAGGTATCCGCGGTAGGCGCGCTCGAGGTAGGCGATGAGCTCGTCCATGTGGCCGTTCCACATGGCCGCCTCGCCGACGAGCAGGATGTCCTCGGGCGCCAGCTCGGCGTTCTCGGCCGCCGTGCTCAGGAGCTCGTAGGCCTCGGCCCAGTCGCGGCGCCGCAGCGCCTCCCGGCCGGCTTCGAGCGGATCCCGGACGATCTGGCTCACGGGCGCGTCCTTGAGCTCATGCCCGAAGTCTGCCACGCGGAGCCGCGCCTAGAATCACCGGGATGGAGCCGACCTACCGTCCGGAGGACGTCGAGCGCCGCTGGCAGGAGGCCTGGGAGGTCGAGGGCCTCTACCGCGCCGGCGCCGGCAAGCGCCGCGACGAGACGTTCGTCATCGCGGTCCCGCCGCCGAACGTGACCGGCGCCCTGCACATGGGCCACGCCCTGAACGGCTCGCTCCAGGACGTGCTGATCCGCTGGCACCGCATGCGCGGCTTCGACACGCTCTGGCAGCCGGGCTACGACCACGCCGGCATCTCGACCCAGAACGTCGTCGAGAAGCAGCTCGTAGCCGAGGGGACGTCCCGCAAGGAGATCGGGCGCGAGGCCTTCGTGGAGCGGGTCTGGCACCACCTCGAGGAGACGGGCCGGACGATCATGGGCCAGTACCGGCGCCTGGGCGCCTCGCTCGCCTACGACCGAGAGCGGTTCACGATGGACGACGCCTACGTCGAGGCCGTCATGCGCTTCTTCGTCCATTGCTGGGAGCGCGGCTGGCTCTACCGGGCGAACCGGATCGTCAACTGGTGCCCGTTCCACGAGACGGCGATCTCCGACCTCGAGGTCGTCCACGAGCCGATGGACGACATGCTCACGTACGCGCGCTACGCCTTCGCGGACGGCTCCGGCTCGATCACGGTGGCGACGGTGCGGCCGGCGACGATCCTCGCCGACGTCGCCGTGGCCGTGCACCCCGAGGACGAGCGCTACCTCGACGCGGTCGGCCAGGAGGTCGTCGTGCCGTTCGTCGAGCGGCGCGTGCCGGTGGTCGCCGACGACCTCGTCGACCCGGAGTTCGGGACGGGCGCGCTCAAGATCACCCCCGGCCACGATCCCACCGACTTCGAGATCGGCAGCCGTCACGACCTGCCGGTCCTGACCGTGATCGGCCTCGACGGCCGGATGAACGAGGAGGCCGGCGAGCTCGCCGGCCTGAGCCAGAAGGAGGCCGACGAGGCCGTCGTCGCCTGGCTCCGCGAGCACGACCGGCTGGAGAAGCGCGAGTCGTACCGCCACAACGTCGGCACCTGCGAGCGCTGCCACACCCGCATCGAGCCGCTCGTCTCCCTCCAGTGGTGGCTCGCTATGAACGAGCCGCGCAAGCCCGCCCTCGCGGCGCTCCGGGAGCGCCGCGTCCGCTACCACCCGGAGTCGCAGCATCAGTTCGCCGTGCGCTCGCTCGAGGACATCCCGGACTGGAACGTCTCGCGCCAGCTCTGGTGGGGGCACCAGCTCCCCATCTGGTACTGCCCGGAGGGGCACGTCACCTCCGCCTGGCCGCCGCCCGAGTCGTGCGCGGAGTGCGGCTCGCGCGAGCTCGAGCGCGACCCGGACGTGCTCGACACCTGGTTCTCCTCCGCGCTCTGGCCCTACGCGACGCTCGGCTGGCCCGAGGACACCGAGGACCTCCGCCGCTACTACCCCGGGGACGTGAACTCGACCGCGCGCGAGATCATCCGTCTCTGGGTCAACCGCATGATCTGGACGGGGATCGAGCTCGCCGGCGACGTCCCCTTCACGGACGTGATCATCCACTCGACCGTGCTCGCGCCCGACGGGCGGCGCATGTCGAAGAGCCTCGGCACCGGCATCGACCCCCTGGACACGATCGCCGAGCACGGCGCCGACGCCACCCGCTACGGCCTTCTGAAGATGTCGTCGACGCAGGACGTGCGCTTTTCGGAGGGCGCCGTGGCGGAGGGGCGGAAGCTGGCGACCAAGCTCTGGAACGTCTCGCGCCTGATCCTCGCCAACACCGAGGGCGCCGAGCCGGACGCTCGGCCCGAGGCCGCCGAGGAGCGCTGGATCCTCGCCCGCCTCGACGCCGCGCGCGCCGCCGTCGAGGACGCGTGGACAGGGTTCGACTTCGCCGCCGCCGTCAAGGAGCTCTACAGCCTCACGTTCGACGACTTCTGCGACTGGTACGCGGAGGCGATCAAGCCGCGCCTCTACGAGGACGACCCCGACGCGGCCGCCACCGCGCTCGCCGCGCTCGAGCGCCTGCTCCTCCTTCTCCACCCCGTGATGCCGCACGTGACCGAGGAGATCTGGAGCCGGCTCCCCGCCCGCGCCGCGCGCCTGATCGTCTCGCCGTGGCCCGGGCCCGACGGGCGCTTTGCCTCGGAAGCGGACGCGCTCGAGCGGGTGCGCGACGCGGCCGAGATCGCCCGCCGGAGCGGCGTCCTCGTCGAGCTGAGCGCCGACGAGCGTCGCATCCTCGACGCGGTCGTGCCGGGCGAGCAGCTTCCCGTGAACGGCAGCCGCGAGGGCGAGGTCGAGCGGTTGCGCAAGGAGGTCGCGCGCTCCGAGGGCATGCTGGCCAACGAGAGGTTCGTGGCGAACGCGCCGCCCGAGGTCGTCGAGGGCGAGCGCGAGAAGCTCCAGCGCTACCGGCGCGAGCTCGATGCGCTCGGCGGCTGAAAACACCGGCTGGCTCGAGAGCCTGACGCCCTGGCCCGAGGAGTTTGGGCTCGGGCGGATGCACGACCTCCTTCGGCGCCTCGGCAGCCCGGAGCGCCGCCTCAGGGCGTTGCACGTGGTCGGGACGAACGGGAAGACGACGACGGCGCGCGCGGCCGAGGCGCTCCTCCTGGCCGAGGGCGTCCTCGCCGGCACCTACACCTCTCCCCACGTCGTCTCCTGGTCGGAGCGGATCCGCGTCGGCGGCGAGGAGGCCGACCTCGAGGCCGCGCTCGGGCGGGTGCGCGGGGACGCGGAGGCCGTCGGGGCCACCCAGTTCGAGGCGCTGACCGCGGCCGCCTTCGCCGCGTTCGCCGAGGCCGGCGTCGAGGCCGCCGTCGTCGAGGCGGGGCTCGGCGGCCGCCACGACGCGACCAACGTCCTCGCCGCGCCGGTGGTCGTCCTCACCAACGTCTCCCTCGAGCACACCGACGTCCTCGGCGCGACCCGCGAGGAGATCGCCGCCGAGAAGCTCGCAGTCGTCCGGCCGGGGGCGCTCGTCGTCCTCGGCGAGCCCGAGTGGGAGGAGGCCGCGCGCGCCGCCGGGGCCGGCGGCGTGACCGTGGTCGCCGGGTCGAGCGGCGCGCTCGCGCACGCGGCCGTGGAGTCGTTCCTCGGGCGGACGGTCGACCCGGCGCCCCTGCACGGCCTCGTCGTCCCGGGCCGGCTCGAGCGGGTGGGGAAGGCCCCGCTCGAGATCTGGGACGGCGCGCACAACCTCGCCGCCGCCGGCTTTCTCCTCACGCGGGTCCCGCGCGCCGACTGGGTGGTCGTCGCCTCGATCCTCGAGGACAAAGACGCCGCGGAGATGCTGGCGGCGCTCTCGGCTCTCGGCACGCGGCTCGTTGCGACCGCCTCGACCAACCCGCGCGCGCTGCCCGCGGAGGAGCTGGGCGGGGTCGCCCGGCCCTTCTTCCCGCACGTGGAGGTCGTCTCCAAGCCGGTCGCGGCGCTCGCACGCGGGCGCGAGCTGGCCGGTGAGGACGGGGCCGTGCTCGTCACCGGCTCCCTCTACCTGCTCGCGGACCTGGCCTCCGTCCGCCCGTCGTGTCTACCATGGCAAGCGTCGGCGAGCGGCTGAGCGTCTTCGTCCTCGCGGCGATCGTGCTCTTCGCGATCGTGGCGATTGCGTTTGGCGCAGGGTGGTTCGTTGGAAAGATCTTGTTGTGACGCGTCTACACCTCCTACTCGCGCAGACGACGACCACGGACGACAGCGATCCGCTGGACTTCGTCAACGACTTCTTCGACTCCGAGGCGTGGCTCGTCATCCGCAACGTCACGCTGTTTTTCCTCGTCGTCTTCTGGCTGGCGTCGGCGTACTGGGTCTACAAGGACGCGCGCCGGCGGATCGACGACCCGTGGCTCCTGGCGATGGCGGTCGCGCTCGGCATCTTCCCGCCGTTCGTCGGGCCGCTCCTCTACATGTTCTTCCGCCCGCCCGAGTACATCGAGGACGTCCGCGAGCGCGAGCTCGAGATCAGGGCGATGGAGGACTCGATGGACGTCGCCGATCGCTGCCCGGTCTGCCGGGCCGCGATCGAGCCCACCTTCCTCGCGTGCCCCGTCTGCACGACGAAGCTCAAGGATTCCTGCCGGCGTTGCAAGGCCCCGCTCGAGCCGCTCTGGCAGATGTGCCCGTACTGCGAGACCCCCGTCGAGTCCCCACGCGCGGTCGAGAACCTTTCGGGATAACCTGAGCGCGTGGAGATCCTCCTCGCGCAGCACGTCATGACCGACGACGGCGGCTCGCTGGCACTGACGCTGCTCGCGCTCGTGGGGATGATCGTCCCGCTGCTCGCCCTCGCGTGTGTCTGCTGGGTGTTCTGGAGGGCAAAGAAGCGCGACGACGCGGCCGAGGCGTCGGGCGTCGCGGACGGATGGCGGAACGCACCCTCGTCCTGATCAAGCCCGACGCGATGCAGCGCCGGCTCGCGGGCGAGATCCTCGGGCGCTTCGAGCAGCGGGGGCTCGTGATCCGGGCCGCGAAGCTCGTGCTCGTGGGCGAGGAGCTCGCCGGCGAGCACTACGCCGAGCACCGGGAGAAGCCGTTCTTCGGCGAGCTCGTCGAGTTCATCACGTCCTCGCCCACGCTCGCGCTCGTGCTCGAGGGCGAGTCGGCGATCCAGGTCGTGCGGACGACGATGGGGACGACGAACCCTGTCGACTCGGCCCCCGGGACGATCCGCGGCGACCTGGCGCTCGCCATGCCGGACAACCTCGTGCACGGCTCGGACTCGCCGGCGTCGGCGGAGCGTGAGATCGCGCTCTGGTTCTCCGACGGCGAGCTTGTCTGACCCCTCCGACCACGCGCGCCGCAACCGCGCCGAGTGGACGGCGTGGGCGCCCGGCTACGCGGACGAGGCACCGCGCGCCTGGGCGGCGGAGGAGATCACGTGGGGCGTCTGGGGCGTCCCCGAGTCGGAGGTGCGCGTGCTGCCCGAGTCGGTCGAGGGGCTGGACGTCGTCGAGCTCGGGTGCGGCACGGCGTACGTGTCGGCGTGGCTCGCGCGCCGCGGCGCGCGGCCCGTCGGCGTCGACCTGACTCCTGCCCAGCTCGACACGGCGCGCGCGATGCAGGCGCGCTTCGGGCTCGAGTTCCCGCTGGTCGAGGCAAGCGCCGAGGCGGTGCCGCTTCCGGACGCGGCCTTCGACCTGGCGGTCTCGGAGTACGGCGCTTCGATCTGGGCCGACCCGTACGCCTGGGTGCCGGAGGCGGCGCGGCTCCTGCGCCCCGGCGGCGAGCTCGTGTTTCTCGTCAACGGCACGCTGGCGATCCTGACCGCGCCGGAGGAGGAGAAGCCGTCCGGCCGCGAGCTTCTGCGCCCGTACTTCGGCCTGCACCGGTTCGAGTGGGCCGACACGGAGTCGGTCGAGTTCCACCTCGGCTACGGCGACTGGATCCGGCTGCTGCGGCGGAGCGGGCTCGAGGTCGTCGACCTCGTCGAGCTGCGGGCGCCGGAGGAAGGCCCGGAGCATCGGTATCCGGGGCTGCCGGAGCGCTGGTGGGCGCGGCAGTGGCCCTCGGAGGAGATCTGGCGGGCGCGCAGGCTTTGAGCCGGGGGGAGCCGCTCGTCCTCGCCTCGACGTCGCCGCAGCGGCGCGCGATCCTGGAGCAGCTCGGGCTTCCGTTCGAGGTCGTCGCGCCGCTGTACGACGAGCACGACGCCGCCGGGCTCGCTCCCGCGGAGCTCGTGCGGGCTCACGCCATCGGGAAGGCGCGGTCGGTGGCCGGCGAGGCGGGCGGGCGGCCCGTCCTCGGCGTCGACACGGCCGTCGTCGTGGACGGCCGTGTCCTCGGCAAGCCCGCCGACGAGCGGGAGGCGGCGGCGATGCTGGCATCGCTCGCGGGCCGCGAGCATACGGTCGTGTCCGGGCTCTGCCTCCTCGGCTCGGGCCGGGAGGACGTCGAGCACGAGGAGACGCTGGTCGCGTTCCGTCCGCTGGCGCCCCGCGACGTCGCCGCCTACGTCGCCACCGGCGAGTGGCGCGGCCGCGCCGGCGGCTACGCCATCCAGTCCCGCGGCGCCGCCCTGGTCGAGCGGGTGGAAGGCGACTACCTGAACGTCGTCGGCCTCCCGGCCGCCCTCCTCGTGCGCCTGCTCGCCGACCGCTTCCCCGGCGTGTACGGCATCGGCTAGCCCGGCCACGTCCCGGTGCCAGGCACACGGCCATGGTCAAAACGGACGCCGCTCCGGCACGTCCGCGACGAAGCCCTCGAACGCGCGACGGGCGGCATCAGCCTCTCGTCCGAAGAACTTCAAGAGCTCGTCCACGGCGATCGCCGTCTCTCCCGACGGGCGGACCGTCGCGCGGTAGCTGCTCCAGGTCCACTCCTCCGGCGCCGCCACGAGCCCGGCCCGGACCGGATTCAGGACGACGTACCGGCACGCCTCGAGGAGGTGCCAGTCCGATTCGATCATCGCCGTGTGGTAGCGCCGCTGGAACAGATGTCCCTCGAGGCCGTGTCGGCGGTTGAACCAGCGTGCGTACATCCCATTGAGATGCTGCATCCCTTGCGCGATGTTCGGCTCCGGCGTCATGAGAACGAGGTGGTAGTGGTTCGTCATCAGGCAGTACGCGAAGCACCTCCACCCGCACCGCCTCTGCGCCTCGAGAAGGACTGACAGGAACCGTCGACACGCGACCGCGTCTTCGAAGATCGGCTCGCCTCGGCTCCCTCTCGACGTGACGTGATAGAAGGCGTCGGGGAACTGGAGGCGCGGGTACCGTGGCATCGGGCCCAGCCTATGCCCGTCGGCGCCGCCGGATCATCAAATCGAGGCTTTCGGCGCGGGTTCGCCGGCCTTTCGTGACACGTCTCGGTGCCAGGCACGGGGACGTGGCCGCCCTGGACGTGCTCAGGCTTGTCGTTACACTCAGCGGGGTTCTATGAGCTTCTGGGGCTACCTGAGCGGGTTCGGCGGGCGCGAGATGGCCGTCGACCTGGGGACTGCGAACACGCTCGTCTACGTGCGCGGGCGCGGGATCGTGCTGTCCGAGCCCTCTGTGGTCGCCATCGACCAGCGCACCGGCGAGGTGCACGCGGTCGGGATCGAGGCGAAGCGGATGCTCGGGCGCACGCCCGGCACCATCTCCGCGATCCGGCCCCTGAAGGACGGGGTCATCGCGGACTTCGACGTGACCGAGCAGATGCTCCGGCACTTCATCCAGAAGGTGCACCACAACCGCTTCGCGCACCCGCGCGTGGTCGTCTGCGTGCCGAGCGGCGTCACCGGCGTCGAGAAGCGCGCGGTCGAGGAGGCGACGCTCTCGGCCGGCGCCCGCCAGGCCTACCTGATCGAGGAGCCGATGGCCGCCGCGATCGGCGCCGGGCTCCCCGTCTCGGAGCCGACCGGGAACATGATCGTCGACATCGGCGGCGGCACGACCGAGGTGGCGGTCATCTCCCTCGGCGGCATCGTCGTCTCCCAGTCGATCCGCGTGGGAGGCGACGAGATGGACGAGGCGATCATGGCCCACATCAAGAAGGAGTACAAGCTCCTGATCGGGCAGCAGACCGCCGAGGAGCTCAAGCTCGAGATCGGCTCCGCGTGGGAGCTCCCGCAGGAGGTCTCCGCCGAGGTGCGCGGGCGCGACATGCTCACCGGCCTCCCCAAGACCGTCGTCATCTCCTCGGAGGAGACCCGGCGTGCCCTCGACGAGCCCGTGGGCCAGATCATCGACGCGATCAAGTCGACGCTGGACAAGACGCCGCCCGAGCTCGCGGCCGACATCATGGACCGCGGCATCGTGCTCGCCGGCGGCGGTGCCCTCCTGAACGGGCTCGCCGACCGCCTCCGCGACGAGACGCAGATGCCCGTCCAGCTCGCCGAGTCGCCGCTCACCTGCGTGGCGGTCGGCTCGGGCCGCAGCCTCGAGGAGTTCGAGGTCATCCACCGCTCCGCCAAGGCGCGCAACCGCAACGGCCGGCGGCGCTAGAAACGCCTGCAGCCGACCGCGAGAACGCTGCGGCCGACCGGTTCACGCGCGCCGGGCGATTCACTAGACTGGTCTGTTCCCGTGCCTCGGCAACGAACAGCACGGCTTCCTGTGCTGGACGCCCCCGTCCGGCGCGGCAACGGGCCTCCCTCGCGACCGGGACGCGCTTTCAGAGCGCGGCTCGTCGCCGCCGTGCTCGTGCTCGTCTCCCTCGCGCTCATCACCGTCTACTTCCGGGAGTCGAATGACGGCCGGCTGCACGCCGCGCAGCGCATCGGCGTCTCCGTCCTCATGCCCTTCGAGGTGGCCGGCGAGCGCATCGCGCGCCCCTTCCGCGACGGCTGGGCGTGGATGTCCGACCTGCTCGACGCCAAGGACGAGAACGAGGAGCTGCGGCGCGAGAACCAGGAGATCCGGCGTGAGCTGATCGAGGCGCGGACCGCGGCCCGCGAGTCCACGCTCCAGGGCGCGATCGCCGCGTACGTCGCCGGCCCCAGCTTCCCGGCCGACTTCGAGCCGATCGTCGCCCGCATCGTCGGCCGGCCGCCGACGCCGTACCAGCAGGAGGTGATCGTCTCGGCCGGAACGGGCGACGGGGTCCGGCGGAACGCGCCGGTCGTCTCCGAAGGCGGCAACCTCGTCGGCAAGGTCACCGACGTGACCGACTCGACCGCGCGGATCACGCTGATCACCGACCAGTCGAGCTCCGTCTCGGCGGTCGTGCTCGAGACGGAGGCCTCGGGCGTCGTCAAGCACGGAGCGAGCACGTCGTCCCTCATCCTCGACCGTGTCGAGAAGGACGAGATGGCCTCCGAGGGCAACACGGTGATCACCGCCGGCTGGACGACCGAGCGGTTCGAGTCGCTCTTCCCGCGCGGGATCCCCATCGGCGTCGTCGAGTCGGTCGGCCAGCAGGACGTCGACCTCTTCAAGCGGATCCAGGTCGCGCCGCTCGTCGACTTCGACTCGCTCTCCGCCGTGATCGTGCTGATCGAGAAGAAGCGGCCGCAGTCGGCGCAGCCGGCGCAGCAGGGCCAGCAGGGCAAGAAGGGCCAGCAGAAGCAGAAGGCCGCCGGGAGGCAGCAGGGGACGGCGACGCGGCCGTGATCGGCTTCGACGCACTCAAGGCGGGCGGCCTCGTCCTGGTCGCCGCGCTCGTGCAGGTCTCCCTCGCGGAGTGGATCGAGATCGGCGAGGCACATCCCGACGTCGTCCTCGTCACGCTCGTCGCCGTCGCGCTCCTGAGCGGGCCGACCTACGGCGCGACCCTCGGCTTTCTGGCGGGCCTCGTGCTCGACACCGCGTCGTTCGGGACGTTCGGGCTCACGTCGCTGCTCCTCACCGTGATCGGCTACTGGACGGGGCGCTTCGGCGAGGCGACGACGCGCTCCTCGGCGCACCCGCTCCTGATCGCGGTCGCTCTCGCGTCGGTCGGCTTCGTCCTCGGGTCGGCCGTCCTCCACTTCATGCTCGGGGTCTCGATCCCGGCCTCGCAGCTCTTCCTCGCCGTCCTTCTCCCGGGCCTGGCCTTCAACCTGCTCCTGGCCTACCCGGTCTACGCGCTCTGCGCGCGAGTCCTGCCGCCGCGGCTCGTTGTCCGCAGGGAGGCGAAGCCGGCTGTCTAGCACTGTCGAGAAGCCCCGCACCCGGC
>Ga0299914_10000186_pt1 | contig 36750 bp, 32 predicted proteins | sample RVTome_10_FD_201361 | JGI IMG/M metagenome (GOLD analysis project Ga0299914, IMG submission 201361) | Soil microbial communities from uranium-contaminated site in the Upper Colorado River Basin, Wyoming, United States - RVT153D57 (version 2) ... | reverse complement strand
GGAAGAGAGCTCGGCAAGCTAGTCAAGTTTTATGATATAGATGGTATCTTCCATTCAGACGAGCTTCCAAATTATGGAATAACAGAGGATGATGTTGCAGCAATCAAACAAAGACTACAAATGAATAACAACGATGCTTTCATTATGATAGGAGGTTCAAATGACAAAATCAAGTTCGCTTCTGAGGCAATAATTCTGCGGCTTAAAGCTGCAATTAATGGTGTTCCTGCTGAAACTCGCGCAGCAACCCCTGACGGCACGACGGTGTTCTTAAGGCCAAGGCCTGGTATAGCAAGGATGTACCCTGAGACAGACATACTGCCTATTACGATCACTAAGCCGATGCTCGAACCACTTGCAGACAAAGTGCCACCACATTGGGATGAGATTGTGGATTCGCTTACCAAGAAATATAATCTCAACAAGGAGCTCGCAAGTCAGATATTTGACTCTGACTACTTTAACATGTTTGAGGAGATTGCAAGTGAGACCAAGATAGAGCCGACATTTATCGCATCCAAGTTGACAGAGGGTCTAACCAGCTTGGAAAGGCAAGGATTGGATGTTTCTGTCTTGACAAGTAAGGACATAAAAGATGTCTTTAAGGAGCTTGACAAGGGTTCCACACATAAAGAAGCGGTTATCTTGCTATTTGAAGAGCTGATAAAAGCAAAAAGTCGACCCAATTGTGACAACTGCAAAATTGGGAAAATGCGGCCGGAGCTCGCAAGAGTGACGGACCAAATTCGAGTATACAAGTGCGACAACTGCGGCAAGCGAGACATGGTGCCGGTTGTTAATGAACAAGTAAAAATAAGCGAAGTCATTCGGGCGGTAGGCGTGTCTTCAATAACTGATGAAGAACTGAGCAAAGGACTTGACAAGATAATAAGCAACAACATGGCAATAATCAAGGAAAAAGGCGCGAATGCGTTGAGCACACTCATGGGAAGGGCAATGGCAGAATACAGGGGCAAAGCCAATGGTCAAAAGGTAAATGCTATGCTGAAGGACAAGATGAGCAAGATGGTCAAAAAATAATAATGTATAAACCCAAGTCTACTAGGGAAATTTACATCGAATCTCTTTCCATCAATTCTGCAAGTATAGAAAAGCAGCTTGCCGACCAGTCAGTCCTATCAGAGGAGATTAGGAGCATATTAGACCTTGTTTCAAAGATATATCATGAAAATGTTGAGAGGATTGTAGCACTCTGTGATAAGGACATGATGGCTCTGGAGAATGTGCCAAGCCCCCTCAAACTGTTCGTTGATTGTCTTGCCCATGTCCAAAGGTCACGTAATCTTTCATCACCGGCGAGTAGGCTGATCCAACAGTATACATCAGCATGGGAAGATTGGATGTAGCCAGACAGGCAGAACCTTATTTAATGTAACAGTCATGCTATGCCCCCGTTGGCAGGAAGATTTGCTGAAGAAAAGGCCGACTTTCATCCTAGGTCGTGGCTGTCCAAATACAGGCGGACTTCAGTAGGCTACCTCACAAAGATGTTGTTGTTTTATCATGGGATTGGCATTCTTCTGCTTCTTGCAGTCACGCCTCTGATTGAGCAGGTTCTTCCAGACTATGAGCAGCCAAGCATTCCAAGGTCACTTGTATCAGTACTTGCCGCAGGACCGTTAGAAGAGACGATATTCTTTGGCATCCCGTTCTACATATTTGGAAATGCCTACTTTGTCCTTGTCACCGGAGCTGTGTGGGTCGGGATACACCTTTTTAACACGGATACGCTTTCAGTCAACAGCCTTGCATTTGGCAACCTGCTCTTTGTGCTTCCATCCCTTTTCTTTAGCTTAAGGACATGGGTCAGTGGCAAGGGTTGGTTTTCAGTTATTACACATTCTGCTTGGAACGGTATCTTCTTTGCTGCTGGCTGCTCTGTCGGCGAATTTACATGCACAGCAATTGACAGAGACATTAACGCTACAGTGATAAGCATTGCGCTGTCAGGAGGGTTGCTTGGAGTAACCTATTTACTCTATATAAGAAAGGAGAACAAGAAGCGCTAGCGGTTGCAATATAACGAATTCAATATATAGCCCGCCATTTGTGTTACAAGCGAAAACAATAATGAGCCAAGCTGATAATGAGGTGAACGTCACCGTAACAATAGGCGACGTAAAGGTTGAGTTCAGCGGCTCTGCGGAGACTGTCACAGCTTCTGTGATGAACTTTCTGCTTAAAGAGGTGCCTTCGATGGATCTTGCAAGAAAAATCCTGCTCAACTATGCAGCGCAGGAGCTCATAGAAACGTATTCCCATCTCATCAAGATCACACCAGAGGGTCCTCGTGTAATTCCAAATACAGATGTAAAGCTGTCTGATAAAGATATAGTAGCTCTGCAGCTTGTAGCTGCCAGAATTGCAAAGGATCTTGGCAGGCTACAGGACAATTCTATGCAGGTATCAGACATTCATGCTGCTACGGCGCTCAACCCAAAGTCCATAAGCTCAAGAATATCTGAAATGGTTAAGGCAGGCCACGTCGCACGCGACGAAAATGAGCCGAGCAAATACAGGATAACGACAGCAGGCATCCACTGGCTCAATTCAACGATACCCAAAAAGATTAGGCCTGGGCAGTAGTGTTATTTGGTGGCCTTTTCTGGATGTAGCGGTAATTCCGCATTGTTCCAATTCTTGTCAAGATGTTTTCTCGCACCATATCTGTGAGCGAATGCGAAACTGCAGTCCTGTCGTAATTGTAGCCTCTTCTGGATAGCTCTTCATGTACTTCACCAAGCGACCTTTCACTTACAAAAAACCCCTCGAACCAGAGATTTTCCAAAAGGCCCCTACATGTTATACCACTCTTGGTTGTCACCTTCTGCTGTTGCTGTTGCTGGCCCTCCGGCACGAGTTCAGCGATGGGCCTAGTCTTTAAGAAGACTATTTCTCGCCTCAACGCATCGAGCTGGCTCTGAACTTCTGGCCCCATTATCTTGGCAGTGTCAAGGCTTGAGAGCACGCTTTCAACTACCTGCTTGACCCTGCTCTCAATGCAAACTACCTCTACTTCCCACTCACCATGCTTAAGCCTTATTTTGACTTCCTCAGCAGGATGACCGCTCATGTTTGCTTAAATATACCCCTCAGGCTGCTATTGATAAATCTGTTGCTGACCATATTGATCATGTTGAGCAATATTAATATATTTGTGCCCGCAGATATTGTTGAGCAACATGAACAACCAAGAAATCCTTTTCTCAGACAGCATCTTGACTCTAGGGGGTCTTGACATAGGTGAATCGGTGAGCAAATGTCTTACACCAAAGCTTGATGTACTGAAAGGGAAGAAAATTGTGTTTTGCTATGACGACAAGAAAATGATGCCAGTTGATGGATGGGGCATGAGATCTGACCCCTACAATACAACAACGGTAACTACCATTCGCCCGATCAAAGAAAACGCGCTCGTGGCGGCCATAGACTCCAGCAGTATCAAGCTAGCCGAGACAGAAGATGGATGCCTTTACGCCATTAAATGTGGCGTCGGTACGGCCTATGCTAGCCACACTCTCATGCATTTCAAGATAGGGCCGGTGCTGTTCTACCTAAGCGAAAAGACAGTTCATGAATCGGAGCTGGAAGAGCGTCTCTCAAGACTTGTTCTCTTGGATGATGACTTGGCGAAGCGTCTGATAAGAGTACGCGTGGAGAGAGCCGTCCAGAAAGAGATTGCAAGCCACTTTTCAAATTCAATAATTTTAGTTGACGGCTCGCTCAAAGCATCGATCTTTGAAGAGAGAGACCGCAGTATAAGAAAGATTTCAGAGAGTAGCGTTCTTCGCAAGAACATGCTTGTAGGAATTAGCAAGAGCACCAGGCTCAAGGCGCTAGACAGGGCGGCCGCTCCATTAACTAAGGTGCCAGGGCCGGCTTACATCGAAGTTGATGATATAATCAAAAGCTTGATCAGGAACACTATTGGCAGCAACTTGATGGTCAAGCTGGAAAAGGGCAGCAGTCCTATTTTGCGAGCAGACATTGTAGGCGACACAAGCCAGTCACTTGGCATGCTGCTTGGAAATGACGTAGTGGCAGGTGGCTATCCTGAAACCCTCAGGCTCGCACACCACATTTCCACGTTCACAAGTACAGAGGTTACATGCCTCCGAAGCCACATACTGAACAACTATAACGTGACTGAGCTAGCTGCAGAGGATATACGAAGAACTCTTTTGGGGTCGATACCAGTATGAAGATACTATCAAAGAATGGCAACGAACTGCTCTTGCTTGCCATGAAGGAAGATTCAGCTGCCAAGGGAGACTACTTACTCATAGAGGATAGAAGCAGGAGCATGGTTGTACAGGTCTATGATGAAGAGTACCTTTCATCTCAGGCTTTGATTGAAGATATTGTAAAAGAAGAGGTGGTCAACGCATCAAGCATGGAGAACCTGCACGACCCACTTAACATCGGAAGCCTATCCCGGTTGGTAAGAGATGCCAGAGTATTTCGTGCCAAGATAAGGGCATCAGTCAATGACGGGAAACTATCAAGCGACGTAACTTGGCTTCCTTCAAGAGTTGAGTCCAAGATAAGGCGGATTGCGATGAAGGAGCTTGACTCTTTGCTTGGAAGATGTGGTGTATATCCGATCCCGCTTGGCAGAGCGGGTCACGAAGAAGAGTTTGAAATTTACGCAGAAGATTTGGATGGCAAGCTGACTGTCATTACAGGCAAGAAAGAGTCGGGCAAATCACATCTATCCAAGATGCTTATCAAGACACTGGTGCAGTACGGCGCCTTTGTGGTCGTATTTGACCTGAACAACGAGTATGGAGGCCTTGGATGGAGCCGCGCTGGTATCCCTTCTTCAATCCATCAGCAAGTCAAGGTGCTCGAGCCGGGCAAAACACTGAGGTTTACTCTTGACTACTGCGGTAAGACAGCGATATCTGGTATGCTTAAGAATGCTCTTGATATGCCTGCCGCGTCTTTGCGTGAATTTTTGCGGATCTGGGACTGGTGTGAAAGCAAGCAGTCGCTTTCAATAGATGCGATAGGTAATGCTGTCAACACTTGGAACATAAATGAGCTTGTGCGAGACGCACTAGTGTCCCGCTACCATGTCATCCATTCCTCACGACTATTCATCAACGGTGAAGGAGGCGGCCTACAATTTGAGGACATAATTTCAGGCAAGAGCGGTGCAGCCATGATAATCAAGATGGGCGAAGTTTCGCCTACTATACGCAGGATGGTCGTTGAGTTAGTATTGAGCAAGATTGTCGACCTGCTGGAGCACAAGCAAATCCCACCTATTTTCCTCTTTGCAGAGGAGGCTCACATCTACATCCGCGATACATATTGGGAGGACATCATTACCCGAATGAGACACTTTGGTATTTATACTACCTTTATCACAAACCAACCCGATGCAATAAGTGATGGTATCTATCGCCAGGTGGACAACATTTTCCTGTTTAACTTTACAAACGATAACGATCTAGACAAAATATCCAAAGTGTCGCTGGCAGATAATGACACCATACGATCGATAGTAAGGACGCTTCCACAACGCCACTGTCTGGCTATAGGTAAGGCAGTGTGTGACCTGCCTGTCGTGATCAAAGTAGCAGCAGCTGAGGTGTTGATGCTTGGAGAAACTAAAAAATTCTTTACTAAAAAATAGGCTATGTTATGGCAGCCGGACCACGTTTTCTTGTCCCGATGTCAATTGCTTCATTGACGGTGGAGACAAATATCTTACCATCCCCTGGAGAACCAGTGCTTGTGGCTTCAAGGATGGCTCCGATCACCTTCTCTACTTCAGAGTCATCAACTACGGCCACAACATTCGCTCTAGATGAAAATTCAGCAGAGACCCTCCTTGTCCCCTTGCCACTTTGGACCTGCGGCTTTTCGCCCTTGCCCCTTCCTTTCGCCTCAAGGATAGTTGCGCCGCCTACACCAGCGTTCCTTAGAGCTTCGTTAACAGCACTAACCTTCTCCGCAGATATAATCGCCTCTACACGCTTCATGGCACGATGTAAATAAAGTTACAATATAAGGTTTTCAAATAACTAGGTTATCACAATTCAATATATCTATAAATCGTGAATGGAATGTAATTATCATGAAATTAGCAGAATAAATATCAAACTGACATTTGAATACAGAAGATTTTATCGCAGCGTTCATAAACGTTTAGCTAAGGTACAGGTTACTTGCATTGCAGGAACAAGATAAGATTAAGAACCGAAGCAAGCTTGACATAATATATGACATACTGGTATCTGCAACAGGCGGAATCAAAAAGACACACATTATGTCTCATGCAAACTTAAGCTCGGAGCAGATGAACTATTACTTCAATACATTACTATCACATAGTCTCTTAAATGCAGAAAAAGACTCAGACGATAACCTAGTTTACAAAACAACACACAAGGGTGTCAGGTTCCTTCACTGCTGCGCGCAGATAAAGTCACTTATCGCACCAGTAGCGAGGGTAAGAATGCGGAGCGATCTCCTCTTCCTTTAGAAACAATAGAATTATCTTCGTATACCATTAAACGCAATACTAGCCTACCTTTGAGCGATGTCTTACTATCCGACGCAGGAAGACGAGCTTCGGGCAAATGAAGCACAGGCAGAGAGTATCAAACAATCAGAAGAGGCCAAGTTCCTTTCCACGTTTCAAACAATCCCAGCAAGAAATGTCGGAAGGTTATCTGAGCTGGCAAAGGCAATAGTGAGCAACTTTAACCGGATAATGGAAGGGGCACGCCAAGAGCCATATCAGCGGCAGGAAGACATCATGGCAGGAATGAAAAAACTATTTGAGGAACAGATCAATGTGATCGAAGCGCGACGCACTTATACGGTAAAGATAAACCCGTCGACTGCCTTAAAAGAAGAAAAAAAGGCCTAGCAGCCGTGGTCTTTTGCCCAAGACTCATTAGCGAACTCACTTGTTGTGCACTGCTCCGTTTCAAGTTCGACGTAACCATTATCCAAAAGCTCGCTGTTGAGGTTGCTTGATGAGCAGTATACTACGGCTATAATATTAGAGTTGGATGTAAGCGACATGTCGTCCTGGTCTACTAGCACCGTGCTTCCAAGACAGAGGTCTCGAGTAAACGCCGTCGACTCGACGAACATTTCATCAATCCTTGAAGGAGCCTCGGTAAGTGCAAGGTCAACCTTGTATACGGTGCCGTTTACGCTCACATAAAGTGTATCTCCGTCCACTATTCTAGTTGCCATACCTTCGAGGCAGCCTGCCGACCCAAGGCATTCTACGTCGGATTCAGAATACACGCTATCAAGTATTGTACTGAGGGTGTCAGGGTCATTGAGGTTGCCCCGGGTATTTTCTGCGCTATCAAATGTTGTACTAAGGGCGTCAGGGTCATTGAGGTTGCCCTGGGTATTTTCTACAAACTGCCACTCGTCATTACCATCAGGGATCCTCTGCCAAGTACGCTCATCGTCGCTCCTATCGACAAGTGAAGGTGTTCTGTCTTGGATATCGCCTGTTGCGTTTGCAAGGACAATGCTTTCTCCAGTGTTTGACAGCATAGGCCTATCGAGCTCAATCACATATGTTTCGCCGGCCTCAATTATAGCATCTGGTGGCAGCTTAATCGTTGGAGATTTGAACAAGGGTCTTATCTCAAAGTCACTGATGTTGATGTCGACGGCGGTTGGGTTGTACAGCTCGATCCACTCCTTCTCTATGTCGTTGCCTCTAGGGTTGAGCTCAACTTCGTTTATCAAGGTGGTGTCACCCGCAAATGGAGAACTGCTGCTTGTGTCTTCTATTGCTTCTGAAGGAAGAGGAGATTCTACTTCTTCTTCACCTTCTGTCACGTTATCGACAAGATCAATAATATCGCTAGCATTGACAGGTAGAGAACTGCTGCTTGTGTCTTCTATTGCTTCTGAAGGAAGAGGAGATTCTACTTCTTCTTCACCTTCTGTCACGTTATCGACAAGATCAATAATATCGCTAGCAGTAATATTGGACAATGCATTTTGGCCGGCTGCAGAGGGAATGCTGCCTACTATAGGTAGCAGCAATAACGCCAAAACGGTCTCTAGGTTTATTGACATTATATACTCTCTTAGTAGCAAGAACGCTTTAGGGAATATTAACAGTTATGAAGGCTATCTCTAGAAGCAGTGTTTTACTGTTGGAGCTTTTTGTGCAGATAGATCCTCTTTAATCTGTTTAACCCAAGAACAAGCACAATTACTACTATTATAGCAATTGCTGCCTGTATTGCAGATATGGTAAACCTCCCGCCTTGGCCACCAAACAAGTACGTATCTAGTGGCGCGACAAAGATGACTAAGAACGCTGCAACAGTTAGTATCATTACCCACATTCCAGTCATGAAAAGCGCCAGAATTGTAAGTGCCATCTCAATTACTACCTGAAGAGAACTATGTACTGGATCGCAATTGAGGCAAATGCCAAAAGTGCGGTAAAGATTGCTAGCTTGAATATCTGATAACCAATCTCTCTTTCGCCAAGCGGTCTATCCACAACAATCAGCCTTACAAGCGTCGCCGGCGCCTTACTATCTGTTGATGCTGCTAGCTTGAAGTCATCTGTCAAGATAGTAGGCCTTGCCTTTACCTCCCTATGTTCTACTATGCGCTTGACACTTGCAAGGAATAGGAATGAGTTCATGACGGCCGGCAGGAGCGCAATTACGCCAATTATTTCAGAACTGCCTGCGATGGCTACCGCACCATACATTGTTCCAAGCAAAAGCGTGCCCGAGTCTCCAGGAAATATTCGGCTTGGGAACTTATGATACCTGTAAAATGCAATACTGGCAAATAACATTGGAAGCGCAGCGAGGAATACTTCATAGCTGCCAAAAATTGCAATGCTCACCAAGAGTGGGATCGATGCAATTATCAAAAAGCCGCTTGCTACTCCGTTTAGCACGTCAATTGAATTGATAGTGTTGCCAGTAATAGGAATAATGACGAATATGAGGGGTATGTAAAGCAGAGGTATATACGCACGGCCAAATATTAAGTTGAGAGACTCTCCATACACTTCTCCTACATAAATGTCAAGAACAACCATCGGAATTGCAGCGGCAAGCAGTGCCACTGGCTTAAACCATCCTGGCATCACTCTGATGTCATCGATGTAGCCTACGAGAAACGCGATCGCTGTTGTAAGAAGTATTGCAAGGACTGCAATGTTCATTGTTAGGATAAAGAGCACGATTTCCGCTGCAGCAATGCTGATCATGATGACTGGACCTGCTGGCCGCGGAACTTGAGGCTTTTCCGGCTTGTGAGCGTCAGCAACTACCTTGTGCTTTGCAGTCAGCGACCTTATTGTTGCCGGCGTCAGGAACAAGACGCCAAAGAATGATATGGCGGACACGGCTGCACCATAAGTTATCAGGTTAACGCCGTCCAGCATTTGATATTATTGTCCCAGCCTCTTCTTTAACTGATGCTTTAACTTGTCTGCTACAGTTGGCCCTATCTTGGGCACACTTGCAAGTTTGCCCTGTGAAGCCTTGGCTATCTTGGGCACATCGGTAAAGCCTGCGTTATACAATGCCCTAGCTTTCACTCTTCCAATGCCCTCAAGCACAACAAGCGGCAGCAGCTCCTCCTTCACTCCATACCTTATCCTAGTACGTAGGTTATAAAGTTCTGGCATAAGATCCTCTCGGCGCAACAGTTTGGCCACTTCATAAAGCGAATAGGCAAGCCAGTTAGCAATCTCCACAATCCTGTGCATGTCACCGGGCTCAACTCCTATCTTGTCGCTCAGCACCTTCTCTGTCGTCTCCTCTATCCACCAACATAATGCCCAAAAGCTTCGAGAGCAGTCATACTCACTTATCGGGTATAACAGTTCATTCCCACGACGTTGTATCAGGATGCTTACCTGATCATAGTCTGTTTTGCGTAATGACAATTTTGGGTAAAAGTCAGGGCTGTCTGCTATCACGTGTAGAAAGCCAAGCGCATGTTTGGTGGTGGCGGCTGTATGCTCTAACCCTTGGAGTGCATCTCTAAATTTGACTGCAGTAACCGGATTGACGTAGAGGAGCGACGTCCGTCTGCCAAAATCTGTGGCGATATAGCGGTCGTTTCTTGACTTGACCAGCTCTTCTTGCTCTAGGTATTCAAGAGCGGACTCGACTTTAAGCTCTACAGTTGCACTCGTATACTGACGTGCAAAGAGCGTCCTTGAGAAGAGGTCATGGATCTCTGGTTTTTTCATCCCCGGTACAGTTGCAATGTTTGAGAGCAAATGAAACCTGATGGAGTTATCGCTTGACAACTGCGACCGAAGTGGCTCCGGGCTACCAAGGACGTAATGGTCATAAAGATCTTCAGCAATTGCACCAGACTCACTCACGATTATGGCCTCGCCGGATGTATCGTATTGAGGTCTGCCGGCCCTTCCGCACAGTTGCTTATATTCTAGCACGCTGATAGGCAAATTTCTACCATACTCGGAATCATAACGAAGGATGCTTGCTATCACGACCCGTCTTGCGGGCAGGTTAACGCCAGCAGCAAGGGTCGGCGTCGCAGTTAGCAATTTGATCACACCTTTCCTGAATGAGCTTTCCACTATCTCCCTGCTTGACGGTGCAAGGCCGGCGTGATGAAATGCTACCCCTTTTGACACAAGCTTCGCTAACATCTTTGTGATCTCGCTATCATCCCCTCTAGCCAGTATTTCAGATGATGTCTTAACTGTCAGTTCTCTTGCTGCTTTGTCTAGCCGCTTATAGACACCTTCTGCGGCTTTGGCTGCAAGCGAAGCAGCACGCTTTCTTGTTTCCGCAAATATAAGTGACTGCCCACCTTCATCGACAGAATCAATTGCAATGTCTACTGCAGATGAAATGCCGGAGCTGTTGACTCTGAAAGTAGTGCCGCCTCTCATTCTGATCATGCCATGTTCGTAGACTCCCTCTACTAGCTTTGTTGGTCGCCAGTCGCTTTCTACAAGCTCGCAGGCAAGCCAGTCAGCTATCTCCTCGGAGTTGGCTACGGTAGCAGATAGTGTCACTATCTGCGATTGCGGATAGTGTTTGCGGATTTTCGTAAGCATCATCTCAAGTGTTGCCCCTCTTTCCCTATCGCCTATAAGATGCACTTCATCAGACACAAAGAGCCCTATGTCATCAAGCCACTCAGCATTATGACGGAAAAGCGTATCCATCTTTTCGTTTGTAAGAACGATGACGTCTGCTGCCGCCAGTTCTTTTCCCGGCGAGTCATAGTCGCCAGTTGCAGCCATCACTTTGATCTTTCTGCCAAAATCAAGGTTCTCAAGCACCTTCATGTCATCATACTTTTCGCTTGCCAGTGCGCGAAGCGGTGTCAGATATACCGCTTTTTTATTCTTTTTCAGCGCCTTGTGAATGGCCATCATTGCGATAAGTGTCTTGCCGCTTGCAGTTGGAGTAGTCATGAGCACATTCTTTCCTTCCAATATGCCGTGCTTCAGTGCCATCTCCTGAGGCGGATAAAGAGAAGAATAGCCAAGATGCGAGAGAAGCGTTCTGATTGAACTGTCGGTTAAGGTCGCTGGCATTTTAGAGCTATAAGCAAGCCGGCTATTTTAAAAATGCATTTACGCCTTAGCCCAAAATCCAGACCGTCTTTCAAATATCTGACCTTCCCGATTAAACTTTTGAATATATTTTCTTGCTTCTTCGTCAGAGAACTTACCTGTCTTCACTAGCTCGTCTACAAGAACCTTGTCTTCCACGTCATTGTTCTCAGTGCCAGTGAGTTCTCTGAATAGTTCCATAAAGGTCTTTTCCTTTGAAACTACGCTCTGAGGCTTTCCGTATAGCACGCCGAGGTCCGTCTTTCCTGTGTTGACGTCGACGCCAGCAGTCCTCATCATCTGGTCTACAAGGTAGATCGCACGCTGGGCATCCTCTGCCTCCACCATGTCCTTTAATAGCAACCTTGCACGGGCAGATGCAAGCCTGATCAGGCCTTCAAGCTGCCTTGGAGTCACCGTTATCATTCCTTCTGACTCGATCCTTCTCATGTCCATATAATAACTTCGAACGATGTCAATTGCTTCCGGTGTTAGTGCTGGCTCGATCTGCTTTGTATATGCCAAATACTTGCTGAAAAGGTCGATGTCAATCGCAGGCCTAGCCGCTTGTTCAGTATTGCGGTGTATTTCCAAAATATGGCTTGCGATAAGGTTGTCCTTTTCCTTGTCTGGACTATCTCGTACTATGAATATCAGGTCAAACCTTGTCAGCAGCGGCACTGGCAGGTTGACATTTTCTGTTATGTTCTTGTATGGGTCATATTTGCCATATATGGGATTTGATGCAGACAAGATTGACGTTCTTGCGTTCAGTGTAGCGACAATGCCTCCCTTTGCCACCGAGCAAGTCTGCTGTTCCATCACTTCATGAAGCGCCGAGCGGTCTTCCGGCTTTATTTTGTCAAATTCGTCAATGCATACGATTCCCTGATCGCCCAATACGACGGCACCGGCTTCTAGCATCATGATCCCTGATTTGTCACGAATGACTGCAGCTGTCAGACCTGCAGCTGTAGAACCCCTACCAGAAGTATATAGCCCCCTTGGAGCAATTTTGGCGGTGAATTTTAGCATCTCGGATTTGGCCGTACCTGGGTCACCTACCAAAAGCACGTTGATATCACCTCTTCTGGTCGAGCCATCTTCAAGCCTCTTTGTGACGGAGCCTACAATAAGCAGCAGAATTGCTTCCTTGATCGGCTCATGGCCATAAATGTGGGGAGCGAATGAGGCGATAAGCTTTTCATAAGCATCGGGCTTACTTGCTATCGTTCTTATTTGTCGCTCGTCCTCCGTGCTTATCAGTATTCTTTCAACAGACCTTGTGTCCTTGCTCCCTGCCCTGCCACCGAGATACTCGATGTTGTTTCCTTCCATACGAAGTCGGAAAAGGCTAGTCTTGGCCTGTGGAACCAATTGCTCCTGCTCTATTCTAATTATGCCTGTAAGTATGATTCTATCGCCAGGGCGGCACTGGTCTACAAGGTCGCTCATAACAGTAACTTCAATGTAATGTGGCAGTTGGCCTGCAGGCAGATCTTCGGGCAGCTCCTGCAACCGCACCAACTGGAAGTCAATAAATAGGCTGCTCTCCGGATCCATTTCTAGTTCTTTTTCAGAGCACGCAGGGCATTTAAGCGGCTTTTTCATCACAAGACCTTTGAGCTGGGCCTCTGTGACCGTGTTGCAGTTCGTGCACTTGTATGCAACCTTCTTGGCAAGGGGCTTGACTTCTGACGAGCGCACGACCATGCCAGAGATGCTCACAAGCTTATTTATCAAATCAGCGTTTATTTCACGCAGGCCCTTTTGCACAGTATAGTTGCCTATCCTGACCCGGATCTTTTCACGGATCTCTTGCTCATAGTCAGGATGGATCTCGCGCAGGATTGATAGGACTGCTTCGTTAAATGCCTCAAGATACTCATCGGGCTTATACGTTATCTCTTTGGCAAGGAAAGGGTTGTAAGAATCGAGATCGATATAATCTACAATAAGCGACTGAACGCCTGACGCCATCATATTATTTATCCTGTCAAAATACTTGTAATTGCTGTCGCGGTCTTTGAATGCTTTGAGAAACTTTTCCAGATCGTTTGCAAGCGCTGCCGCGGTCTGCTGCTCAGACAAACTTCTTTAGCACTCCTTTTTTGAATTTCGTTGAAGCCTTGTTTATCAGGATGTAAAGCTCCTTTTCTTCCGCAGTTAGTTTGGCTTCAAGCTCGGGGGAGAGTGATGAGGCAGCAGCCAGCTTGACTATTTTTTCAAGTCGAGAGGCTACAAATGTATTTAGGGAAATAGTCAGGTTTTCTCTCTCCCGCTCCTTCAGACCATCAAGGTAATCGTTGACTCTGACGTAAAAGTCAACATCGACGCCAGAGAGATCATGAGGTTTTGCAATGCGCTCGCGATTCATAGTCCGTGAAATGTAGCCGGTGACGTCATTTGACTGGATTTCGACTGCACCCTGCTCGACAAGGATCTTGGCAATCCAACGCGGGAGAGACGACATATCGCCTTCTTTTGCATCAATCACAAGGTTGCCAACGCTCATTTTAGCGTCTTCTTTATATGTCACCCTGACCTCCTCCAGCATGTAGCCGAGCTGGTAGATGCTTTGAATGGCTTCAATCCTTGGCTCTGAGCGGGTGATGTTGGCCATGGGGAAGAGCTATTAAGAACTGGGTACTTATTATATATCATATCAGCACAGCTTTTGTAAAGCTAGTAGCTAGCTTCTAGTGGTTTTTTTATAGAAATGGGCAGCTCGTGAGACAAAATAGCAACCTATTAATGGTTTAATAACTTCAGTGAATGCGCTTCGTGATGGAGTCGGCCAAAGAAACAGATCTGGCGAACCTTATGTGGTCTGAGAAATACAGACCAAAGAAACTGAAGGAGGTAGTTGATCAGAAGGAAATAATCAAGGGTATAAGTAACCTGATTAAGAGTCCCGACATACCCCATATGCTGTTCGCCGGGCCGGCAGGAGTTGGCAAGACCACTACCGCGCTCTGCATTGCAATGGAGCTCCTAGGAGAAGAGTGGAGGAAGAACACGCTCGAACTTAATGCATCAGATGAGCGTGGCATCAAGATGGTGCGGGAGCGTGTAAAAGAGTTTGCAGCTTCAATTAAGCTGGCAGATGACAAGGAATTTGGTAAGCCCAAGATAATTATACTTGACGAGGCTGACGAGATGACCTCGGAGGCCCAGACTGCGCTCAGGCGCATAATTGAAGACAGCGCAAGGACGACTCGATTTATTATTATTTGTAATTATCTATCTCAAATAATTGAGCCGATACAGAGCAGGTGTGTAGTGTTTAGATTTAGACGCTTACCAAAGGAAGATGTTATCGATCATCTGAAAATGATCTGCGAACAACAGAAGGTGAAATATGAAGAAAAGGCTCTTGCTCAGATATATGAGGCAACTGGTGGCGACCTACGCCACTCCATAAACATTATGCAAGCTGCAGCCGGCATGGGCTTGGTATCTGTGGCAAGTGTTACAGCAGCTATTGGGATTTCCGGTAGGGCAAGAGTGGGTGAAGTGCTGCGCCTTGCAATGTCTGGCAAGTTCAATGACTCCAGAGCAAAGCTTCTCGAGCTGACGCAGGTCTATGGAATGTCAGAGGGCGACTTTATGAAGTATGCAAACGAGGAGGCATATGATATGAGGATCGAAAAGCCAGAGGAGTTTGCAGCTTTGATGGCGGAGTATGACTACAGGCTTACTGCTGGTGCACATCCAGAAATTCAGCTTTCGGCGCTACTTGCGCAGCTAGGCAAGTTAGCTAGGAAGTAGCTCGGGAAGAACATAGGATGCATATAGTAGTTTCAATATAGTTCGGTCAGATATCATCATCATCATCATCATCAGATAAACTCAGGTTTTGCGTCCTTCTTCTTTTCAACATAAATGTATCGTGTGACTCTATATACACATCTCTGCAGACACTTCTGCTACAGAGACAGATCGATAGTGCCATGTCGTTCTGGTAGCCATCCGAAGCCAGAGTATCCATATTAATGACATAGCCATCCTTAGAATTGAATGCCAGATGAGGCTTGAGAGCTATAGCTTACTAGACACAGCTAGTTAATATTCTTCTTCAAACTCTTCTCCACCCTCTTCTTCTTCTACCTCTTCAAAGTCCTCCTCCAGCTCTTCGCGTTCTTCGGCGCTTTTGTATGGAAGATCTGCTTCGCCAGGCACGCCACACACTGGACACTTGAACTCTATCGTCTGGCCCTCAAGGTCTAAAGGGAACTCTTTGGAAAAGACCTCGTCGCATTTTGAGCACACAAGCGTAGTCTGGATGTTATCCTGGCTGAACTTGTGCGATTGCACTCTAAAGGTGGTATTTGCCAAGTATTTTCGTCCTACCTATAGGAAATGTCCTTTTTTATAAGCGTTCTTTGACATCAAGTAGCACTTTATAAGGAAGATTCTACTCGTCCTTACAATACGAAAGTTCTACAGCCCTAGAAGAGGTACGGTCGATTACCACTGTGATGTCCTCGAGTGTTAAGGACGTATACAAAATTTCTCTCAAGAAGCCCAGATCCACAAATTTTTCTACCCTGCTTTTTTATCAAAAGATGGGTGTCTCTCTGACGCAATTTCTTGACACTTGAATTTTTTATTTCTGTTATAACTCTATTGAGCATAATTTTTTCTTGCCATTTCTTCGCCAGTATGCTAATGGAGAAAGATATTTTTCTAGTTGCATGTGATTATAGCCATTCAGATTGAACGGGAGTATATAGCTTCTTTCTGGCATCATCTAAGCTGCTTCGTTCAATAATTAACCCTTGTGACTTGAGCTCCTCCACTGCACTTTGCACGGTTCTCCTTGGAAGGTTAGTCATATTCATGAGCTCAACCTGATCAATTGGATGCTTTGATTTCATTACAAAGTAAACAAACTTGGCTGCTGGACTCCCTTCTGGGTTCTTGCTAAGATTGGATACGCTAAATGCTGCTTTTGTTGGAAATCCTCTCCTTTGCGACTCTATAGCAGATGCAGCTTCAATTCGTACTTCAGCTAAGTTGACCCGCTGACCAAATTCTGCAATCAATGCAGACTGCTGCGATTCCAAAGGAGCTTCAAAAATGAACGTGCTTGGAGGAAACTTTGCAGTCAACGCACCAACGAAATTCCATCTTACAACACCTTTTTCATCATAAATACCAACATTTATGCCCTCATTTGCTTCTAGTACGACCTTATCGGAACCTAGTTTGACTGCTTCTTCGATTTTGGCTAAGGTAACATCTAATGGAAGCTGATGCCTTGGATCTTTCTTGCCAACTTTCCATTGAACATCAAGTTCTTTGGCGAGTATGCTTTCAGTAATCTTTTTTTTCTGTTCAAAGTTCAAATGTGTATTATTTTCTCCTATTTCTATAATGTCAAAGCCTATCTTTGCAGCTTCTTCAAGGAACTTTTCAAATACATTTTCGGATACCATGTACTCGGAGATAGTGCTTCCAGTGGAAACTTTGATGTTCTGATCGTGATAGAATTTGACCTTCTTCTTCAATATATCCTCTGAAATAAGAAGTGGCAAAATTCCGTATATCTTTACAGCATCAACAAAGGGCGCAAGTACCTCGAGGTTTTCCTTATCAAGACCCTCTAACTTATCTATAATGTAAGTTCTACCCTCTTTTCTTGGCTTTTTCCCGTCTATTCTATTCTTGGCGTATTCTTCTAGCAAGCCTTAACCATGTACATGCAGAACTGTCATCTATTTTGAACTTTTGACTCATGCCAAATCTGCGTATTAAATATAAAGTTAGTATGGTTTTAGCATATACACTTCATCCCTTGCGCCAAACGGAGATTTGATCGAAATATGAAAGTCTAGCATTCTTGCTACAATTGCCATTATACTCTACAGTCATAGATTTTATCGATCAGTAACTGGATGTTGTTGACAACAATAATAACAGCAACAGAGAAAAAACCAACTAACCAGAAGTAGGTTCTGCATTTGAGAAGACCATCAGTGAGCGAGAGGTAAAAGTGTCATTTAGGTTAGAAGAAGACTAAGACAGCAACGGGAATATATCATTATATCTAGTCGTTTATCTCGCGTATTTGTCTCTTGTCCAATTCATGTAAAAAGCATACTATCTGGTAATCATCAGCTCTTATATTCCATTGAAGGTAATATCGAATAAAGAAGATCCTCAGTAAATATGCAATAAGCTTTTGCATCATTGAATTAATAATTGGTTCATTTTCACAGTTTTCGCTATACCATATTGTTGCTTCTCTCCAGATTGCAAATTCAGTTTTATTCTTTGGTTTCTAGGATAACTAGGTGCGTGCATCCGCTACTTTTTATGCGAAAGATGCACACAAATAACAAGAATTGCTTCTTTGAACTAGATTATATGTTGATGTCATCATAGATCATACATTCATATGATGCACCTACATGCAGACTCGTTTGCAAGAATAAGAAAAGTTACCCGAAACAAGGCTACGCATGAGAAAGCAAATAACAGTAGTCGTAGGAGTATTAGAGATATTAATTTTAATCGCTACTTTGTCGTGTGTCAGTCTTGCGATTGGAACACTCAATATCTAGTCGAGTCAGAAGATCTGGACATATCGGATTCCATTACTGAATGTCCAGTGTGTCACATGAAGAGCATAGAATATAGTCGTATTCGGTTGCGTCAAGATGGTTACTCAAGATTTACTTCAGATACACTTGCAGTAACCAGGATAAGAAATAGAAATAAAGTCTTGGATAAGGCATCTAGAGCATACGAGCAACTTAGCTATTTCACAGAGATAATAATTGTGAAGGGCCTACTAGATATGGATCGAACATGATAGATACTAAATGTCAAAAACCTTATTCAAATTGTAAAGAAGTGGACCAATCAAGGATAAATAATGAAGAGTCACAAATATGTAAGCATAGAAAAAATTGAGTGATATCATCGTTGTCACCGTCATTCCCATCGGCATAATGGAATAATCTCAAGATGGCAATCTTATCAGAAGCCCTCAACAATACATGTAGCAGTTCGATTCTTTTAAGTAAAATGCCATTTTTATCTCAATCCGAGCTCGCTATCATATACGTTACTTCGGAGAAATATGCGAAATCAAGCATGAGGAGATATCGCTACTTTATCTAAACTATCATTATAGTGATTCAATTGTCCCTTTTCAATCGAGCATCTCAATAAACCCCAAACCAAAATATGAAAGCAAAGAATCACATGTCTTTTTATCAAGGTTAGAATTATTTTTGCATTACCTACAGAAGACTGACATTTAGATAAGATGTCATCAAGAAAATCACTTGACTGGAGGATACAACCAAAAATTCTTTCTTACCAATCAATTCTAGAATACCGACGCTTCGGAAAATCCTCATGGCAAGTATGACCTTTTACTTCTAATGTGAAGCTGATCTCTTTATTCAAAGCTATTAACAAAGGGTTTGATCCATCAAAACCAAGGAACAATGGATCAGAAATCATGAATTGCTCAATTGATTTGAGACTCTTAAGATAATAACCCAATGCATTGCACAACATAGCAACCGAGTTCATATCAGGATTTTTGCCCTGATTTAACACTTCCAAAGTTCTATCTGCATCAGTTTTTTCTTGTGTGGAAATGTCCCTTGAAGTTGCCGTGTATTGCTTTATAGCTCGGATATACAAGAGACGTGCATCCTTTTCGTCATACATATTGCAGTGAAATTGTTAATGCACTTATTTAGTTTGGCATATGTGCATATTCTGCTTTAAGCCCATCAAGGGAAACACAGTAGGGTCAAATTAGAGTAGCTAGAATAAGGATAATAAAAGTAAAAAGGGTAAGAGAGAAGTGCATTAAATTAGCTCCTATCTTTCATTTGCATCTCGGTTTTTTCCAAGTTTTCTAGTCTTCCTCACCTATCCTGTGTCACTGCTGACTAATGCATTAGTGGCATTATTTCCTGCTGCGTCAACTCCTGAAACAGAGGGTAGTCCTCTCTCTTGAAGCACTTGGTCGAGAATTGTCAGATCATAAATTCCAGATACATCAGGGTTCTCAGGAAGGAAGCCTAGGTTGTATGCATCACTTGCGTCCTGGAATAAAGATAGCCTTATCGGATCATACGTAAAGTCAATTCTTGAAAGTGATGCATTCAGCACATCTTCTTCTATTGTTTTTTGAGTCAGTTTTTGAAGCTCGACATTAAATGCCTTTATTGCAGCAGTTTTGTCACTATTTATCCAGTTCGTTACATTAATGTGTGCCTCAAGTAGTTTCTTTATTACATCTGGATTATTCTGCAAATAATCTGGCCTGGCAATTATGTGCGCTGTCACAAATTTTCCTTCAGGCGGCCATAAGTCTCTTTCATCTACGAATATCTTGCCCCCTCCTTCTTTTACTAGTGTTTCTCCCCACGGTTCTGGAACCCATGCGCCGTCAATTTGCTTTGTCAAGAATAAAGTCACTATGTCGGCATTTTTGGCGGTTAATACCTCCACGTTTCCACCTTTCTCTATGGTATTGAGGCCATTGTCGAGCAGGTAATTCCTGAGTGCTATATCTTGCGTGTTGCTAAGCTCAGGCGTTGCAAATTTCTTATTGGCTAGGTCTTGAGAAGAATTAATACCTGAGTCATTTCTTACAACAAACACTGCGCCGCCACTAGCAGCTCCAGAGATTATTCTTAGAGCTTCTCCGCCAGATCTCACATATCCATTTATGGCGGGTCCAGGTCCAATGTATGCAACATCAATTTGGTTTGCAAAAAGTGCCTCTATAGCAGATGGACCTGCATTGAATATTTGTGTTGTAACTTCTACGTTATCACCTAGAGCTGTTTGGAAATCACCTCTACCAAGTCCTATAACTGCCTGTGCGTGGTTGATGTTTGGAAAATATCCGATTCTTAGAGTCTTACTCTGCCCATTCTCTGACTGGGAGAATGCAGGTGTTGGAATTGAAGCTGTGACCAGTGTCACTGCAATGACTGCAGCTAAAATGGCATAGATCGCCTTGTTGTACATTATTTGGTAAGAATTAAGCCAGGAATAATATTTCTCGTCTATATGCAAAAAAAGGTAAGTATGCGCAATATGATGACGATTAGTATGTATAAGTCAACAGTATGTTAACAAAATCAACACTCAACGTTGGCATGATGCAAGAACTGCCTAAGTAATACAATTTCTGCATCTTCAAAGAAGATTAAATAATTCTACTTCAAGAGCAATAACATAATGATGATGCATTGATTCGTAGAAGCATTGCACTCAAGAATTAGTGGAGAGCAGCAGTCATTATTGTTTAGGATTAATTTCCCCAATTGATTGAGCAGGCTTTTAGATATTATGAAACTTGGTCCAATGGAAAACGACAGATGCAGTGTTCGATTGGAATATACGCAAGAACACATCTTCGTCTATCATTAACTTCTGTTACACTGACTACTCTGCTATCTTGTATTCAATCTCTTGCTCTTGGAATAGAATTTCATATAGTTTGCGCAATACCAAAACTTTTCGATTGTTAACCCAATCCTGTTACAATTTAAAAATGTTCATCAAGCCAGTATATAATGATGGTACATGGGATAAACAATGCCATAATGGCATATTGATTGAAAATATTGCGTCTATGAACGCGATTATATTTGCAATACAGTATTCAGATCATATGGCATACTTGATGACAACACAAAAAAATACGCAACTCCTGCGATCTAAGACAGATCTCTGCAGATGTGATCATCTTGAATTTCATCACGTAGATGAAGAGGGACATGGTGCATGTAGGTATTGTAGTTGTGATCAATTTGATCCTCAATGATCATCTTTTTTATATTATCCAACATCAATACTACAGGGAGGCATTCAAAAATTAGTAGAATTCTTATCAAGTCCCTCCAACTTGTTAAGGATAGATTATGTCGACCCTCTATTCTGACATCCAGTATGTTCTTGACACATTCTTGAAACGAATTCTAGGAAGTCTATGAAGGACTTCCATAAAAATTTGATTTATGACATATGCCAAAATTGCACTAACAACGCATACATTGCCACTTTCCTGCACAGATTCTGCATTTTCTGCGTCAAAAGATGCAGTATTATTTATGCGAGCCTTTCCATGCCATCATGAAGAATGCAATAAAATTTGGCATTGCTGCTGCAATTGCCATTGCAGTTATCGTATCATCTATTTCAACATCTCCTTTGCCAATCCTAGGTACAGATCTTTTCGGTATTGGCAACGATAGTGGTGGCACCAACATGCAGACAAGTGAACAAAAGACTCTAAGAATCGGATATTTTCCAAACATCAACCACGCACAGGCAGTTATAGGACTTGGTAGAGGTGATTTCCAAACAGCTCTAGGTGATAACGTAGAAGTTACAACACAAATATTCAATGCAGGTCCATCTGCTATAGAGGCACTTTTTGCAAACCAAATTGATGTTGCATACATTGGACCAAATCCTGCAATCAATGGGTATGTACAATCAAACGGAGAAGCTCTAAGAATAATCTCTGGAGCTGCTAGTGGCGGCGCAGTGTTTGTTGTAAGAAATGACTCAGGTATTAATTCTTCTCAAGACCTAGCCAATAAGAAATTCTCATCCCCACAACTTGGCAATACACTGGACGTAGCATTGCGGAAGTATTTGCTAGATAATGGTTACAAGACCAAGGAGAATGGAGGCAATATCGAAGTAGTCCCTGCCAAAACTGCAGATATTGTATCACTGATGATCAAGAAGGATATTGATGGTGCATGGCTCCCGGAACCTTGGGGAGCTAAGTTGATCAAGGAAGCAAATGCAAAAGTACTAGTCGATGAGCGTGACTTATGGCCAAATGGGCAATTCGTCACCGCACATATCATTGCTAGAACGGACTATATTGAAAGGAATCCAGACATAATAAAGAAGATGCTTGAGGCACACATTGATATGACCAGCTGGATAAACGACAACGCGGACGAGGCACTTCAGATATTCAACGCGGAGCTTAACAAGCTGATGGGACAGACTATTCCAGAGGATGAATTTAGAGAAGGAATTTCGAGAATTGAGTTGACCTATGATCCGATAAAGGAATCGCTTTTCAAGGCTGCCAATGATGCATTTGACATAGGATTCCTCGGGAAAACGAGACCCGACCTATCAGAAATATATGATGTGAAGATTTTGAATGAGGTGCTCAAAGAGAGGGAGTTGCAAGAGATAACATAGTAAGACTCATCCACTCCATGATGTAAGATAGATTCTCTTTGTTGAGGTCGATTATCGTAACGATTATCAAAATGGCATGTCTTACAGTCCTTTTTAGTACTTGACTCCTTGATTTATTCTTAATTGGGAAATTTGTAATATTAGTCCGCTAAGTTTCATAGAATGTTGGCAGATTCTGCATATCAACACGTTAAAACTGCGTCAAAGGAGTAAATCTTGCATCTTTGAATTACATTATATCTCGTCACCTGTGAACACTGCTTCATATGGCATTAATAGAATCACCCCATTCCAAGATCTTAGAAAATAGCAAAAACTCGTCAGAAATACAAGGCCAACAAAAACAAGAGAGCCTCGGTTTTATTCCAATTGTTCACGTCAACGATGTGTACAAGTCATTTGATTTCAAAAATAACAGGAACAACAATAATGATAGCAATAGTAATACTACCACTTATAATCTTCTTAGTGGAGAGCAGCAACAACAACTACTGAACTCCAGAAGTAGTATGAGGGCTTCTTCTTCATACGAAGTTCTTAATGGAATCGATCTCAAAATAAATGAAGGAGAGTTTGTAACAATTGTGGGACCGTCTGGATGTGGGAAAAGCACGCTGCTCAATATAATTGCCGGACTTGATAGACCTGATTTAGGTAGCGTCCTCATCAGAGGGGCTACCGCCAGTAGCAATACAATGTCAACAAAAAGGATAATGATATTTCAAGAAGGTGCTCTATTTCCATGGCTCAATGTACAAGATAATGTTGAATTTGGACTAAAGATTGCAAAGGTGCCAAAAGAGAAGAGGCGTCAGGTCGCTGACAGGTATATAGAAATGGTAGGATTGTCCAAGTTTGCAGAATCTTTTGTCTACCAGTTATCCGGGGGAATGAAGCAGAGAGTGGCAATAGCTAGGGCGCTTGCCTTAGAACCGGAAGTTCTACTCATGGACGAACCATTTGCCGCACTAGACGTCCAGACGCGGGATTTGCTTCATGAAGAGCTGGTTGGCATTCACAAGACAACGGGCAAGACTATCCTATTTGTTACTCACAACATCAATGAAGCAATACTTCTTGGGGATAGAGTAATAGTTCTATCGTCTGTGCTAAAAAATATCAAGAAAGAATTTCGAATTGACATACCACGACCTAGAGACCCTGAAACCCCTGAGCTGTATGAAATAAAAAAACAAATTCTAAAAGAATTTGAAGGTGATTTGCAGATTGCTAAAAGAAGATGATAATGCTCTATCTACTGCTACTACGATCGGAGCTGCAGGAAAAAGCAATCGGAGAAATGGTAGCAGAAAGATATATCGGATAGACACAACTGATGTAGCCAATGTTGCATTATTCTTGGCAATATTTGTAGGATTATGGCAGCTCGTGACTGTTCTCGAGCTGTGGCCAAAGACATTATTTCCCTCTCCTGCACAAGTTGCAATCTCTATCGGCGAATTAATAGCAAATAACTCTCTAGTCATAGGAATTGGTACGACATTGTGGCGACTCGCAGCTGGATTTGCAATATCTATAGCAGTAGGGGGCATGGTTGGTCTTGCAATGGTAAAATTTCAGGGCTTTGGCAAGACTATGAGCTCGTTTGCTGTTGGTCTTTTGACCTTTCCAAGTATTGCATGGGTTCCTTTTGCTATACTGCTCATTGGTTTTAATAACTTTGGCATATTGTTTGTAGTTGTAATGGCATCGGTGTTTTCAGTGATGATATCCACTTATAGTGCAGTAAGAAATGTACCTCCTATCTATATCCGGGCATCAAAGAACATGGGTGCTCACGGCTTTTCTCTTTTTAGACATGTGATGATTCCTGCAGCTACCCCTTCTCTGATAATAGGTATAAGACAAGCATGGTCATTTGCATGGCATGCACTAATCGGTGCTGAGATGTTGATAACGACTCTATATGGACTAGGACATGTACTTTCCATAGGAAGGGAATTCAATGACATGAGCCAAATAATCGCTGTCATGATTACAATCTTTGTTATTGGCCTTTTATTTGATAGAATAATCTTCCTCCGCCTAGAAGAAAAAGTACGATCACGGTGGGGATTAAATCAACATTCTGAATAGGAAAAAAATGCTTGTGCATTCTCTCGCCTACCAGCTCGGCCTAAATATACAGATGTTATGCTAAAGCATCTATCTATCCTATAAGTACTGTTTCTTTCTTTATGTCAGAGGTTATGCATAGGGGTGTCGTCTTTAAGCTTCTGAAATTCTCCCACTAGGCAGAGATGCTGATATTGTCCCAGCATGAACGTGAATTGAAGTATCTCCCTCCTTATTGCAGGCAAAACACTTCCACTGTACAGCCTCTTTGCACATGGCACACGTCCTGACAGGGTCTAACTCTTGACCGCACGACCTACACAGCATATGGATTATTATTGTCTACACGAAGAGCCTTTTTAATAGTCTCATACTCTTAGCTTTAGTTCTTTTAAGGAAATTAATTCTATATTCCTCAAATAGAAAAAAATTAAATAGAAACTAGTATAAAATAGCAAAACAGGTTCTAGAGGGTGTCTTTATGAATAATATATTCTAACCAATTAACAATTCCAAAGGGAAAAGAATTTGCCTTTATAATTAGTCAGCGCCTTCATCCATGTATGTCCAAGGTATGGTATTATTACAAGCTTAGAACATGTGTTATTAATTACGTTATTGAGAAAAATTGAATGTTTTACTCCCATGGAATCAGGATAGCACATTTGAATTTGAGACATATATCATATTAGCTATTTGTGCCGGAATGTGAAGATTCAACACTTGCTTTTACCTTCTGAATGAAATGTTTTCTATCAATAGGTTTTCTTATGACATCTACAGTCTTTACTCCATCCAATATACTTACAAGCTCATCCGTCGCTTCAAGAGCAGACATGAAGATGACCCTGACATATGGATCTACGGCTTTCAATCTCTGATATAACTGTAATCCATTTATCGTTGGCATTCTAATATCAAGAACAAGTAGGTCATAATGACGAGGCTCTGATCTCGCAAAGGACTGTAATGCCATGTACGAATCAGAAAAAGCTTCTACTTTGTAACCCTCGGAAGTCATGTAGGATTTAAAGATTGCAAGTATATCGGGTTCATCGTCTACTAGCATAATAGTGGGACGACTTGTTTGTTCAGGATAAGAATGGGATACAAGGTCATCTCTTGGTTTCAAGGCTTTTCGATGATAGATAGATAACGTCTCTTCTCCGAGCTTTGGTTTGGGGGTTTCCCTCTTGAAAACATTTAACGCGCTATCCCTAGCTGGCACTTCATCCTTTCTTACCACCGAGTATACAGGATAGGAATATCTAATTCCAATAGGTTGTTTCTTTCCTACTCCTTCAAAAGAATATTCCTTAAACGAATAGCGTTTCATAATTTCATGCAAATCTCCACCTATTACTATCCCATTTGGTTCTGCCTGTGAATTTATCTTTGCACACATGTTGACCGTAGGACCAAACAGGTCTTCTGTACCTGACGTGACCATTGTAGCAACCTCAACTCTTCCATAATCGGCGCTAATTCTATAGTTGACAGGTGGTAGCGCTTCTGCCTCAAGTCGTATATTGATAAATTCATGAGCTGCTATAATTGCAGTGCAGCATTCAAGGACCTCTTTGAATGCAGTCACATTCTCGGTATCCGATGTATCGGGAAAATAGAACAGCAGCGCATCTCCTACATTTTTGATGACTTTGGCACCAAAGTTCTTTGCTAATGCAGCCATGGCATTAAGGAATATTTCATAGTACTTTTTGATCTTGTTACCATCTGCAATTTTAGCCGTAATCTGACTAGAATTTACCATATCTACAAAGCAGACGCAGTAATATCCATTTGACTGGTCCGCAAAATAGATTTCTTCGGTTCTAATATCGAATTCGATAGAGCTTTCTTTGTCAGCCAAGGGAGCGGAATCATTGTCAGAGTCGTAAGGTCTATTCATATAGCAACTATTAGCATAGTGCAGGAACAAGAACTTCGCTCTATATTATCTCAGACAAATCATATATTTAATAAAAAATAAGCCGCAACTCAAAGAAATCATAACTAATTTTTATACTCTTTTCGCAAAAAAGCCATTAGATTTTATTGTTTCACTCCAACCATATATATACTGGGAAAAAGCAGCTGCTTAAGATATTCCCAATTTCTAACATATTTGTTCATGCTGCGATAAGAGGTGCAAAAAAGCAGCTGATTTTATTATTCAAATACTAAGCTCTCATCTTTGTTTAACCATTATCATTATTACCATCATCATTCAACAAATCACATATACTTTGCACATAATCAGCAAACCAGCATAAAGCCATGCTCAACGGAGGTTGAGAAATCTCAATCCATTGACATTATATAAATACGCAATAGATACTGCCAGTTACGTTGACCACTGATGCTGAGGAAATGAGGTCAAAGGTGACGGAGGCAGTCAGAACAGTAGCTATTGACGTCGATTCCGTCCTTGCCGATGTAATGCTTGTCTGGACTGACGAATACAATAAGCGGAATAAAGCACAAATCACGAAGAAAGAAATCGCTAAATGGGATATACCTACAATACTGCCTATAACACCTCATGAGGTCTACCGATACTTCACTTATGTATGGAAGTACCGCTGGCGCGAAATACCGCCGACAGAGCCCAAGATTGGCGAGGTGATAAAACGCATTCACCGCAAGGGCTACAGGATATCTATAATCACAAAGCGCGAGAGACCTACAGCGCCCTATGTATCCAAGTGGCTCGATTTCTATCGCATTTACACCGACGAATTGTTGTTTATCTATGACGCTGTGCCAAAAGCCAACTACCCTTTTGATATATTGATAGACGACGCGCCAAAGAACCTAATAGACATTACCTCTCCCAAGTCGGCAATACTATTCAACCAGCCATGGAACAAGAATTTCAATTGGCCGGTGAGGGTAAATTCCCTAAGCGAGGCAGAAAAGCTGCTCTAGACCGTTTAATCACATGAGGTACATACGGACCAAACAAAGACGTCTCTGAAACTCGTGTATTTGATATTGACCAGGTCTCCACAAGGTAGATATCCTATTCATATTGAGAAAAGATGAGCAGTTGTTGACTACGTGGCAGCACATTGATTATAGTTAACTTAGACATATTTTGTATATAAGCATCCTCGCTATGGAGAATAGTGCCACAATTCGTTGCATAAGATTGGGCACCGCTGCTCGATCAGTGCGCGTTTATGAGTGAACAACTGCTCTAAGTCTTGAACTGTGATGCAACTATCCTGCAGTCTGTCTCATATTCTTGTCAAGAGAGAGGGAGAAAATTGGCTCATGAGCTGCTCGTCTCTCCATCACACACATGCTCCCTCCTGTCTATTTTCCTTTCTTTATGATAAGGCTCTGATCTTGAATATACTGCATCTCAATATAGCACCTACATGTTGTCAGGCGGAGGGGGTGGATTCTGCAGGATGGATATCGCTTGCTCCTATTTGTAATCAATGAACCTCACCCACTCAGGAAACCATAGGTCGTTTTCTGACACCCCGATACCTTTTGCTAGAACAGCCGGCGAGTTGTAATATAAGGAATCTACCCCTAGCTCTCTGGCAATATTTTGGTTGAGCTCATTGATGGATGACACCTTGCCCATGTACTTATTTGCAATGAGGTCGCGGTTTTGGGTATACAACCCAACCTGCCTTCCATCCACTGTCGGCACATAGCTTACGGCTACGTCGATGCGCTTTGCGCCGGTGTTCTTTAGATAATATATCGTCTCCCGTGTCGTGCTGCCTGTCTGGATTGTGCCCTGCACTGTGGCAATCTTCTTTCCCTGCACTAGATTTTGGATGACAAATTTCAGTGATCTGCCGGTAGTGAGTAGCTTGTTTTTGCTCACCTGCTCTGAAAAGTCGATCATGGGGTCTGCGTCATCGTATCTATCCTTAATTACACCTTCTGCTAGCTCAAACATCTTTGAGTGCTTTTGATATTCAAGGCTAAAGCCTAGAGTCATTGGGCGAGTATAATCAGGCTCTGCAAAGGCCAAGTCTACATCTAACTCTTTAGACAAAAAGTTGGCCTGCTCCTTGCCGATATTTTTGCGGATCTGGTAGATGCTCTTGCCATTGACCGTCGCTACGACATTTGACTCTCTTATGAACTCAAAGGGATCCATCATCAAGCTTATTGTAGACTCGCTTGTGAGGACTTCAAGCCCACCGTTTTTGTCAATCTTCAATAGTTGTCCGGGCTTGACATCTGCAAATTCCATGTTAATGAGAGAAGTCCTGAGAGAGTTTTCAGATGCTATGATATTTAGGGTCTTGTCACGGTTGGTTGCACTTACAAGTGGCTTGAATCCAGTCCTGTCGCGGTATACGTAAATTCTGTCGCCTACCTTGATCATTAGGTTCCCTCTGAGGTGCCTGTCTAGAAACTCGGCCGCGCGCTCAGGATTTTTCTCAAAAATTAAGAGTTGAGTGAAAATATGGTAGATCTTGAAAAGTGAATCAGAGTCCCTTGCAGAACCGATGTACGGGTGCAGGTACAGCTTTTCAGTATCTACGAAGAACCCATCAAACGCAACCCAGATGCTGTTCATGCTGGGAAAGGGCGGCGGCCTCTTTGAGAGGTAGCCAATGCCATTGTTTCCACGAAGCTTTTCGTTTTGTGCGATGCGCAGAATTGTTTCGTCTGCGGGAAGAGACCCTTCTGCACCGGCGGCAGCTTCACCTACTATCATTTTCCAGTATGCCTTGCCTCTGTGTTGCAGCCTCCTCATAGAATGAGCAAGGTAGTAGATGATGTTGTTCTTGCTGCTCGAGCCGTAGCTATAAATAGCCACAATGCCAGCCAACTACCTTCGTCTTCCCTTAATGGGGTTAGGATAAAAATCTTGTTAGTTACCGTGCAAAGCAAACATCTGTTTCTGTGTTTCATACCTTGCAATATAGTCTTCAAGCTGCAAGGTGAGCCCAATGCTGTCCAAGCCTTCAAGTAGCAATTTCTTGTGGAAATTGTCTATCTCAAAATGCATAGTGTGGAGGCCGGCTGTGACTGTCTGTTTTGCCAAATCAATCTCGATATAAAGATCTTCGTTACTGAACAAATAATCTACTTCATAATCTGGAAGCCGTACAGGCAGTATTCCGTTTTTAAGACAGTTATTGTAGAAAATATCTGCAAATGATGGTGCAATTATCGCTCTAAACCCATAATCAAGTACGGCCCAGGCTGCGTGCTCTCTTGAACTGCCGCTGCCAAAGTTATCACGTGTAAGCAGTATGTGCCGGCCAGAGTATTTGGGGTTGTTTAGCACAAAGTCGCTCCTTGGCTTGCCGTCCATATCAAAGCGCCAATCGTAAAACAGGTACTTGCCAAAACCAGTCCTATTAACTAGCTTCAAAAACTGCTTTGGCACTATTTGGTCTGTATCGACATTTACCCTGTCAAGTGGCGTTGCATTACTTCTGAGCACTATAAAAGGTTCCACTTAGAGCCACTCCCTTATATCTACAAAGTGTCCTTCGATTGCAGCTGCTGCAGCCATAATGGGACTCACAAGGTGTGTCCTTCCTCCAACTCCCTGCCTTCCTTCAAAGTTGCGGTTTGAAGTGCTTGCGCATCGCTCACCGGGCGCAAGTATATCAGGGTTCATACCAAGGCACATACTGCATCCTGATTCGCGCCATTCAAAGCCGGCCTCCTTAAAAACTCTATCAAGCCCAAGTTGTTCTGCAGCTGCCTTTACTTGTTGGGAGCCGGGCACCACCATTGCACGTACTTTTGGTGAGACCCTCCTACCCTTTACTACAAGTGATGCCTCCAGCAAATCTTCAAGCCGCGAGTTTGTGCAGGATCCAATGAACACCCTGTCAAGCTTTATCTCTGTAATTGGCGTTCCTGGCTCTAGTGCCATGTATTTGAGTGCGCGGGTCGCAGCCTTGTAGTTATTCTCATTTCCCTTGGAAAATTGGTCTGGGTGCGGCACAGTATCAGTAATGTCTGCCACCATCCCGGGATTGGTTCCCCAGCTCACCTGTGGTGCAAGCTCACTGACATTGAAGGTGATGGACTTGTCAAACTTTGCATTTGGATCCGTCCTCAGGCCCTTCCAGTGTTCTATGGCTTTCTCAAACTGCTCGGCCTTGGGCGCGTAACGTCTACCCCTGATAAAGTCAAATGTATCGTCGTCAGGTGCTATGATGCCAGCCCTTGCACCTGCCTCTATCGACATGTTGCATATCGTCATTCTGTTCTCCATCGAAAGATCGGATATTGTTTCGCCGCGGTACTCAAGTACCGTGCCGCTACCGCCGGCAGTGCCAATAGTCCTGATGATGTAGAGTATGATATCCTTGGCGGTGATGGCATGCGAGTTTTTGCGCCTCCCTTCAATATTTATTGCAAATATCTGAGGCTTGTCCATCCATATAGCCTGGGTGGCAAGAACATGCTCTACATCGCTTGTCCCGATCCCAAGTGCAAAAGCACCGAAGGCACCGTGGGTTGAGGTGTGGCTGTCGCCACATACGATAGTGGTGCCTGGCAGAGTTAGCCCAAGCTCCGGTCCAATGATATGCACGATCCCCTGATCTGGACTATGCATATCAAATAGCGTTATACCAAACTCCTTGCAGTTTTGAGCAAGCGTCTGAATTTGTATCGACGATATCTGATCTATAATTGGAAGCGACCTGTCGCTTGTCGGGACATTGTGATCCATAGTGGCAAAAGTCAGATCTGGCCGCCTGATGCGTCTTTTACTCATCCGAAGCCCATCAAAAGCCTGAGGCGATGTCACTTCGTGAATAAGATGCCGATCTATATATAACAAGGATTGACCATCTTCCTCCCCCTCTTTTTCATATACTATATGACTGTCCCAGATCTTCTCAAATATTGTCTTTGGCTGCAAGCTGACTAGAGAAAAAATATCTCATAAGAGGAATATAAACAAACAGACAGGTGGACAGAGGTAGATAGTTTTAAATCAGGTGGCTTCACTCAATTTCATAAATGTACCCTCACGACAAGAGATATCCTGATTATATTGCAGACCAGATAAAGAAGGGAACCACCACCTGCGGCCTAATATGCAAAGACGGGGTAGTGCTGGCTGCTGATACTCGCGCAAGTGCAGGCTTCTTTATCGCCGACAGGCATGTGATGAAGATCCAAAGGGTCGACCGTCATCTGGCAATGACTATAGCCGGCGGTGTGGCAGACGCACAGAACCTCGTCGACATCATGCGTTACAATTCCAACCTTTATAGGCTCCAGAATAAGGAGCTGATGCCAATTAAGTCTGCTGCAAGGCTATGCTCAAATGTGCTTTTCAACCAGCGATTCTTCCCCTACTATGTCCAGATAATAATGGCAGGCTGGAAAGAAGAAGAAGGTAGCCAAATCTACAATATCGATCTGTTTGGCTCGATGACGACAGAGAAATTCATCTCGACTGGCAGTGGCTCTCCTGTTGCATACGGCTATCTAGAATCAGAGTACAAGGATGATATGAGTGTAAATGATGCTTACAAGGTAGCCATGCAAGCGATAGCAGCTGCTATTAGGAGAAATGCAGGAACAGGCGATAGCATCAATGTCGTCATTATCGATAAGGATGGCTACCGCGCGCTGACAAAGGAAGAAAAGGCTGAAGTACGCGTAGTCTTCTAATCAGCGCTTACAATAGCCAATGCTTGCGTTTAAGTCAGAGATTGCATACGCAAGGAAAATCGCATATTCAATGCTATGACTGCCACATCGTCAAATTACCATCAGTAGCAGCATAATTGGTTGCAAAAAATTTTCAACCATCATTGTCGATAGCTATAGACTGTCATAGCATCATAAATTTTATGCCCCAATAACAACTCTATTTCTTCTTGGCCACAGTATCTGATAGAATAGCTAATCTAGAATTGCGAGCTATGATCGAATATTATGTCTTGCAGTCATTTTGATCGCAGTAGAAGACTACTTCGACAAGAGGAACTTTAGAACCATTTGCTTCTTTGCAATAGATGACTTCTTATGGAGTAAAGGTCCTTTTGCATTATGCAAAGTACTACATTTCCTTGTGACGGTGATACATAGCTGTAGACTCAAATTTTACATACTGCCAATATCTGTTAGTTCGTTCATGAATAGGCTGCTATCAAGCCCAGAGAACCTTGATAGGTTTATTGCAGCTCCTGGCTGTATTATTTCGCGAATATATTTCCCTGTTTCCACTTGCGTCCACCATTTCTCTCCAAACTTATCCTGCAGATGATGATCAAGCTCAACAGCACGAACTGCAGCAATCAGATAGCTTGGCACATACATTATTGCATCTGGTAGTATGTGGTGTAGCATCCAATATTCACCCGGCATTTCAAAGCCGGTATATTCCTTTATCAATCGCGCATATACGTCGCTTGCCTCTTCCATCGACAGTTTCTCATGCCAAAACTCAGTCTTCATTAGCGAATTGGCAGTGTAGAAGGTGACAAAGAACAGATCCATGAAGTTGTTCCTTGCCTCAATCTCTTCAAGAATCTGGTTGTTCTTAATTCCAAGCGATGACAAATATTTCCTATTCTTTGTCAGCCGCTCTAGGAATATTGAGAATATTTCGGCTATTCCCATTGAGAAACTGTAGCGATTCCAATATTCTGCCTGCGCGTTTATTGAAGAGGCATGTACTGCATGTCCCATTTCATGGTAGCATCCTTGCAGGTCAAAATATGGGCTTTCGCTTTTGTACAACACCCTGATATCGTTTGGCACCTGTACAAAGAAGCATATCGGCGATGGGTACTTATTCTTCCGCTGTTCCGTATCGATGTGAATTGAAGAGAGGTCAAATTGCATTGTTGCAAGAGTGCGTCTGACTTGCTCTGGGGGATTTACACCGACAAAGTCTTTCTCAAGATCAGCATATATCATGTTGCGGAAAAAATAGAAATCATCATAATATTCTGCTTTCCTTCCAAGCACCTTTTTCGACATAGCTTGAAGTGCTTCTTGAAAGGGTTTTCTTGCCTGCCTTCCCATAGACTTCACAAAATTTCGCAGATGAGAGTAAGAGACCTTTTCGTTCTCAAGGTAGCCATCTAGAGGAGTCAATTTGTTGTCCGAGTGTTGGCGGTAAATTCTATCCATCTGGTCAAAGCGCTCTGTGATAACAGGTGAAATGTACCTTGTCTTTGAAATGAATTCATCAAATACATGCTTGCGCTTTTTCGGATCTTTCTCAATACTGTTAAACTGACGCCATGTGCTCCAGTTAACGGGAGCTCTGGCAAACCGGTAGCGCGAAGAAATAATCTTTTCATTACGTAAATTGTATAGCTTGAGCTCAAGCTTTTTCGTTGACGAATCCGCAATGTTTTCGAGTGAGCTTAGAAACAACTCCCTTGGCTGCGAAAAGAAGTTGACAAACGTCTCTGCACTAATAATCCTCATTTCTGCAAGCCGCTCTATTATGCCTTCGCTATAGGAGAAGCCTGCATGTTGCTTATATCGCTCGTCCATTTCCGCAATGTAGATCTGCTCGTCGAGCTGGCACCATTGATTTAGGTCCATATGGCTTGAGCGTACAGACTATCCAATTTTAAGTTTCAAAATATAATAGTGATATATGCATCTGCTAGTAGTATATACGCAGAATCCAGAATCCATAACCGACAGCAGGCGGGTAATAGGATATGAGGTAGGGTGACAAAAAATTGGAGTTAAAGTTGCGTTAATGATTTTTCTTACTTCTATCAAAAAGACATGAGCACCAATAAAAGCAGAATCTGCAAACATGAAGGTAGCTTAAGCGACTATCAATATATATGCCGCTACAGCAATAGCAGAGCACTTTCCTGCTGCAATAGGCAATCGTTCTTCTTGTGGTGGTAATACTTCATCATCATTATCATCACAATCAAGGCGCATGTTTTTACATTCAAGATTGGCACTGACGCCGAATGTGTGTATGATTATTCAATACTAAAAGAAGAAAAAGGTGTGTGCTCTTATGCACCAGCCATGTTATTGCGCAGCTCTACTCCTTTATGATCGTCGGCTTGCTCTAAAGCAGCGGCCTTGTGCATTTCTGATAGAGCGCAACCCATCTGGGCTTCGGGCTTACCTCTTCTCATTAAGCCTCGGTATAAGCCTGCTTCTAGGGTCTGACCGTGAGCCTTCTCCCATTCTTCGACTGGGATGCTATACTTCTTCTGAATTCTATCGCGGTACCATTCTGGGATGACATTGAATGCACAGAATGGGATGATTCGGAGGTCTGGAGTAAGATAATGGATGTCACATCTCTGGAGCCTTTCAAGATCCTCATTGTACTTGTCTTGGAAGTGCATCATGCCAAGAAAGAGTGACCTTACGTGCCATGAGCCTACAGAGTCAAAGTTGCGCTTGAGCAGGATGCTTGAGAACATTCTTGCCAGATCTAGGCCTCTTGGCTGCTTGTCTTTGTTGACAAATTGCTTTAGCTTACGGACGACTTCAAGCAGTGCCCAGTACCTATTGGCACCCGATTTGATCTCGTCAGCCTTTTCTTCAAAGTATTCAAGGACTCCCTTGATGTCAACAAACGATGTGAGAGGTATCAGTTTTTTTGTATCCCTGTCTTCAAATACATAAGTGCCTGCGCCGCATGCAAAGTGTATCGACAATTCATACTTAGGCTTCTTGCTGAAAGCCTCAATCACATTTGTCATGGGCATGCATGAGGGGACTGGAAACCATGAGTCTTTTGAAATTTCACCATTAGTCTGCTCTTCGATCCTTTCAATGCAGTCTGGAATTGTAATTCGGTATTTTTCACGCTCTTTCTTTGTCATCCTGCCTGTAAGGGACACAGGCTGGAAGTTGACAGCGTGAACCACATCTAGGTTCTTTTGGGCGTATCCGATGATTCCACCAAGCTCGTGGTCATTAATCGACTTGATGACTGTTGGAACGAATACTACAGTCATTCCACACTTTCTTGCAGATTCCAATGTATATGGAATTTCCCAGTGATTCTTGGGGTTTGTCTTAGGACTTACGCCGTCGAATGAAAGATAGAGGTTGTTGACACCTGCCATTCTTACCTGGCGCATAGTTTCTGGCGACATGGCCAGTTTGATACCGTTGGTGTTAAGTTGGATATGGTCCACACCCTCTTCCTTCATTATATTGATGATTTCATTAATGTCATCCCGGAGCATCGGCTCGCCTCCCGTGACCTGAATAGAGTTACCTGCAATGGGCTTTTCCGCCTTGAGAGTCTTCATCATAGCCCTTATCTGCTCCATGTTTGGCTCATAGAGGTAAGCGCCTTCAAGACCCTTCTTGACGTAAAAGAAGCAGTACCAGCATGTCAGATCACATCTATTGGTGATGATCATGTTGGAAAGCCCAGAATGTGAAAGGTGGTTCGTGCAAAGTCCACAGTTGTTGGGGCATGAGCACTTGTCTATCATGACATTTGGAGCATGGGCGCCCTTGCCATCCATCCAATAGGTACTGAACTTCTTGTACATTTCATATGAGCCAAAGTATAGCTCTTCGCATTCACCGTGCGTTGGGCATATCTTACTCATAAAGACCTTACCCTCCCTTTCAAAGACCTCAGCATCCAGAATCATATTGCAGTCGGGACAGATGCTTTGTGTGAACCGAATTGTGCGTTTAGTGCTTACACTTTTGCTAGACATATTCGAAATTTGGATTAAGTCCATACTACTGCTACCTTTTGGACACAATCCTCGCTTCGATATAAAGCTAACTTACTAATTCCTACGGTGATGAATAGGTTTATAATCATGCTCGATTTCTCGAGAAAACAATCAAGTTCTACATTGAAGTAACAGTGGAGCTCTTCTTTTTTGAGAGAATGAGATATAACCCTTTTAAACCTACCAGATATGGATGTTGTATCA
>Ga0299914_10000185_pt1 | contig 36877 bp, 31 predicted proteins | sample RVTome_10_FD_201361 | JGI IMG/M metagenome (GOLD analysis project Ga0299914, IMG submission 201361) | Soil microbial communities from uranium-contaminated site in the Upper Colorado River Basin, Wyoming, United States - RVT153D57 (version 2) ... | reverse complement strand
GATCGAGAAGCCGTCGAAACGCGTCGCGAACTGCTCGGCGAGGATCACGTTCGAGGGGATCTCGCACATCATGTAGACCTGCAGGCCCGCGGCGCCGCGCACGAGCCCTTCCTCGGCCATCACGCCAAGCACCTTGTCGGCCTCGGCGGGCGTGCGGCAGAAGGGGACCATGACGACGATATTGTCGAAGCCCAGCGTCTCTCGGGCCCGCTTGAGGGCGCGGCATTCCAGCGCGAAGCCGTCGCGGTAGCGATCGTCATAGTAACGCGACGCGCCGCGGAAGCCGAGCATCGGATTTTCCTCCTTCGGCTCGAAGGCGGCGCCGCCGATCAGATGGGCATATTCGTTGGTCTTGAAGTCGCTCAAGCGGACGATGCAGGGGTGCGGGTGGAACGGCGCGGCGAGCATGGCGATGCCCCGCGCCAGCGTCTCGACGAAATATTCCGCAGGGTCCTCATGGCCGCGCGTCAGCGCCCTGATCTTCCCGGCGTCGTCGGGGTCGACGCGGTCGGGATGGACCAGCGCCATCGGATGGACCTTGATATGGGCGTTGACGATGAACTCCATGCGGGCGAGGCCGACCCCCTTCGCCGGCAGCCGCCACCAGCGGAAGGCGGCGCCGGGATCGGCGATGTTGACCATCACGTCGGTCTTCGTGTCGGGAAGCGCGCCGAGATCGACCTCGTGGCGCTCGAACGGCAGCTCGCCTTCGTAGACGCGGCCGTCCTCGCCCTCGGCGCAGGACAGAGTGATCGCCTGGCCGTCCGATATCGCCTCGGTGGCGTCGCCGGTGCCGACCACGGCGGGCACGCCGAGCTCGCGGCTGACGATGGCGGCGTGGCTGGTCGTGCCGCCATGATCGGTGACGATTCCGGCGGCGCGCTTCATGATCGGCACCCAGTCCGGATCGGTCATCTCGGCGACGAGGATGGCGCCGTCGCGGAAGCGGCCGATGTCGGCGCTGCTGCGGATGACGCAGGCCTTGCCGCTCGCGATCGCGCTGCCGATCGCGGCGCCGCGCGCCAGGACCTTGCCCTCCTTCTCCATCCGGTAGACGGCGAAGCGGTCCGATTGCGCCAGCGACTGGACCGTCTCGGGCCGCGCCTGGACGATGAACAGCTCGCCGCTGCGGCCGTCCTTCGCCCATTCCATGTCCATCGGACGGCCGTAATGCGCCTCGATCTTCGCCGCCCAGCGGGCGAGGGCGACGATCTCCGCCTCGGTAAGGACGAAGGCGGCGCGATCGCGGCGGCTCGTGTCGACGGTGCGGGTGCGGCGGCTGCCGCCCTTGGCGTAGATCATCTTCACCGACTTGGCGCCGAGCGCCTTGCCGATCACCGGGATCGCGCCTTGCTTCTCGAGCAGGGGCTTGAACACGATATATTTGTCGGGATCGACGCTGCCCTGGACGACGGTCTCGCCAAGCCCCCAGGCGGCACTGATGACAATGGCGCCCGGAAAGCCGGTCTCGGTGTCGATCGAGAACATCACGCCCGAACCGGCGAGGTCGGAGCGCACCATGCGCTGGACCCCGATCGACAGAGCGATGGCGAGATGGTCGAAGTCCTTGGCTTCGCGATAGGCGATCGCCCGGTCGGTGAAGAGCGAGGCGAAGCAGCGGCGGCAGGCGTCGAGCAGAGCCCGAGGCCCACGGACGTTCAGGAAGGTCTCCTGCTGGCCGGCGAAGCTGGCGTCGGGGAGGTCCTCGGCGGTGGCGCTGCTGCGCACCGCCACGGCGAGGCCGGGCTCGCCGGCGCGTTTGCCGAGCTCGCCATAGGCCGCTCGGATCGCGTCGGCGAGCTCGGCCGGGAACTCGCCGTCGAGGAAGAGGGCGCGGATCGCCTCGCCGGTCTCGGCGAGCGAGGCCTTGCCGCCGTGGAACCGGTCGAGGCAGGCCTTCATCCGCTCGGCCAGGTTATTCTCGTCGACGAACAGGCGGAAGGCGTCGGCGGTGGTGGCGAAGCCGTCGGGCACCCGCACGCCCGCCTGCGACAGTCTGGCGACCATCTCGCCCAGGGAGGCGTTCTTGCCGCCGACGCGGCCGACGTCGCTTATGCCGAGATTTTCGAACCACAATATATGCTCGGCCACCGGGCTGTCCCTTCCGTCTTCGGTTTGCGGCCGTTCATGGCGCGGCGGGCGGCCCCGCGTCTCTCCGTGAAGTTGCGTAACGGTCATGCCGTCCCAACGCCCCGCCCGGCGCCGCGTTCACCGCGCCGCTCAGGACCAATACCTATTGGCCGATGCGGCCGCGCGGCGGAGACTCGGCGCCTGTCAGGAGAGATGCCCATGACCCGCTTCGTCCCTTTCGCCCTCCTCGCGACGGCCGTCCTGGTCGTTCCCGCCGCCGCGTCGGCCCAGCCCGCCCCTTCGGCGCACCAGCATGGCGAGGCGGCTCTGCAGGCCCCGGTCACGCCCGCCGATCCGGCGCACGATCATGGCGCGCCGGGCCAGGCCGCCGCCCCCGGGGAGGCCGGGCACGAGAGCGCCTGCGATTGCTGCGAGATGATGCGGCAGATGATGCGGCAGATGATGGAGCGGCACGGCGGTGCGGGCATGAACATGATGCAGGGCCATGGCGCACAGCCGCCGGCGCAGGGCGACGCGGAGGGCGAACATCAGGACCACCAGGCCGATCGGCCCCAATGAAGGAGGGTGAAATGACCGGAACGCGCGTATCGATATCGCGGCTTGCGCTGACGGGTGCGCTGACGATGCTCATCCTGTTTGCGGCGTGCTGGCTGGCGGCCGTCGCAGGCGGCCTCGCCGCCAGCCATGCCTATATCGGCCTGTTCACCACGGCCGCCCCGACCTCGCCGGCGGCGCTCGCCATCGGCGGCTTCTGGTCGCTCGTCTGGGGCGGCGCCGCAGGCGCGCTGGCCGCCATCTTCTACAACAGCCTCGGCTTCGCGGAGCGGGAAAAGGCGAGGCCGGGCCCGGCGGCATGACGGCAGGCCGAGCGGCCGGCGCGGCCGGAACGGAGACAAAGGCGCCGGCCCTCGACTCGGAGCCTGCGGGCGGGTCCGGAACCGCCGCGGCGGGGAACGCGCCGACCAGGCTTCTCACGCGGCGGCTGAGACTCGACACCCAGCACGAGCCGATCGTGCTGATGCACGCGCAATGCCCGGTCGCCCGTTCGGAAGGTTTCGCGGCGCGCGCGACGGTCGAGCTGCACGCCTCGGGCCGGTCGGCGCTGGCGACGCTCTATTTCGTCGACGACAATCTGGTCGGACTGCACGAGGTCGGCCTGTCCGAGACGGTGTGGCGCCGGCTCGCCGCGGCGGATGGCAGCGAGGTCGAGGTCCGCCACCCCCAGCCGCTCGAATCGATGAGCGCGGTGCGCGCCAAGGTGTACGGCCATCGGCTGGGCGACGGGGAGCTCGAATCGATCGTCCGCGACATCGCCGCCGAACGCTATTCCGACGTGCAGCTTTCGGCCTTCGTTACCGCTTTCTCGAGCCAGGCGCCGGACCTTTCGGAAATGGTGAGCCTCACCCGGGCGATGACCGAGGCGGGCGATCGGCTGGACTGGCCGGGCACAATGATCGTCGACAAGCACAGCGTCGGCGGCCTCCCGGCCAACCGGACGACGCCGATCATGGTGTCGATCGCCGCGGCGGCCGGGCTGGTCATCCCCAAGACCTCGTCGCGCGCGATCACCTCGCCCGCCGGCACCGCGGACGCGATGGAGACGATGACCAGGGTGGACCTCGACATCCCGGCGATGCGGCGCGTGGTCGAGCAGGAAGGCGGCTGCATCGTCTGGGGCGGCAGCGTGCGGCTGAGCCCGGCCGACGACATATTGATCCGGGTCGAGAAGGCGCTCGATCTCGACAGCCCGGCGCAATTGGTCGCCTCGGTGCTGTCGAAGAAGCTGGCGGCTGGATCGACCCACGTGCTGCTCGACCTTCCGGTCGGCGCCACCGCCAAGGTGCGCACGAAGCGCGACGCGGCCGAGCTCGCCGGCCATCTCGAGGCGGTCGCGGCGGCCTTCGGGCTCGAGGTCCGGCCGGTGACCACCGACGGGACGCAGCCGGTCGGCATCGGCATCGGCCCGGCGCTGGAGGCGCGCGACGTGCTGGCGGTGCTGCGCGGCGAAGCCGGGGCGCCCGGCGACCTTCGCGACAAATCCGTCTTCCTGGCCGGCGCGCTGCTCGAGCTCGGCGGCGCGGCGGCCGTCGGCGAGGGCGAGGGGCAGGCGGCGGCGATCCTGGCCGACGGGCGGGCGCTGGCCAAGTTCATGGCGATCTGCGTCGCGCAGGGCGGCTTTCGCGAGCCGCCCGAGGCGCCGCTGCGCCACGTGATCGAAGCGCCGTCGAGCGGGATATTGTGCGCGATCGACAACCGGCTGCTGGCGCGGATCGCCAAGTTGGCGGGCGCGCCGCGCTCCAAGTCGGCGGGGCTGGAGCTGCACGTCAAGCTGGGCGACCTGGTGACGCGCGGGCAGAAGCTCATGACGCTGCACGGCGAGAGCCGGGGCGAGCTCGAATATGCGTTGGCCTTCGCCGCGGCGAATCCGGACGTGCTGTCGGTGAGGGCCGAGTGACTCCGCTGCTTCTTGAGATCAGCGGGTCCGGCGATCTCGCCGACCCCTTGTGCCGCCGTCTCGGCGCGGAAAAGGGCGAGGTCGAGCAGCGCCGGTTTCCGGACGGCGAGGCCTACGTCCGGATCGCCACCCCGGTCGAGGGGCGCGACGTGCTGCTTTTGTGCACGCTCGACCGGCCCGATTTGAAGGTGCTGCCCCTGCTGTTCGCCGCCGATGCGGCGCGAAGGCTCGGCGCACGGAGCGTCGGGCTGGTCGCGCCCTATCTTGCCTACATGCGCCAGGACATGGCCTTCGCGCCGGGCGAGGCGGTGAGCTCATTGAGCTTCGCCGGGATCGTCTCGGCGCGGTTCGACTGGCTGGCGACGGTGGATCCGCACCTCCATCGCCATCCGAGCCTGGACGCGCTCTATGCGATCCCCGCCGCGGCGGCGAGCGCAGCCGGGCCGATCGCCTTATGGATCGCCGCCAATGTCGAGCGGCCGGTGCTGATCGGGCCGGACAGCGAAAGCCGCCAGTGGGTGGAACGGATTGCCGACCAGGCCGGCGCGCCGGTCGCGGTGCTCGGCAAGACCCGGCGGGGCGATCGCGACGTCGAGATAGACGGCGCCGGCCTGGGCGAGGCCGGCGGGCGGACGGCGGTGATCGTCGACGACATCGCCTCGAGCGCGCACACGATGATCGAGGCGGTGAAGGCGGTCCGCGCCGCCGGCCTGGCGCGGCCGATGTGCATCGCCGTGCATGGGCTGTTCGCGGAGGACGGCTACGAGCGCCTGCTGGCCGCCGGTCCGGCGCAGGTCGCGACGACCAATACGGTACCGCATCCGACCAACCGCATCGACGTGTCGAGGCCGCTTGCGGAGGCGGTGGTGGCGCTGCTGGCGGCGCGCGCATGAACGAGATGAGCATGGAGTCGAGAATGCAGACGCGGGGCGAACAGATGCTGGCGTTGCGGCGGTCGCGGATGGCCGCGGCGCCGGCTTTCCTGAGAGGCGGCTACCGGCCGTTCTTCTTCGGCGGGGCGGCCTGGGCGGTGGTGGCGCTGGCGCTGTGGCTGGCGGCGCTGGCCGGCGGGATCGCGCTGCCGAGCGCGTTCGAGCCGCTCGCCTGGCACCGCCACGAAATGCTGTTCGGCTTCGTCGGCGCGATCGTCGCCGGCTTCCTCTTGACCGCCATTCCCAACTGGACCGGGCGGCTGCCGATCGCCGGGCCGCCTCTGGCCGCCTTGTTCGGGCTGTGGCTGGCGGCGCGGGCGGCGGTCTTGTTCTCAGGCACGATCGGGCCCGCCGCGGCGGCGGCGGTCGACGTCGGCTTCTACCTGGTGCTCGCCGCGGTGGCGGGGCGCGAGGTGTTCGCCGCCGGCAACCGCAACAAGCTGATCGTCGGCCTGATCTTCCTCCTCGGCCTCGCCAATGCCGCCGACCATGCCGCCGCCGCCGGGCTGCTGGCGGACGAAGGCATTGCGTGGCGCGCGGCGATCGCCCTGGTGGTGACGATGATCTCGCTGATCGGCGGGCGGATCGTGCCGTCCTTCACCCGCAACTGGCTCGCCAAGACGGGCGTGAAGGAAGGGCTGCCGGGCCAGCCGGGTCGGTTCGACCTCGCCGTCATCGCCGCCGGCGCCGTCGCTCTGCTGGCCTGGATCGCCTTGCCCGACAGCACGATCACGGGCGGCCTGCTGGTCGCCGCAGCCTCGCTGCAGGCCGTGCGGCTGGCGCGCTGGAAGGGATGGCGCACGCTCGCCGATCCGATCGTGCTGATCCTCCATGTCGGCTATGCGTGGGTGCCGATCGGGCTGGCCCTGCTCGGCGCCTCGATCCTCGGCGCGGCGATCCCGGGCTCTGCCGCCGTCCACGCGCTCACCGCCGGGGCGATGGCGACGATGATCCTGGCGGTGATGACCCGCGCGACGCTCGGCCATAGCGGGCTCGAGATAAAGGCGAACCCGCCGACCAGCTTCCTCTATCTGCTGGTGACGCTGGGTGCGATCGTCCGGGTGGCGGCGCCGATCGGCCTCGTCGACTACACCACCGGCATGCATTTCTCGGCGGTGGCCTGGGCCGGGGCGTTCATCCTGTTCCTGATCACCTACGGCCCGATCCTGTTCGCGCCGCGGGCGGGCGGGAAAGGGTAGGGGCCGTTCTCCATCGTGTCCCGGCGAAGGCCGGGACCCAGTCTCGCGCCGGGCTGGACCCCGGCCTTCGCCGGGGAACGTCGCTGCCGCGGGCGGTAGGCCCGACCGTCATCCTGGCGAACGCCAGGATCTCATTTCCTTCTGCTCCCCGTCCATTGGCACGCGCCGCCAAGGAAACGGGATTCCAGCTTTCGCTGGAATGACGGAAGGGGGCCGGGTGGGGTGAAAAGTCGTGCCGCAATGAGCTGGATCAATCCGCAGCATGTTGCGTGCCTCTAATACCGACCCACAACATGTGGGAGGGGAATATGGGTTTCGACGTCGCCATCGCGGAGGAGATCTGGACCGCCAAATATCGCTTCCAGCCGCCCGAGGGCGAAGCGGACGAGGATTTTGCCGCGACGGCGAGGCGGGTGGCTCGCGCGGTGGCGGAAGCCGAAGCGCCTGAGCTGCGCGGGCCGATGCGGGCGCGGTTCGAGGACGCGATCGGGGATTTCCGGTTCATCCCGGCGGGGCGGATTATCGCCGGCGCCGGCACCGGGCGGGCGGTGACCCTGTTCAACTGCTTCGTCATGGGCACCGTCCCGGACAGCCTGGACGGGATCTTCGACCATCTGCGCGAGGCGGCGCTCACCATGCAGCAGGGCGGCGGGGTCGGCATGGACTTCTCCACCGTGCGGCCGAAAGGCGCGCCGGTACGCGGCGTCGGGGCGGAGGCGTCGGGGCCGCTCTCCTTCATGGACTGCTGGGATTCGATGTGCCGCACGGTCCATTCGGCCGGACAGCGCCGCGGCGCGATGATGGGGTGTCTGCGCATCGACCATCCCGACATCGAGGCGTTCATCGATGCCAAGCGCGATCCGGCGCGGCTGCGCAATTTCAACGTCTCCGTGCTCGTCACCGACGCGTTCATGGCCGCCTTGGGCGCCGACGCCGACTGGCCTTTGATGTTCGACGGGCGGACCTATCGCACCATCCGCGCCCGGGCGCTGTGGGAGCGGCTGATGCGCGCCACGTACGACTGCGCCGAGCCCGGGGTGATCTTCGTCGACCGGGTCAACCAGGCCAACAACCTTGCCCATTGTGAGACGATCAATGCGAGCAATCCGTGCGGCGAGCAGATGCTGCCGCCCTACGGCGCCTGCCTGCTCGGATCGATCAACCTGGCCCGGCTGGTCGAGCGGCCGTTCGAGGAGGAAGCCGGGATCGACGAGGCGGAGCTGGCCGAGCTGACCCGAACCGCGGTGCGGATGCTCGACAATGTCATCGACATCTCGCTCTATCCCCTGCCGCAGCAGGAGGCCGAGGCGAAGGCCAAGCGACGGATCGGCCTCGGAATCACCGGCCTTGCCGACGCCTTGCTGTTCTGCGGCAAGGCCTATGGCAGTGGCCCGGCGGTCGAGCAGACGCGCGCCTGGCTCGGGATCATCAAGCGCGAGGCCTATCGCGCCTCGGCCCTGCTCGCCGCCGAGAAGGGGCCGTTTCCGCTCTACGATCCGTGCATGCTCGCCGCGCCGAACCTGAAGGGGCTGGACGAGGAGACGAGGGCGCTGATCGCCCGGCACGGGCTCCGCAACGGCTGCCTCACCTCGATTGCGCCGACCGGCACGACCTCCTTGCTCGCCGGCAACGTCTCGTCGGGGATCGAGCCGGTCTTCGCTTATGCCTATGAGCGGCGGATTCTCCAGCCCGACGGCAGCGCCCGCCACGAGGCGGTCGAGGACCATGCGATGCGGGTGTGGCGCGAGCTGAAGGGCGACGAGGCGCCGCCCGAGGATCTGTTCGTCAGCGCCCAGACGCTCGGGCCCGCCGACCATCTCACCATGCAGGCGGCGGCGCAGGCGCTGGTCGACAGCTCGATCTCCAAGACGGTCAACTGCCCCGAGGACATAGATTTCGACGCCTTCGCCGACATCTATGTTGAAGGCTATCATCTCGGCTGCAAGGGGCTCACCACCTACCGCCCCAATGCCGTCACCGGATCGGTGCTGAAGGTCGCCGCGGAGGCGAAGGCGCCGTCGGAGCCGGCGCTGATCGGCCGGTCCGAAGCGCTGGACGGCACCACCTACAAGCTCAAATGGCCGGACAGCGCGCATGCCGTCTATGTCACGATCAACGACATCGGCGCGGGCGAGGAACGGCGGCCGTTCGAGATCTTCGTCAATTCCAAGAATATGGAGCATTATGCCTGGACGCTCGGCCTGACGCGGATGATCTCGGCCGTGTTCCGGCGCGGCGGCGACGTCTCCTTCGTGCCCGAGGAATTGAAGGCGGTGTTCGATCCGCGCGGCGGCGCCTGGATGCAGGGCCGCTACGTGCCGTCCTTGCTCGCCGCGATCGGCGGCGTGATCGAGCGGCATCTTGGCGGCGAGCCGGCGCCGGGGCCGCGCGCGGATCCGCCGCAGGCCGAGGCGCGCCCCGGCGCCTGCTGCCCGCAATGCGGGGCGGCGGGGATGATCCGCAAGGAAGGGTGCAACAATTGCCTGGAGTGCGGCTATTCGAAGTGCGGGTAACGGAAGAATCGCGCTGCCGGATTCTCCGCACTTGCTTCCCTTCCGCCGCTTCTGGGATAGTGGCCGCGCCGCCGCAGGAACCAAGTGCCGGGCGGAAACGTAAATTGGATGATGGACAAGGGCCGGACACGAATGAAAGGCGCCGAGGCCGCCGCAGGCAAGAAGATGGTGGACGGATATGGCCGCCGGATCAGCTATGTCCGGATGTCGGTCACCGATCGCTGCGATCTTCGCTGCCGCTATTGCATGGCCGAGCGCATGCAGTTCCTGCCCAAGCGCGAGCTGCTGACGCTCGAGGAGATTGCCGACCTCGCCGAAATCTTCATCGCGCGCGGCGTGCGCAAGATCAGGCTGACCGGCGGCGAGCCGCTCGTCCGCCGCGGCGTCATCGACCTGTTCCGCTGGATCGGCGCCCATGTCGGCCGCGGGCTCGACGAGCTGACCCTCACCACCAACGGCACGCGGCTCGATCGCTTCGCCGTCGAGCTGGCCGAGGCCGGCGTGCGGCGGGTCAATGTCAGCCTCGACAGCCGCCGGCCCGAGCGCTTCGGCCACATCACCCGCGGCGGCGACGTCGCCCAGGTCATCCGGGGCATCGAGGCGGCGCAGGCCGTCGGCCTGGCGGTGAAGATCAACATGGTGGCGCTCGCCGGAATCAACGAGGACGAGATCGAGTCGATGCTCGCCTGGTGCGCCACGCGCCGGATCGACCTCACCCTGATCGAGACGATGCCGCTGGGCGAGGTCGAGGAGGACCGGACCAGCCATTATCTGCCGCTCGACGTCGTGCGTCGCCGGCTCGAGGAAAGGTTCGCGCTGAAGCCTTCGATGCGAAGCACCGGCGGCCCGGCGCGCTATTACGACGTCGCGGGCCTCGGTATTCGGCTCGGCCTGATCACGCCGCTCACCGCCAATTTCTGCGCCGCCTGCAACCGCATCCGGGTCGCCGCGACCGGGACGGTCTATGGCTGCCTGGGCCACGACCAGAAAGTCGAGCTGCGTGACGCGCTCCGCACGGGCGGCCGCGGCGAGGTCGATTCGCGGCTCGACGCGCTGCTGGCCGGCAAGCCGGAGCGGCATGATTTCAGGATAGAGGCGCCCCGGCCGGCGGTCGCCCGGCACATGAGCGTGACGGGGGGTTAGCCTGGGTCGACTTTCTGCATCGGCAGGGAGCCTGGAGCTCCAGTTCTCCCTGTGAGCGCAGCTCGCGGGGAGGGGAACCATGCGAAGCATGGAGACGCTGACGATCGCGCGGCGGGATCGAGAGCGTCTCGCGCATGAGCGCCGACACGCTCGTCTGGATCGCGCTGGCGATGGCGATCGCCGCCGCGCTCTATTCGTCGGTCGGCCATGGCGGTGCCTCGGCCTATCTGGCGATCATGGCGCTGTTCGCGGTGGCGCCGGAGACGATGCGCCCGACCGCGCTGGCGCTCAACCTCGTCGTCTCGGCCTTCGCGGCGGCCAGTTTCGCCTGGCGCGGGCAGACCAACGGGCGCCTGCTGGCGGCCTTCGCGGTCACCGCGGTTCCGGCCGCCTTCGTCGGCGGCAGCGTCGCGCTCTCGCCCGGGCTCTACCGGCCGCTGGTTGGCGCGATGCTCCTCGCCGCGGCGGTGCGCCTGTTCTGGCAGCCGGAGCGGCTCGCCGCGCGGCCGACGCACGCGCCGCCGCTCGCCGTCAGCCTCCCCGCCGGGGCCGGACTCGGGCTGCTCGCCGGCCTGACCGGGACCGGCGGCGGCATCTTCCTCAGCCCGCTCATCATCCTGTTCGGCTGGGAGGACGCACGCCGGACGTCGGGCGTTGCCGCGGCGTTCATCTTCCTCAATTCGGCCGCCGGACTGCTCGGCAACGTCGCGAGCGTTCGCCAGCTGCCGCCCGAGCTGCCGATCCTGGTCGGCGCGGTCGCGGCGGGGGCGGTGGTCGGCACCTGGCTGGGCGTCGTGCGGCTGCCGCGGGAGAGGCTGTTGCAGGGCGTGGGCGTGGTGCTGGTGATCGCCGGGTTCAAGCTGCTGCTGCAGTGAATCGCGCGGGACGAGCCGGGATCAGGACCTGTCAGGCTGCCGAAGGCAACACGTCCAGGTCAACAGATGTGAAGCCCGCTTGGATCGGCCAGACGATCGATTGGAGACGACCAGGAAGCGCCATCGTCATGCGACACGTAAAGGCGTCCAGACCGGTCGATCACGGCGGCCATTGAATCTCGGGTCGCGATGCAATCGGTGTCGGCGATGCCCTCGATCCACTTCGGCATGCCCCCGCCCAAAGGCTGCAGCGGACAATTGCCGTCGATCGGGCGCCGATAGACGGCGCCTTGCGTCGCAAAATGGTCCGTGGATGCCGCGACGAAAATGTCGCTTCTTCCAAAGGCGACGGCAGAGCAATAATGCGCGTGAAGTCCCTGCCGTTCGATGGTCCATGTCGCTCCGGCATCGCGACTGATGCAAAGACCGGCCGCCGCCGCCGCTATCACGATGTCGGGCCGGGTCGGATGGGCGCAGACCTGATGAACGTCACAATCGATATCGATCGTGGGCCGCCAGGTCAGGCCGGCATCGGTTGATCGTGGAATTCCGCCGACATGGACGTTGGCGAGAAGGACGGCACCATCGCAGGTCGCCGCCATCGAACGAATTCCAAGCGGCGGCCCCATCAGCTTGCCGTCGACAATCGCCGCTCCTGCGTACCATTTGTCGCGGCCCGCTACGGCATCAAACCCCGTCAGGCATATTTGCGCGCCGCCAGGATCGACACGCAGGATCCGTGCGTCGTCGGTTCCGGCAAAAACGACCTTCCCCATCGGCACGCAGCATGAAAGCTCATATTCGCTTCCTGCTATCTCAGTCCATTCGCCGTCGGCGGATCGTCGACGGAGCGAATGGCCGCCAACGATCGCGAGCACGCCTCCATGGCCATCGGCCACCAGGCCGCGAACGACCTGGTCGGCGAGCTCCTGGCAGACCATCGTGCCGGTGACGCTGAACAGCCCGTTGCCCCACGTCGCGACCAGAATATGGGGCGTTGGCATCAAGGGGGTCCTATGCGTGAATAGGAACAGTCTATATTTCAGGCAGTCCGACTGCTGCCGTGCATCCGACTCCCGGCAAGGTCCATACTGTCCTTATTCAATTCGATCGGCCGTGGCGACGTCGCGCAAGGGTCCGCGCGCGGAACCACCGATCGGCCAGCAGGTCGTCGCGCCATGGAATACAGTGAAGCGTTTGGCCTTGTTGCTGGCCTGGGGGCGAGGCGCTATAGTTGGACCACGGCGCGCGCGGCGCGGAGGCCCCGCGGCGGCTCCGGGGAAGGCGAGACGTGAACTCCCAGACCGATCTTTGGCTCGAAGCGCTGGCGATGCTGGCGGTCATCGTCGCGATTCCCTTCTACATGGGGCTGGTCCATCTCGGCATCGTCGAGGTGCTCGCTTATGTCGCGGTCGGAGCGCTTTCCATGTCGGTCGGCCAGGCGCTGCAGTCGCGCGGCTTCTCGGCGCTCAGGCTCGACGACCTGCTCTACGATATCGGCCTGTGGATGGTCGCGACCGCGACGCTCGGCGGCGCCGCTTACGCGGCGGCGCTGATACTGATCTAGGGCCCGGACCTTTCACCTTTGAAGGGGCGTGGGAATTCGCCCTCACGCCTGCTGCGAGGCCACCCACTTGTCCACTTCCTGCTCGAGGATCGTCAGCGGCAGCGCGCCCTTGAGCAGGATCTGGTGGAACTGCTTGAGATCGAAGCGGTCGCCGAGCGCCTGCTCGGCTTCGCCGCGCAGCCGCATCCAGACGGTGTGGCCGACCTTGTAGCTGCAGGCCTGGCCCGGGGCGGCGCAATAGCGGTCGATCTCGCGCTGGGTGCGCGGCACCGGGAAGCCGGTGGTGCGGACCATATAGTCGGTCGCCTGCTCGCGGCTCCATTGTTTGTGATGTAGACCGGTATCCACCACCAACCTCGCCGCCCGGAACAGGAGAGACTGCAGCATGCCGGCGCGGCCCAGGGGATCGTTCTCGTAGACGCCGAGCTCGTCGGCGAGCGATTCCGCGTAGAGCGCCCAGCCCTCGGTGTAAGCGCCGAACGGGCTGAGCTTGAGCAGCATCGGCGTGCTCGTGCTCTCCTGGGCGAGGCTGATCTGGAGGTGATGGCCCGGCGAGGCCTCGTGATAGGTGAGCGAGGGGAGGCCGTATTTCGGCCAGTCGTGCGTGCTCTTGAGGTTGATGTAGTAGAGGGCCGGGCGCGACAGATCGAACGGCGCCGGATTGTAATAGCCGTTGGGGGCGCCGTCCTGGATGAATTCGGGGACGCGGACGACGCGCACCTCTGCCCTCGGCAGCGTGGCGAAGGCCCGGGGGAGCAGGGTGTCGACCTGCTCGATCTGCCGGTTGAGATCGGCGAGCAAGGCCTCTCGGCCTTCGTCGGTGTTGGGATAGAGCTGTCGCGGATCGCTGTTGAGGGAGGCGAGCTGCGCGCTGACGTCGGCGCCGGCGACGCCCTGCGCGCGCAGGATCTCGGCGAGGCGGGACTGGATCTCGGCGACCTGGGTGAGACCGAGCTGATGCACCTCCTCCGGGCTCATATCGGTCGTGGTCGCGCTTCGCACGGCGGCGGCATAATAATCCGCGCCCTCCGGCAGGCGCCACACGCCGGCCTGGTCGGTGGCGCGGCCGTGGAGGTCCTCGACCAGAGCGATCTGGCGGTCCAGCGCCGGGTAGACGCGCTCGGAGACGATCGCCTCGGCGCGCCGGGCATGGTCGTCGCCGAGATTCGCCTCGCGCGCCTTGCGGGCGATCGAGGTGACGAGAATCGACTCGGCGGCGGGCACGCGCAGCCCGCGCAGCTGGTCCAGCGTCGTGGCGAGGCAGAAGTTGGGGGCGAACACGCCGCGCCCGGCATCCTCGCGCTGCTTCTCCGAATTCTGGTCGAGCGCCGTTCCGAACGCTTCGAGCCGCGCCAGATAGGCGTCGGCGTCGGCGGCGTTCGCGATCCGGTGATGCTGGTCGAGGAAGTCGGGCACGTTCTGATAGGCGCCGTCCTGCTGGCTGATCACATAAGGCGCATAGCCGACCGCATTGCTACCGTAGGGGAAGGTGGCGAGGCCGTGGATGACGTTGTTCCCGAGGAAACGGACGGTGTCGTAATGAAGCGCGCTTGCCTCGGAGAGCTCGCCGCGGTCGATCCCCTGCATCTCGCGATCGAAGCCGCGGAAGGCGGCGAGCTCGCGCGCCTGACTGGCCGGGGAATAATCGGAGAGCCGCGACTTGAGGGCCGCGCGCGGGCCGGTGTCGAGGCCGAGCATGGTGGCGAATTCGGGGCTGGTTTCCATCACATGGTAGAACATGCGGTCGAGCAGGCCGGCGATCTCGGCGTCGGCGGTGCCGGCGGCGGCCGGCTGGGCTGCCTGGGCAAGCGCACGCGCCGGAAGGCCGGTGAGGGCGAGGGCCGAGCTGGCGCCCAGGGCGGCGATGAAGGTCCGTCTGTCCATGGAATGTCCCGCTTTCTGCGAATGATTCGTCGATGCGGCTTGGTTTCATCTCCGCAACGGAGATGCAAGCGGCGGCGCGACCGCCTCTTGTCTTTGGGACGCGGACGACATTAAGGGTGACCCGCAGCCCGGCTCGCATTCAAATGCATGTCGCCGGCGAGACATATTCCGGATCGGGCTGCTCGGGCTTCCAGGGCCGTTTCTCGCGCCGCTTCGACGATCGGTTGGGAATGACGATGGCAGGATCGATTCACATCGGCGTGGGCGGCTGGGACTTCGATCCCTGGCGCGGGACCTTCTACCCGCCGGGCCTGCCCAAGACGAAGCAGCTCGAATATGCCGGGGCCCATCTCACGGCGACCGAGATCAACGCAACCTACTACAAGCTGCAGACTCCCGAGCTGTTCGAGCGCTGGGGCAAGGCGGTTCCCGAGGGGTTCAAGTTCGCGATCAAGGCTTCGCGCTTCTGCACCAACCGCAAGGCGCTGGGCGACGGCGGCGAGGGAATCGGCCGGTTCGTCGCGCAGGGCTTCACGACGCTCGGCGACAGACTGGGCCCGATCCTCTGGCAGCTCGCGCCCACCAAGCGCTTCGATCCCGCCGAGATCCGCGACTTCCTGGCGTTGCTGCCTGCGCGCCGCGACGGCGTCGCCCTGCGCCATGCGCTGGAGGTGCGGCATGAGAGCTTTCGCTGCCGCGAGTTCGTCGCCATGGCCGGGGCCGCGAAGGTCGCGATCGTCTTCGCCGACCACGATACCTATCCGCAGATTGCCGATCTCACCTCCGACTTCGTCTATGCGCGCCTGCAGCGCACGCGGGAGGAGGAGCCGGCCGGCTATTCGGAGGCCGAGCTCGATCGCTGGGCCGACACCTTGCGCGGATGGGCCGCCGGCGAGAATCCGCCGGGCCTCGCCTATGTCGGCGACGCGCGCGCCCCGGCCGCACCGCGCGACGTCTTCGCCTTCGTCATCAGCGGCGCCAAGGTCCGCAATCCGCTCGCGGCGCAGGGCCTGATCGAGCGGCTCGGCGGCACGGGGCGGAAATGACCGAATTCGATTCCGCCGCCGAGGCGAAACGGCTGCTGGAGAGGTTCGGAGTCGATGCCGTCGCCGGCGGCTGGGAGTCCCGCTCGCCGATCGACGGCGGACCGATCGGCCGCGTCGACATCGCCGACGGCGAAGCGGTCGCCGCGGCGGTCGGCCGCGCGCACGAATCCTTCCTTGGATGGCGTCTGGTGCCGCCGCCCCGGCGGGGCGAGCTCGTCCGGCTGTTCGGCGAGGCGCTGCGCGAGGAGAAGGAAGCGCTCGGGCGGCTGGTCAGCCTCGAGTCGGGCAAGATACTCCAGGAGGGCCTGGGCGAAGTCCAGGAGATGATCGACATTTGCGACTTCGCGGTCGGTCTCTCGCGCCAGCTCTACGGCCTTACCATCGCCACCGAGCGGCCGAGCCACCGGATGATGGAGACCTGGCATCCTCTCGGCGTCGTGGGCGTGATCTCCGCCTTCAACTTCCCGGTCGCCGTCTGGGCGTGGAACGCCTGCCTGGCGCTGGTCTGCGGCGACAGCCTGGTGTGGAAGCCGTCGGAGAAGACGCCGCTCACGGCGGCCGCGGTCGAGGCGTTGTTCCGGCGCGCGGTGGTGCGGTTCGGCGACGCGCCCGCCGCTTTGCTGGAAGTCGTCCAGGGCGGGCGCGAGACCGGCGGAGCGCTGGTCGACGATCCACGCGTCGCTCTGGTCTCGGCTACCGGCTCGACCCGAATGGGCCGCGAGCTCGCGCCGCGCGTCGCCGCCCGCTTCGGCCGGACCCTGCTCGAGCTCGGCGGCAACAACGCCATGATCGTCGCGCCTTCGGCCGACCTCGATCTTGCCGAGCGCGCGATCGCCTTCGCCGCCGTCGGCACGGCCGGCCAGCGCTGCACGTCGCTGCGGCGGCTGCTCGTCCACGAGCAGGCGAAAGGCGCGCTGGTCGACCGGCTGAAGCGGATCTGGGCGAGCATCCCGGTCGGCAATCCGCTCGAGCCAGGCGTGCTGGTCGGCCCGCTGATCGACGGTTCGGCCCATGAGGCCATGGAGGCCGCGCTCGCCGAGGCGCGGACGCAGGGCGGAATCGTCACCGGCGGCGAGCGCCTGCATGCGACAAGCTGGCCCGACGCTTATTATGTCCGGCCGGCGCTGGTCGAGATGCCGGGCCAGGCCGAGGTGATGTTGCGCGAGACCTTCGCGCCGATCCTCTACGTCCTCGGCTATCGCACGCTCGACGAGGCGATCGCGCTGCACAATGCCGTGCCGCAGGGCCTCGCTTCGGCGATCTTCACCACCGACCTGCGCGAGGCGGAAACGTTCCTGTCGGCGGCCGGATCGGACTGCGGCATCGCCAACGTCAATATCGGCCCTTCCGGCGCCGAGATCGGCGGCGCGTTCGGCGGCGAGAAGGAAACCGGCGGCGGCCGCGAAAGCGGCTCGGACGCCTGGCGCGCCTACATGCGCCGCGCCACCAACACGATCAATTACGGCCGGGACCTGCCGCTGGCGCAGGGCGTGGACTTCTCGCTTCCCGGGCCCTGACTCTGAAGTTCGCTCCACTTTTCCCGTCATCTCCTAAAATGCGGGAATCCAGCTGTTTCAATCTCTTATTCGCCGAGCGAAGCCGGATGCCATGATCGGCTGCGCGGCGCCTGAGGGTCTGAGCAATTTGTTAACCGCGGACCTGCTATTTCTCCGGTCTCGGGGAGAACGAGGTGGGTTACTCGCGCAAGATTGGTCCGCCAATCGTGTCCGCTGCCGTCGCGACGCTCGTCCTGACGAACTTCGCGACCGTAAGCATCGTGCGTGACGGGGCGGCCCAGGGCATCGCCTTGTACGGCGCGATCTGGCCGATCGCCTTGACCTCCGCGGTCGCGATCGTCCTCGTCATGTCCTTTCTCTATCGTTCGCTGGCCGATCTCGTGAACGAGCTCGAGGGTCGCGAGGCCGCCGCCCAGCATCTCGCGCTCCACGACCGGTTGACCAGCCTTGCCAACCGAGCCCTGCTCGAGGACCGGCTATCCCAGGCGCTGACCCGATACCGCCGCACCGGCGAGCAGGTCGCCCTGCTGATGCTCGATCTCGACCGCTTCAAGCAGGTCAACGACACGCTCGGCCACAATGCCGGCGACCGGCTCGTCCAGGAGGTCGGCGAGCGGCTCCGCTCGCTGGTCCGCGAGACCGACACGGTGGCGCGGATCGGCGGCGACGAGTTCGCGATCGTCCAGATAAGTCCGAAGGGGGAGGCGGATGTTCGCCGCCTGTGCGAACGGATCATCGAGATCATCCGCAAGCCCTTCGTCATCGGCGATCGCGAGGCGCGGGTCGGCGTCAGCATCGGCGCGGTCTTCGCCACCCGCGAGGTTTCGGAAGCGCCCGAGCTGCTTCGCAAGGCGGACATCACCATGTATCGCGCCAAGGCCGCGGGCCGCGACTGCTTCCGCATCTTCACCGAGGCGATGGACGCCGACGTCCAGCGCCGCGATCAGATCGAAAGCAGCCTGCGCGCCGAGCTGCGCGACGGTTCGGGCCTGCACCTGAACTTCCAGCCGATCATCGGCAGCCGCGGCCAGGCGATCGGCCTGGAAGGCCTGCTGCGATGGAATCATCCGACGCTCGGCGCCCTGCCGCCGGCGGAGGTCATTCCGATCGCCGAGGAATGCGGCGTCATCGACGAGATCGGCCTGATCGCCTTTCGCGAAGCCTGCCGCGCCGCCCGGCGCTGGCCGGGCCTTGCCGTCGCCGTGAACGTCTCGCCGGTGCAGTTCCGCGCGCCGGCGCTGCCGGCGATGCTGCGGCGGATCGCCCGCGAGGAGCAGGTCGATCCCGACCAGCTCGAGCTCGAGATCACCGAGAGCCTGTTCATCGAGCACGGCACGCTCTGCGCCCAGGCGATGCAGGAGCTTCGCCGCGACGGCTTTCGGATCGTGCTCGACGATTTCGGCACCGGCTATTCGTCGCTGAGCTGCCTGCGCAGCTTCCCGGTCGACAAGATCAAGCTCGACCGTTCCTTCATCGATCTCGCGGAGCTCGACCAGAGCGTCGCAATCATCCGCGCCGCCGTGACCCTGGGCCACGCCATGGGGCTCGAGGTCGTCGCCGAGGGCATTTCCTGCGTCGAAGAAGAGCAGATCGCGCTGGAGGCCGGCTGCGATGCGCTGCAGGGCTATCACTATGCCCCGGCCATGCCCGCCGGCGAGATCGACGCCTGGCTGGCGGCGCAGCGCACGCCTGCAGTCTCCGACGCCGCCTGATTGCGCGCAGCGGCGCGTCAGCGGCTATTAGAACTCGAGCCGTGACGCGCTTCAGGTCGGTAGCGACTGCGACGTTCAGGTCACCTTCCTCCCGGCGCCCGGGGTTTCGGAATTACTCGACAAAGCCGCGCGCAACGACCTTGCGTGCCAGCAGCGCGCTTGGAATGCTGCCGATGATGCAGCCGATCGCGCTGCCCCAAATCAGCCCCATGAGCCCCCACCGGGCACCGAGCCATGCGCCGAGGATGCAGGCAACGATGTTCAGCCAGCTCATCCAGCTGAGCCGTCGTACTTCCGGTGCGGTTCCACAGGCCACCACGGCTGATTGCGGCAGGCTTTCGAGGAGCTTGGCGATTCCGTTGAAGCAGGCGGCGAGGAGCAGCAACCGTTCCAGCTGGTACCGCCCATCCGTCAGGATCGCCGCAACAAACGGAGCCAGGGCAATGACGAGGACCGATGCGATCAGCAGCGTGACGGCCAGTGCCTTTCCCTCGGCGATCAGGAGAGTGAATCGGGCCGAGCTTTCGGAGGCCGCGCGAAGCCTTGGGACAAGCGCGAAGCTCGATCCGGATCGCAGCAGCCTGAAGGGGAAGATCGCCACCGAGGCGATGACGGCAAAGATCGCGAGCGATTCGTAATCCAGGACGTGCGGGATGACGAAACGTTCGACCTGAACGAGCAGCGCTCCGGCTGCGGCGGCGATCATCAGCGACGTGGCTTCGCCGCGCGGCACGATGTCCTCGTCGGCGCCAGGCAGGCGGCCATGTCGGATGAGGGCGCCCCAGGTCAGGACGGCGGCGATAGCGGCGGCAATTGCCAGGATGATCAACGGCGGAATTGCCGACGGCAAGGCCACCACGAAGCCCAGCATTCCGGCCATGAGCAGCGACCAGCTGGCCACATTGGTCGCCGCGAGAGGAAGCGTCGTCCAGCCATGCCGCCGAAGGCCCATTCCGCCGGCCATGGCCAAGCCGCCGCCCAGAACCGCCGCACCGAGCAGAAGCGTCGATCGGGTTGGCGGCGCGTAGATCGCGGAGGTGGCCAAAACGGCGACCGTCGCGACCACGCTGCATGAGACCAGCACGCGAAGGAGCAAGCGAGGTCCAGGATCGAGGCTGCGCCGCAGCAGCACTTGATCCATGCCCAACGGCGCGAGCCAAATGAACAGGTTGTAGACGGCGATCGCGAGCGCGAGCTGGCCGAATTCGGCGGCCGGCAGCTCGCGGGCAAGGAGAAGATTGCCAAAGGTGAATGCCGCGCCCGCGAACGCGAAGCCCAGGCTGGCGCCCACCGATTTGGACCGGATCAGCGACAGCATCTAACGAACGGTGCGCAAGATTTGCATGATCACGTTGACGGATCCGCAATCCTGGCGCGAAGGGAAGGACAGCGGGCGCCGCGCGGCGAGTGCTGCCAGCGATACAGATGGAAGCCGTCTACAATCGGTCTGGTCGGCTCGGCAAAATCCTCGATGGCGCGGGTAACCTCGGCGGGAACGGCGGAGTGCAGACCCCATCGCTCGTTCGGCACCAGGATAGCCCCGTCCGGATAGCATGCCGCAATCTCCGCGAGCAGGGCGCCGCTGCCGACGACGCGGCGGCCCGTTCGAAAGTCTCGCCCGAATTCCACCGCCGGCGAAATGTCGCTGATGCGGCTTCGATTGATGAGAAGATCGAACGTGCCAAGGTAATGGACCGCCCGCAGGTCGTCGGCGACCACCAGTAACGTGGGATTGCCGATCGCCGTCCGCAGCTGGCGCGATGCGCCACTCCATGGCTCGTCCGGTGGCGATGATACGAGGGTTGCCGGCTGCATCGCACTGCGATGCACGTCGATGGCGATGCGCTTCAGGCTGCGCGCAAAGGACCAGTTGCCGGCGATTGCCGTAAAGGCGACGAGCACGAGCAGGAACGTCGTGAAGATAGGACGCGAGTGAAGGGGAATCGCCGCCCGGCCCTTGCTGTCCATCGAGGCCAGCACCGACGCGATGAGCCGCGATAACTTCGACAACATAAGATCGGCAGCGATGGCCGCAAGGACAAAGAAGAATGGTAGGGCATAAAGAAGGTATCGGAAGCTCTTCATGCCTGCCAGCGAGTGCGCAATGAATGGAATTACAAATAGTGCCAGGCAAAAATAGCCCGTTCTTAGGCGCCTTGATATTGTCAGCCAAACCGACAGGAGTGCAAGAAAGGTCAGAATGGGCATGCGCATGAGGAAGTTGCGCGCATAGAACAGAAGATCGTTCCGGTGCTCCTCGGCCCACAGCGAGGTCTGGCGAAACTCGCTCGCCAAAGGCAATGCGAGTGCGGCCGCGACGACGGCCGATACGGCAGCGATCGCTGCCATGATCAGCCAGGGTCGAAATCGCCTCTGCGAGATGAACGACAGCACGCCGGGGCGCGTCAGGGCAAAACCCGCAACGAACAGGCCCAACCCTGCCAGGTGAATGAGCGTCGTTACCTGAAGATGCAATGCGGTCAGGAAGCAGCCCCCGGCGCCAAGCAGCCGCAACAAAGCGGACTTGGTGCTGCTGCTGGAATATAAGGCGCCGTACGTGGCGGTCGCTCCCAGCCAGACCAACAACGCGTGCAGCGTGTAGAATCGGGCGAATTGCGATTGCTCGACAGCGATATCGGCAAAGCAGAGCATCAAGGCGGCGAGCAATGCCGCCCGTAGCGTGACGTTCCTTGCCGCCCACCAGAACATGATCGGGACGAGCAAGGCTCCGGCGAGAAGTGCGGGAAGCCGTGCCACGAACATGCCGGCCTCGCCGAAGACGAGAAATGTAAGGCCGGTGAGTGCCGTATACCCCCTGGCGCGGGGATAGGCGCCGTCGAGGATCGCCAGGCTGCCATCGTCCGCCCAGGATTGGCCAGCGAGGAGATGATAATATTCATCCACATGAACCGGCATGCTCGCGTTGCCGAGGAGACGGACGAGCAAGGCGAGAACGAACAGGGCGAGCGCCTGATATGCCAGCATAGGACCAGCCGCGGTCGGCGTCGGCATTTCGGCGTTGTGGCGCGCCATTGCGTTAGCGATCGCGCTTGAGCGTGTGGGCTTGGCGCCTGTGACGACGATCAACGTGCGCACGCCGAGCTTCACGGATGACCCACATGCCCAGCATGCCCCAATGACGCGAGATTCGACGTGCCATTGTGCCACAAAGCTCTCGCATTCAAACAGCGCAGTTTGGGACCGTCGCCATGATGGAGGGCGGAGCCGGGATCAGCGTCCGCAGTCCTGTCGCCCTTCACAGAGCCTCCTCATCAACGGGTCACCTCTAAATTGGCACAACTCCCCGAAATTCTACGCCTGATCGGGGTCGGGTTCGAATTGACAGCGCAACTCGTCGTGCGATACGTTCGTAATGATAGCGGCGCCTGTCATTCTGGGGCAGGGTAGAATCGCTAAAAGGTGAAATCGCTAAATCTCAAGTATTTTATCTGTGCGGACATTCGCTTCAAAGCGAAGTCCGCTCGGACTGACAGAGTCAGGACAATTCGATTGTCCTCTTGTTACAGTTTCGTGTGAGGCTGCTTCACGATTCAACTACCAACCAACACGGGCCGCAAACCAGTCGGTATTTCCAGTATTGGTGGAGCTTGGTAACATGGTTGCGGTGTCAATCATCGTGCCGATGTACGATGAAGAGGAAAATGTGGGGCCGCTCCATTCGGCGGTGACTCAAGCCCTGGCCGGTTGGGAGCTCGATTACGAGCTGGTTCTGGTCGACGACGGAAGCACCGACCGAACCTGCGAGCAAGCCGCTGCGCTTGTGCGTCGGGATCGACGCGTCCGGGTCGTCAAGTTCCGCCGGAATTACGGGCAGACGGCGGCAATGGCCGCCGGCATCGAAGTCGCGCGTGGCGACGTGCTGGTGACGATGGATGGCGACCTTCAGAACGATCCGGCCGATATCCCCCGGCTGCTCGAATGCATCGACGATGGCTATGACATTGCGATCGGTTGGCGTCGGCGACGGCAGGACGGCAGCGCGCGCGTGCTCGTCTCGAAAATCGCCAACCGAATCATGGCTCGCATCATGGGCGTTGCGGTAAGAGACAGCGGTTGCTCGTTGAAGGCATATCGTGCGCAGCTGATCAAAGGCATTCCCATGTATGGCGAGATGCATCGATTCCTTCCGGCCCTGTCGCAGCTTGCCGGCGCGCGGTTGATCGAGCTCGAAGTCAATCATCGCCCGCGCCGGTTCGGCGTCTCCAAATACGGATTTTCGCGAATCCAGAAGGTGATGCTCGACATGATCTCCATTCGGGCGCTGCTGAGTTATGCGCGCGCTCCGCTGACATGGCATCTCAGGGTCGTCGGTCTTTCGCTGTTGGTCAACATTGCCATGTTTGGATACGTATTCCTCGGGCAGCACGATAGCTATGTCATCACCGGCGGCGTCGCCATGGTGCTGGCGTCGCTGACGCTCTTCCTGGTGGCGTGGGGGCTTGCCGGTGGCCTGTTCGCGGTGCTCGAGCCCAATGTGAGGACCTATGCTCTCATTGCCGCCAGCCTGTCGGCACGTCTGCCACGGGTCACATCGCCGCGCCCGCCCGCATGATGCATGCGCCGCGTCCACCACTCGGCAATGTCGATGTCTCCGTCGTCATCCCGGTCGTCGATCGCACGGACGAGGCGGAAGCCGTCTGGCGCGCCTATCACGCGGCGCTGACGAGCACCGAGAGGTCGTACGAGTTCATCTACGTCCTCGATGGTGCGCATCCCGAATATGCCGAGGCCCTGGCGCGCATCAGCGAGCGGGAGTTTCCGCTCACCATGGTGCAGTTCAATCGCTCTTTCGGCCAGGTGGCATGCCTGCTGGAAGGCGTCAGGCGCGCGCGGGGAGACACGCTGCTCATCCTGCCCGCTTATTTCCAGGTGGCGCCCGAGGCGATACCTGCCTTGCTGGATCAGATGGAATCGGTCGACGTGGCGGCGGCGTACCGCGACCGCAGCGGGGACAATTCACTTGGCCGGTTGCGCGGCTGGTGGTTCGAGACGTTCGCGCGCATGGCCGGCTCGCGCTTCAGGGACCCCGGGTGCGCCGTGCGCGCCGTCAAGCGGTATGTCTTCGACGAGTTGCAGCTTCACCACGAGCAGCATCCCTTTCTGCCGATGCTCGCGGAGCAACTCGGCTTCAAGGTCGCGCAAGTGTCGCTGCCTCAGGCGCAGACCGATCGGCGCCTTCGAACGCATAACCCGACGACCTATCTCAGCATCTTCCTCGATATCGTGGCGCTCAGCTTCCTGACGAGATTCATGCAGAAGCCGTTCCGCTTCTTCGGGTCACTGGGTGCGATCTTCATCGCTTTGGGTGTCGCGACCGGAATCTTCATGCTGATCCAGCGTCAGATGGGACAGGAAATGGCGGACCGGCCGATCCTCTTGCTGACCGTGCTGCTTATTGTGCTCGGCATCCAGATCGGCGCGGTAGGCCTGATCGCCGAGATCATCATCTTCACGCGCAATCGCAGTCAGACGATCTACCGGATCGACAAGATCATCGTGCAGCCGGACGAGGAATAGGTGACCCTGGTGGACCGGCCCGATGTCGTGATCATCGGATGCGGAATGCAGGGAGCGACCATGGCTCTGGCGGCAGCCCGCAGCGGGCTGAAACCGCTCGTCGTCGAGCGAGACAGGATTGCGAGCGGCGCCACCGGCAGCAGCTACGGGTTCATTCATGGCGGCCTGCGCTATTTGCAGACCATGGATCTCCGGCGCTGGCGGCGATCGCGGCGCGCCCAGGCCTGGTTCCTGAAGAGCTATGCCGATCTGGTGCGGCCGCTTCCCTGCATCATGCCGCTCTATCGTCGCCGGATCCGGTCGCCGATGGCCTTTCGGCTGGCCGTTGCGACGGAATCGCTTCTGTCCGGCGCAGCCGGCTACGTCCACCAGTTGTCGGGCGCCGAACTGCTCTCGTCAGGCGATGTGCCGGCCGGCTATCCGATCCCGCGACACGATCTGGTCGGCGCGGCGCTCTGGCACGATCTTGTGGTCCCCGACATGAAGGCGCTTCTTCTTGCGATCCTTTCGGACGCCGGGGTGACCGGGTCGGCACTGATCGAGCAGGCGGAAGCACGGGACGTCATCGTCGCGAACAATCGTGTCCATGGCGTGCGCATATTGCGGGCCGATCGCCCACCTGAGGAGATCGCGACGTCGCAGGTCATCGACTGCACCGGATCCTGGCCTTCGCCATGGCCGCGCGATCAAAGGCCCGCCAGCACAGCCACCCTGGCCTTCAATCTGTTGCTCGACGCACAGTTTCCGCCGGAGGCGGCGCTGGCGGTCTCCGAAGTTCCCGGCCGTGGGCGCAGCTATTTCCTGAGACCCTGTGAAGGGGGGACGTTGGCCGGAACCTTCTATCGCGCGGCCCCTGGCGCGCGCCATCCTGAGGTCGAGCCCGGCGACATCGCAGCCTTTCGAAGCGCGCTCGAGCGGGCCCTGCCGGGCTCCGGCGTCGCGTCCGCGCCGGTCCGGCGCGTCATGGCCGGCTTGTTGCCCGACCGCGACGGCACCGGCCGGACCCTGTCGGCGAAGGATTTCGTATCGACCAGCGGGCCGGCCGGCTTTTGCAGGATCCTGGGTACAAAGCTGACGACGGCGCCCTTGCTGAGCTTCGAGACTGCGGCGAAGCTCTGGCCAGAGCGTGCGAATGGGATCGCATGACCGGGCCGGCCGACATCATCGCGATCGACGCGCACGTCCATCTTCACGACGAGCGCGACGCGCGGCGGACGCTCGAAAATGCTTCGGCGACCTTCCGGCGGACGACCGGACGCGCAGACATCGCCGTATGCTTGCTGGCCGAACGGTCGGGCTTCAATGTGTTCGAATCGCTCCGCGCGAAGCTGGTGCCGACGCGCGAAACCGAATCGCTTTGGCTCGATGAAAGCCGCCGGCTGCTCGTGCTGGCAGGCCGCCAGATCGTGAGCGCCGAGGGCCTGGAGATCCTCGGCCTGGCCTCGCTCGTCCCGGACCGGCTCGACGGCAGGCCGGCGCGTGAGATCGTCTCCGACCTCCTGGCGCGGGGAGCGCTGACCGTCCTCCCCTGGGGTGCGGGAAAATGGTTCGGCCATCGCGGGCGCATCGTCGATCGACTGCTGTGGGAGACGGAAACAAGCCTCTTCCTCGGCGACAATGGCGGGCGGCCCCGCTTCTGGCCGGTCCGCCGCTTCGGACGTGGCGTTCGCGTGCTTGCCGGTTCCGATCCCTTGCCGATTCCCGAAGGCTCGGCGGCAATCGGCAGCTTCGGCTGCCTCATGCAGGGTTCGCTTCCCATCGACGCTCCGGCAGCCGCACTCCGTCGATATTTGAGCGACCCGGAAACACGCGTCGAGCGCTATGGGAGGCTGGCAAGTCCGCTCCGCTTCGCCATCGACCAGGCACGGCTTCGCATCGGCGGCCGGGGGGGCGCGGGATGAAGATCCTTTTCCTGGCACCTCACCCGTTCTTTGCCGAACGCGGAACGCCGATCGCGGTGCGCCAGGCAGTGTCCGTCTTGTGCGGGCAGGGCCACGAGATCGACCTCCTTACCTATCACGAGGGCGAGGACATCCGGATCTCGGGCGCGCGCATCATACGCATCAGCCCGGGGCTGGACGTGAGAAACGTTCCGATCGGCTTCTCCCTGAAGAAGCTGGTTTGCGACGCCTGGATGGCAATGGCCGCATTCCGGCTGGTGCGCCGACACCCTTATGACGTCGTTCATGCGGTCGAGGAAGCGGTCTTCATCGGCTTGATGTGCCGCGCGTTGCGTCGGTTCAAGCTCGTCTACGACATGGACTCGCTGATGCCCGACCAGATCGCCGAGAAATGGCATTGGACGAGGAGCCTGCTGCCGCCCCTGCGGTGGCTCGAAGCCTATGCGATCCGCCGCTCGGACCTCGTCCTTGCCGTCTGCCAGGCGGTTGCCGATCGGGCGGTCGCGGCAACCCGTCCCGCTCGCGTCCACCTTCTGCCGGACATGGCGTTCGATCGCGAAGATGCGGAGGCGGCCAACATCGAGGATCTCCGCGGCTTGTTTCGAGCCGAGGCGCCCCTGGCGCTCTACGTCGGAAATCTCGAGCACTACCAGGGCATAGACCTCCTGCTCGATGCCATCGCGCAACTCCCGTCCGAAAGGCCGTGCAACCTGGTCGTAATCGGCGGAAGCGAGGCCGCGACCCGGCACTATTCCGAAAGGGCCTCGGGGATGCGGATCGGCGACCGGGTTCGATTCCTCGGACATCGTTCCCTCAGCACGCTCAGCCATTATCTCGAACAGGCCGACATCCTGTGCTCGCCGCGATTGCGGGGCGTGAACACGCCAATGAAGATCTATTCCTACATGGCCTCCGGGAAGGCGATCCTGGCCACCGACATTCCCGGTCACGGCCAGGTGCTCGATTCGGACTGCGCGCTCATGGCGCCGGCAACGCCAGCGGGCATTGCGGCGGGCCTGGCCGAGCTGCTCGCCGATTCCGAATTGCGCGAAAGGTTGGGAAGGAACGCGGCGGCGAACGCGGCCCGACTCTACAGCGCCACGGCCTTCACCGACCGCCTGACGCGCGCTTATGCCACGATCGGTGGCCGGTAGCGGCGCGAACGAAGATATGTCCCGGTCCGCCAGCCTGCCCGTTCTGCGCCATCGGCTCGACAACTGGTCGGCAGGGAAGGCCCACCCCGACATCCAGCCCGGTCTGAAATATCGGCCCGACATCGATGGGCTGCGCGCCGTCGCCGTTCTGGCGGTCGTGGCCTACCATGCGGGCATCGCGACGGTGGGCGGCGGCTATGTCGGAGTCGACGTCTTCTTCGTCATCTCGGGGTTTCTCATCGGCTCGATCGTGCTCGACGAGGCACGGGAGGGTCGCTTCTCGGTTCGACGCTTCTACGAGCGCCGCATCCGCCGGATTCTGCCTGCGCTCGTGCTCGTGCTCCTTGCGACGTTTGCGCTCGCCACCGTCCACGCCTTGCCGACGGAGCTGGCGCAGCTGGGGCGCAGCATGCTGGCCACGCTCTTCTTCGCGTCGAATATCTATTTCTGGCGGCATTCCGACTATTTCGACGCTCCCGCCGAGATGCAGCCGCTGCTCCATACCTGGTCGCTCGCCATCGAAGAGCAATTCTATCTCTTCATTCCGATCACGCTCGTCCTCCTCGTGCGCCACGCACCACGGCAACTCAACGCGCTGGCCATTGCGGGCACGGTCCTGTATCTCTTGCTCTGCATCTGGGCGACGCGTCATTTTCAAACGGCGAGCTTCTACCTGCTGCCCACGCGCGCCTGGGAGCTCTTTCTCGGCATCCTCATCGCGCTGGGGCTATTTCCCCGAATGGACCGCCCCCTGATTCGCAACTTCGCGGCGGCGGCCGGCCTGGCAATGGTGGGTGCGGCCGTCTTCCTCTTCACGAGCGAGACGAATTTTCCCGGAGCCAATGCATTGCTGCCGACCGTCGGCACGGCCTTGGTCATCGGGGCCGGCCTGTCGGGGACTAGTCTTGTCGGACGCCTGCTTTCGCTGAGGCCCATCGTCTTCGTCGGCCTCATCTCCTACTCGCTCTATCTCTGGCACTGGCCCATCCTGGTATTCCAGCGCAGCGACGCCTTCCTCGTCGAGAACGTCAGACCGGAAGTCGGAGCAGGCGCCGCGATCGCGCTGTCCTTCGTCGTCGCCATCCTTTCCTGGCGCTTCGTCGAGCGGCCGTTTCGTTCCAGGGCGAATTTCCGCGCCCCGAAAATCTATCGCGTGGCGGCTGCGGCAGGTACCGTTGCCGCCGCGACCGCGCTTGTCGCGGTCGGCACCGGCGGCTTGCCGCACCGCCTGCCGTCCCAGGCCCGAGCGGTTGCGAGCGTTCTCGCTTATGATCCCGAGGCCCAGTACCGGACCGGCCGATGCATGATCTCGTCGGGCTTCGATGCCGCCGATCTCGCGGCCGACTGCCTGGCGAAATCGAGCACCGAGCGCAATTACCTGCTCGTCGGGGACAGTCATGCGGCACATCTGTGGTACGGGCTGGATGCCGAGCTCTCGGGCGTCAACGTCATGCAGGCGACATCATCCGGCTGCCGGCCCTTTGCCGATGAGCCCGACGCATTTCAGCGGTGCCGGCAGGTGATGGACCGAGTCTTCAAGGACCGCCGGGCCCTGGATGGTGTCGACAAGCTCCTCATCGCCGCGCAGTGGGGCGAGGACGATGTCGCCAATCTGTCTCGAACGCTTGACTGGGCCCGGGAGCGGGACGTCGAGGTCGTGCTGTTCGGGCCGATCGTCCAGTATCGCAGCGCCGTGCCCCGGATCCTCGCCCAGCAGAGATGGCACGGCCCCACCGACTTGCTCGGCCGACAGCGCCTGTCGGACCTGGCCGCGCTCGATCGGCGCCTGGCCGCGATCGCCACCGCCAAGGGGGTGCGCTACGTGTCGCTCTGGTCGTTGATGTGCCGCCATGCCGGCTGCCTCGCCTATGACCGCGCCGGCACACCGCTGCAATTCGACGATGGTCATCTGACGGCGAAAGGATCGGTAAGCCTTGCGCGCCTCCTGGTCCGCGAAGGACTGCTGAATTGAGCCGCCGGACCGATCATGCGGGGCGCGCGCTCGATCCGGCCCCCCGGACGACGGCCGTTGCCGGAGTGCCTCCGGACATTGCAACGTCCTCCGACGATTATGCCTCCCGTTTTCAAGGCGCCGTCGGCAGGTATCTTCTCGATGTGCAGGAGCAGGGCGTGCTTGAATTGCTCGCGGAACATCCGCCGGAACCCGGATCGACCATATTGGACGTGGGCGGGGGGCATGCGCAGCTGGCCCCGCCGCTCGCAGTCGCCGGCTATTCGGTCACCGTGACCGGCAGCGACGCGAGCTGTGCCAGGAGACTGCGGGCTGACGAGAGAGCGGGCGCCATCGATTTCATCGCATGCGACCTCCTGTCCATGCCATTCGACGACCGACAATTCGATTTCGTCGCGAGCGTGCGCCTCATGTCGCACATCATGGATTGGCGGCGGCAGGTGAGCGAGCTCTGCCGCGTTGCCGACAAGGCCGTGATCATCGACTATCCAATCTACTCGAGCCTCAACGCGCTGTCGCTGCTCGCTTTCCCCCTCAAGCGCCTGATCGAGAAGAACACACGCACCTATAAGACCTTCTTCGCGAGCGAGCTTCGTTCCGCCTTCGCTGCGCACGGATTTCGGCAAACGCGCAGCTGGCGCCAATTCGTGCTGCCGATGGCATTGCACAGAGCCCTGCCGCGGACCGTGCTCGCGCAGCAAATGGAGAAGATGTTTCGATCCACCGGTGTGACCCGGTTGGTCGGCAATCCTGTCCTCGCCCGATTCGACCGCGACGCATGATGAGCGGCGCACGAACCCTGGCCGTGACAGGCGCCACCGGGTTCACCGGCCAGGCGCTCGCGAAAAGGCTGGCTGCCGACGGGCACCAGGTGCGCGCCCTGGCGCGCGCGGACTCCGCGCTTCCACCGGAGCCGGGCATCGTCAGGGTCGAGGGGGACCTTCAGGACCAGGATGCGCTCGATCGACTGGTCGCGGGCGCCAACACGGTCTTTCATATCGCGGCGATGTACCGGTCGGAAGGCACCTCCGAAGAATTCCTCGCGGTCAACTATGAGGCGACGCAGGCGCTCGTCAAAGCCTGCCGGCGCGCCGAAGTCCAACGCTTCGTATATTGTTCGACGATCGGCGTGCACGGCAGCGTCGAACACAGCCCGTCGGACGAATCCGCCGCCTTCAATCCGCGTGACCCCTATCAGCAGAGCAAGGCACTCGCGGAACAATATTGTCTCGCGGAGATGGATCGCGGAGGTCTGGAGATCGTGATCATACGCCCCTGCGCCATCTACGGCCCAGGCGATACGCGCATGCTCAAGATGTTTCGCATGATCCGGCGCGGCCTGTTCTTCTTCGTCGGTGATGGAGCGGCCAATTTCCATCCGGTGTATATCGATGACCTGGTCGACGCTTTCGTGCTGAGCATGGAAAGTCAGGCTGCAGCCGGCGAGGCATTCATCATTGGAGGGCCCCGCTACCTGCCCTTGCGGGAATATGTCGGCGCCGCCGCACGCGCCTTGGACCGCAAGCCGCCGCGACTGCATCTGCCCTATGGGCCTCTGTACCTGCTGGCCCGAATCGTCGAGGCTGTGTGCGCTCCGCTTGGGCTTCAGCCCCCATTGCACCGACGGCGGCTGAAATTCTTCAAGCACAATCGCGCCTTCACGAGTGGAAAAGCTCAGGCGAAGCTCGGTTACCGCCCCAAGATCGACTTGGACGAGGGCTTTCGGCGCACCGTATCGTGGTACCGGCAAACCGGTCTGTTGCCACGACGGTGATATCGGCACCGCCCGCGCCTCCCGAACGTTCACTGGCCGAACCACTATCAGCAAGCGAGGCCGCCATGAGCAGGGTCCTGGTCCTCTATCATTCCACCTACGGCCATATCGAGGTGATGGCCGAAGCCGTCGCCGAAGGCGCGCGCGAGGCGGGCGCTGAGGTCGAAGTCAAGCGGGTGCCGGAGCTGGTCCCGGAGGATGTCGCCCGCAAGTCGGGCTACAAGCTCGACCAGCCCGCGCCGATTGCCACCGTCGACGAGCTCGCCGATTATGACGCGATCATCATCGGCGTCGGAACGCGTTACGGCCGGATGGCCTCGCAGATGACGAATTTCCTCGATAAGACCGGGTCGCTCTGGGTGAAGGGCACGCTCACCGGCAAGGTCGGCTCGGCCTTCAGCTCCACGGCCACCCAGCACGGCGGCCAGGAAACGACCCTGATGGCGATCCACACCAACCTGCTTCATCTCGGGCTGATCCAGGTCGGCCTGCCCTACGCTTTCGCTGGGCAGAAGACGGTCGACGAAATCACGGGCGGCAGCCCCTACGGCGCGACCACCATCGCCGCCAGCGACGGGTCGCGCCGGCCGAGCGAGAACGAACTGGCCGGCGCCCGCTACCAGGGCCGCCACGTCGCCCGGATCGCCAATCGGCTGTTCCCGGGCCCGACGCAGGACGAGAGCGAGCAGACGGAACATTTCATGCTGGACCGGTAGCCGGAGACGGCGAATTACGCTGCAACCGCTCGCCTCAATCCTCCGGCGCAATCCGGATGCGCAGACCCATCATGGCGGGCATGCAGACCAGCTGGCACGACAACCGGGACCCTTCGACGCGGTGATCGGAGCCGTCGAGCAGCGTGTCTTCCTCTTCGCTCATCGGCGGAAGCCGGTCCATCGCGGCGGGATCGACATGGACGTGGCAGGTCCCGCAGGAACAGCAGCCGCCGCAAAGCGCGAGAAGTTCGTCGAAGCCGTTGTCCCGGAGCGCCTCCATGAGCGAGAAGCCCACCGGCGCCTGGACCGGCCGCTCCGATCCATCGCGCAAGGTCACGACCATCTCGACCGCCGCCGCGACGCGCCGGGAGGATTGCGAATTCGCCATCATTCTGCTCCTCGATCCCCTCGTCCGTGTTGCGCTCGAGCGCGCTCAGGCGAGCACGTTCATCGCCGCGAGACGGATCGGCGCGCGGTCGAAAGCGAGAAAGGCCGGATCCATCGCCGTGTCGAATTCCGACGACTCGCCGGTTATCGCCTTGGCCAGCAGCGCGCCGATCGCGGGCGCCAGCTTGAAGCCGTGGCCGCTGCAGCCGTTGGCGACATAGAAACCATCGATCGGCGTTCGGCCGACAATCGGATGCATGTCGGCGCGGTTGATCGTGTAGAGGCCGCTATAGCCGCGGATCCTTCCCTGCAGCCGATCGATCCGGAGCCGGTGCTGGAGCGCATGCAGCTTCGGTCGGACGAAATCGTCGTCGACATAGCGCGCGAAGTCGTCGGGATCCTCCACCGGCTCCTTCTCGTCCTCCTCCAGCACCGAGCCGACAATGATCTGCTGACCCCGGTTCTGCGGGCGGAAGTAGATGCCGCCCGCCATGTCGACGCAGACCGGCAGGTCGCCGCGAACCTCGGCCGGACGGTCGATATGGACGATCTGGATCCGGGTCGGCTCGAGCGGCCATCGCCCGCCGAGCCCGTGGCGGTCGAGGAAGGTCGTGCACCAGGGTCCGGCCGCCATGACGACCGCTCCGCAGTGGACCGTCCCTCCATTCGCCAGCCTGACCCCGGCGACGGCACCGCCATGCACGTCCACGTCGGCCACGGCGCTGCCGAACCGGATCTCCACGCCGCGCGCCCGCGCGGCGTGGATCAGGTCCTGGAGCGCATCGACCGGATCCATGTAGCCGCCGTCGCGCTCGAGCAGATGCGCTCCTCCGCCCCGGCAATCATGCGCCTCTCCGCCGACCAGGTCGAGCGGGACGACGCAGGGATCGATCGCGGGAAAGGCGTCGGCCAAAGCGTCGTCGTCCAGCACGTCGGCGCGAACGCCTAGCCCGTGCAGCCGCTCGGCCTCCGGACCAGCCCAGTCCCGTTCGCCGGAAAGCCAGAGCACGCCGAGCGCATTGAAGCGGGCCCTGGCCTCGTCGGTCCCGAGGAAGTCCGGCCAGTGCCGGTAGGCATGGATACCGTCTTTGGCGAGCTGGACGACCTCCGCATGGGAATATTTAAAGCGGCAGACCGCCGAGGATGCGCCGGTCGAGCCCTCGCCCGGTCCGATCCCCTTTTCCAGCACCACGACCCGGGCCGACGAGCGGCGAGCGATCTGGAATGCCGTGCTCATGCCGATGATCCCGGCGCCGATCACGACGATGTCTGCCTTGTCCTGCATTGCCAACCCGATCCTCGCCCAACCCGATCCTTGACTTGACGATCCGCCTCGCCCGCCGCTCAGGCGCCGAGCCGGTTCATGGCCGGCGCCAGCACGCGCCGGAACAGCGCCGGCACCAGGCGCGGCCCGGGAAGCGGCTTCGGCTCGGAGACGGGAAGCAGGAGGCTGTCGTCCGGTGCCCCGGCGATGAGCCGGGCCACCTCCCGCGCGGCGACCATGCCGAGCGTAAGCCCAAAGCCGTTGCAGCCCGTCACGGCGAGCATCCCGCCGGAACCCCGCAGCAGCCGCGGCAGGCCGTCCGGCGTGACCGCGATACGGCCCCAGGAGAAGGTGTCGAACGGCGGCACCGGGTGGCCGGGAAAGACCCGCGACAGCCGACGCCGCGCCGGCGCCGGGCTACGGACGGGATGGGGTCGTGCGCCGCCGATCAGGAAGCTGACGAGCAGCCTTCCGTCCTCGGTCACCGCCGGGGCGAAGATGGCGGGATCCTCCAAGTCGGCGACCGGCCCTCCGTGAGGCAGCATCGATTCCGCACGGTCGGGAAGCGGTGCGGTCGCCGCGATCCCGCAAGGGATCGGGTAGATCGTGTCGGCGAGGTCGGGCCAGGCCGCCAGACCCGCGCTGCCGGTCGCGACGAGCAGCTGGTCGGCCGTGATCCGACCCTCACCCGCCTGCAGAACCCAGGACCCCCCGACCTTGGCGACCGTCGAAACCCGGCTGTGGGTATGGATCCTGACTCCAGCACGGCAAGCCGCCGCAGCCATGCCTTCGATCAGTCGCACCGGGTCGAGGAAGCCGCCGTCCGGGAGGAGGAACCCGCCGGCATAGCGATCCGAGGCGATCCAGCGCGCAAGCGCGCTTCGATCCACGCGCTCCGACCGGCCGCCGAAGGCACGCCACTGCTCGAACGTGGCGCCCGCCCGGTCCAGCCCCTTCGCGCTGCGGTAGACGCACAGAAGGCCTTCGCGGAACGCGCAATCGATGCCGTGGTCGGCGATCATGCCGGACAGCCATTGGCCGGAAGCGGCGACCTGCCGGTTCAACCGCTCGCCCCGCTCTGCGCCCAATCGCCCGATAACGTCCTGCGGAGCCTTCCGGGCGCCGTAGAAGAGCGGGCCGACCTGGCCGGCGCTGGCGCCGGATGCGCCCGACGCAAGCTCGCCCGCCTCCAGAACCGCGATCGAGCGCCCGGAACGGGAGAGCTCGAGCGCCGCGGCCAGGCCGACAAAGCCTGCCCCGATCACCGCGACATCGGCTTCGATGGCTCCCTCCAGCCGCGTCGACGGGTCGGCTGCCGGCGAGCGTCGCCAGACCGGCTGCGGGCGATCAGCTGCCGTCAGACCGGTCACGCGCCTGCAGCGCGAAGGTGCGCGGCGATGGCGCTCAGCGCCCCTTCGATATTCGATTCGAGCATCGTCTTCAGCGCCTCGGCCGAGCCTGCGACCGGGTTCGCCATGGCCGACCAGGCGAGCGTGCATGCGCCGGCGCCGGCCGGCGTCACCTGGGCGCGCCCAAGATAGTCGACGCAATCGAGTGGGCCGCCGTCCAGGATTCGATAGACGTAGCGGCGCAGCACCGGGTCATATTCCTCGATCCGCTCGACGATGCGCGCGCCGCCGGGCAGGTGGAAGGTGCGGATTGCCCCGGTTCCCTCGCCTTCCAGCTCGACTCGCTCGATCATGCCGGCTCCGGGAACCATGCTGCCGATATCGCCTACCACGGCCCAGGCCGCCTCGGCCGGGACGTCGAGCCGCACGGCGCGGTGGCAGATGGCCTGGTGCGGGAAGGTATCGGCAAGGAGGGTCATATCGATTCTCCCCGGTCGGCCGCGACGACCTCGACCTCGATCAGGCATTCCGGGAAGGCGAGCCGTTTCACCTCGACCGCGGTCGCCGCCGGCAGCGCGCCCCCATAGGCTTCGATCCGCCGGCCGTTCGCCTCGAGGAAGGCGGCCATGTCGGTGACGAAGATCGTCTCCTTGACCACGTCCGCCATGCCCAATCCGAAATGTTCGAGTGTCCGCCCGATCGAGTCATACACGGCGCCGATCTGGCCGGCCATGTCGCTGGTATGGAGGGGCTGGAAGGCGTCGTCGACGCTGAGCGTGCCGGAAATATGGACGAAGTTCGCGGCCTTCACCGCCTGGGCGTAGCCGAACGCCTTCTCGCCTTCGGGACGCAGGTGGAAGCGCAGCTTCTCGGTCATGGCGCGTCTCAGAAACGAAAGCCGAGCTCGGCACCGAAGATCCGGCCCGGATCGGGCTGGATCGCGTCGCTGTTCAGCGGGACCAGGGCCACCGCGAAGATGTAGCGGGAAAAGGCGCTGGTCGCGTGATCGCGTTCGAACAGGTTGCGTACGAAGACGGTGGCGGTCCAGTTGCGGCCCTCGACCCCCAGCTGCGCATCCACCGTGCCGTAGCTGTTCTGGTAGAGATACAGTTCGTCGTTCAAGGGGAATTGGAAGTCCTGGAAGGACTGACGCCCCACCACCGCCGCATCGACGCGCGCGCGCACCTCCACGGATGGCGTGACCGGGAAGCGATACTGGGCGCCGACGTTCAGGGTGAATTCCGGCGCGTTCGGCATCTGCTGACCGACGAAGACGGATGTGCCGTTGAAGTCCTCGATCTCGGCGTCGAGATAGCCGAAGGCCGCATTGAGCTCGAGCCCCCGGACGGGCCGGGCGTTGAGCTCGAGCTCGAAGCCCCGGATCTCGACCCGGTTGGCGTTGAGAGACCCCTGGCTGATCGTGGCCGGATCGAGCTGGAAAATCTGCGGATCGAGATGCTGGGTGTAGAAGACGGCGCCGTTGAAGATCAGCCGCCGGTCGAGCAGCGTGGACTTGAAGCCGAGCTCGTAATTGCGCGACGTTTCCTCGCCGAGGACCCGCGGGAAGGCCGGCCCGGCCGCGGCCGGATTGAAGTTGCCGCTCTTGAAGCCCTGGGAATAGGTCGCATAGACCATCAGCTGGTCGATCGGCCTGTAGGCGATCGAGAATTTCGGCTGCAGCGCTTCGAACGTCTCCTCGGTCACCACCGACGAAAAATAATCGTCCATCCGGCCGTCGCTGACGTCGTAGCGTAGTGCCGCCGTCAGCTCGAGCCGGGGCGTGACGTCGAAATTGACCTGGCCGAAAAGGGCATATTGATTGAAGCTGACGCGATTGTCCGCGAGCGGCGCGGCGAGCGTGCCGGATGAAGCGAAGGATCCGCCTGGT